>Ga0114956_1003574_pt1 | contig 11996 bp, 8 predicted proteins | sample MaitaG_FD_87304 | JGI IMG/M metagenome (GOLD analysis project Ga0114956, IMG submission 87304) | Marine algal microbial communities from Maine, USA - Maine_Asex2 metaG | ecosystem: Host-associated > Algae > Red algae > Unclassified | place: Maine, USA | collected 2015-01-05 | reverse complement strand
CAAAGGATAAAAGGTACTCCGGGGATAACAGGCTGATCTCCCCCAAGAGCTCATATCGACGGGGAGGTTTGGCACCTCGATGTCGGCTCGTCACATCCTGGGGCTGGAGAAGGTCCCAAGGGTGGGGCTGTTCGCCCATTAAAGTGGCACGCGAGCTGGGTTCAGAACGTCGCAAGACAGTTCGGTCCCTATCTGTTGTGGGCGTTAGAGACTTGAGAGGATCTGCTTCTAGTACGAGAGGACCGAAGTGGACGCACCTCTAGTGTACCTGTTGTGACGCCAGTTGCATCGCAGGGTAGCTATGTGTGGAAGAGATAAGCGCTGAAAGCATCTAAGCGCGAAGCTCACCTCAAGATGAGGTTTCTGATTAAGGGTCGTTGAAGATGACAACGTTGATAGGTTGCAAGTGTAAAGGCAGTGATGTCATAGCTGAGCAATACTAATAACCCGTAAGCTTTCTTATTATTTTAATTATACTTCATATTTATTGTCCTTTAAAAACATTTAAGTTTTTTTGGTGATTATAGCGTAGGGGTCCACCTCTTCCCATTCCGAACAGAGAAGTTAAGCCCTATAGCGCCGATGGTACTACATTTGTGGGAGAGTAGGTCGTTGCCAATTTTATTTTAAGCCTTTACATTAATTTGTAAAGGCTTTTTTTATTTATAGAAGTTTGATAAAACATTGTGCTATTATTTTAATTTCGCCTCAAAGTATTTTAAATGAAACATAATTTTAGTGCAGGTCCTTCAATATTATTACCTGAGGTGTTTGAAGAAGCTGCCTCAGCGGTTAAAGATTGGAATGGAAGAGGTTTATCGATATTGGAAGTTTCTCACAGAGGTAAGCCTTTTGTAGAAGCTTTGGAAGAGGCAAGAAGTTTGGTGGCAAGTTTACTTAACTTGAATGAGGACTACTCGGTTTTATTTTTACAAGGTGGAGCTAGCAGTCAGTTTATGATGGTGCCTTACAATTTGTTACCTGCAAATGGAACAGCTGGCTATTTAGATACGGGGAGTTGGTCGCATAAGGCGATTAAAGAGGCAAAGTTATTTGGTAACACGGAAGTATTAGGCAGTTCTGAGGATAGTAATTTTAATTTTATTCCTAAAGGTATTAACGCTGGTGAGGATTTAAGCTATTATCATATAACTACTAATAACACCATATTTGGGACTGAAATACACGATATTGATAACGTTGGATGCCCAACTGTAGCAGACATGAGTAGTGATATTTTTAGTAGAGAAATTGATGGTAAGAATTTTGGAATGATATACGCTGGTGCTCAAAAAAACTTGGGGCCCGCTGGCACGACAATGGTGGTTGTAAGGAAGAGTTTATTGGGTAAGGTTGACAGAAAGATACCTACTATGCTAAATTATCAAACTCATATTGATAAAGATTCTTCATTTAACACACCTCCTGTTTTTCCAATTTATGTTTGTTTATTGTCATTGAGAAGATTAAAGGAAATTGGTTTGAGCGAGATAGAACGAAGAAATAAAGCTAAAGCTAAATTACTATATGATGCCATTGATAGTAGTAGTCTATATAGCGGCACTGCAGCGAAGGAAGATAGATCATTAATGAATGCTACTTTTGTACTTAATAATAATGATTTGAATAGTGAATTCTTAACTGCTTGTGAGCACGCTGGAATTGTTGGACTTAAAGGGCATAGATCTGTAGGTGGTTTTAGAGCTAGCATGTATAATGCCTTGCCAATTGCTAGTGTACAGGTTCTTGTTGATTTAATGAAAGAGTTTGAACGTACCAATGGTTAAGTGTAGAACTTAATTTAGGAATAGATAAGATTTTAATTGCGTTAAGGATTGAAACGGTTACCCCACAAGCTCACATTTTTGAGCTGAGGAGTAGAAGTGGAAAGCCTGACCGATTACCCAAAGAATTTTTGGTAATTGGTAACGCCCAAAAATAAAGACATGAAATACAGAGTATTAGCAAATGACGGTATTGCTGAAGTTGCCAAACAGAAAATGATTGATGCAGGATTAGAAGTTGTTACTGATAAGATTGAGCAAGACAGGCTAAACACTGAATTGAATGGTTTTGATGCTTTAATTGTTAGAAGCGCTACAAAGGTTAGAAAGGATTTAATAGACTTATGCCCTAATTTAAAGTTTATAGGTAGAGCAGGAGTAGGGATGGACAACATAGACGTTGAGTATGCAAGAGGAATTGGAAGAATGGTAGCGAACACTCCGGCTGCAAGTAGCCAAAGTGTGGCAGAGTTGGTATTTGCCCATTTGTTTGGGATGGCAAGGTTTCTACATCATTCAAATAGAGCCATGCCTATTAGCGGGGATATAGACTTTAAAGTGCTTAAGAAGAATTTTTCCGCAGGAATTGAACTAAGAGGTAAAACGTTAGGTATTATTGGCTTTGGACGAATTGGACAAGCTGTTGCTAGAATGGCTTTGGGCTTGGGAATGAATGTTATGCCTTTTAAACTTGACCATGATGAGGTTAAAATTGATATTGACTTTTTTAAAATTAAAGATGCTGCAATGACGATAACTGTGGCTACAGACCCTTATGAAGAATTGTTGGCTAAGAGCGATTTTATAACGTTGCATGTGCCTTCTGTTAATAAGCCAGTATTAGGCAAGAGTGAGTTTAGCCAAATGAAAGATGGTGTTTGCATAGTAAATACATCAAGAGGTGGAGTAGTTGATGAAGAAGAATTATTGATAGCATTAAATAATGGAAAGGTGAAACACGCTGCTTTAGATGTTTTTGAAAATGAACCTACCCCAAAAAAGGAATTACTGCATCATCCAAATATTTCTTTAAGCCCGCATATTGGAGCCAGCACGCTTGAAGCTCAGCACAGGATTGGATTAGAAATGGCTGATAGGGTTATAGATTTCTTTAAAAATTTATAGAGGAAAGCCACGAATTTCACATATTTACACTAAATATATTAGCTGTTAAATACACGAATGTTTCATTAATATAGAATTATGACAAAGATTAGAGGTTTTAAAGGATATAGACCAAAGCCAGGATTGGAAAGGGAGATTGCAAGTTTACCTTATGACGTTATGAATTCAGCAGAGGCGAAAGAACGGTCTGAGGGAAATAAGCACTCTTTTTTGAGAGTGATAAAGCCAGAAGTTGATTTGGAAGATGGTGTTGATTTGTATGCGGACAAAGTATACCAGCAAGCTAGAAAAAACTTGGATGAATTTATAAATGACGGCTACTTTATTAATGATGAAGAGCCATCAATATATTTTTACAGACAAACTTGGAAAGGTAGAAGTCAAACTGGGATTGTGGCATGCAGCAGTATTGAAGACTACTTTGATGATGTGATTAAAAAACACGAGTATACACGACCAGTAAAAGAAGAAGATAGAATTAGACACATGGCCACTTTAGAGGCGCATGTTGGGCCTGTATTTTTGACTTATAAAAACGTTTCGGATATAGATGTTTTGGTTGCGGATTATTGTAATTCAAATTCTGCAACTTATGATTTTAGTCCTGATGACGTGCAACACACATTGTGGGCGGTAAGTGATGCGGAATTGATAGGAAAGATTGAAACGTTGTTTAGCCAAAATGTACCTGCGACTTATATTGCTGATGGACATCACAGAGCAGCATCTAGTGCTAAGGTAGGCCAACGATTAAAGGATGCTAATGCCAACCATACAGGGGATGAAGAGTATAATTACTTTCTTTCAGTGCTTTTTCCGGATAATCAATTAGAAATTATTGACTATAACAGATTGATAAAAGACTTGAATGGTTTAAGCAAGGATGAATTTTTGGTTAAAGCAAAAGAGAAGTTTGAGATTGAATTGGTAGGAAGTGAAGCATATAGGCCTCAAAATTTACGTGAATTTGGTTTATACATTGATAAAGAATGGTATAAACTAACTGCAAAGCCAGGAACATGGACTGATGACCCTGTTGGAATTTTAGATATTTCTGTTTTAACTGAAAACATGATTAAACCAATATTTAACATACAAGACCAAAGAACCAGTGATAGAATTGATTTTGTAGGTGGGATTAGAGGTTTAGGAGAATTGGAAAGGAGAGTGGATAGTGGTGATGTAGCATTAGCAATTGCTTTATACCCCGTTACGATACAACAGCTTATTGATATTGCTGATAGTGGTGAAGTAATGCCTCCTAAGACTACTTGGTTTGAGCCTAAGTTGAGAAGTGGATTAGTTATTCATAAATTTTAAGTAAGGTTTTGATTTGGGGCGATACAATCGCTCTGCCCAAACGCACGCGACAGAGTTGCGCACGATTTGAAGGGTTTGAGAAAAGGGGTTACATTTCGGCTGTTGCCATAGAAATGTACACAGTAACTGCACAGCAGCTAATGGACATTGCCGATTGTAGATAAGTTATGCTGTCAAAATAACTTATTTTGATTGGGAGTTAAAATGAGTTGGTTATTGATAAGTTTCAAGTGTATTGTTGATTTGGGGTGATACAATCGTCTTGCTCATATCATAAACAAGTGACACCGTTAAGTTAAATGTTAGTGCAAGAGTTGTAATCTTAGAAATTGGGTTAATTTAAACTAGGGTCTTCATTATCCGCATTCTGACTTGAATTAGTGCTTCCTTTTACCTCTTCTAAAATTGCTAAATGATATTCATCTGGGATTTGAAAAAAGCCATTTTCAGTTAACAATTTATAGCTAAAGTTTTTTTGATAGGAGTTTGGTTGTAAAACACCGTCAACTGCTTTTAGGGCTCCTATAACATCTTCTGGCGGTACATTCTTAGGATCTTTAGTTCGGCCATCTACCATATAAACAACTCCATTTATTAATTCATTTGCTTGCTGAATGAAAAATGAATCCAATAACATTTTAGAAGCTATAATATTGTGAAATGTATTTAAAAAAGCAGTGTTTGGGGTAAATTCTTCTGGTTTTAATTCAACTCGATTTTCTACCACTCCAATTATGCTAAAGGTAGACAAGCCATGCTCATAAACATGTTTGTTAGACAATATGGAAACGAAATATTTTGTTTCTCCGTCTTTTTCTATGTGATAAATATATACTTCCATGCCAAGTAAAAATTTACATTTCTTTTTTTAGAAACCTTCCAGTAAAACTCTCTTTACAATTCACAATGTCTTTAGGAGTACCTTCAAAAATTATGTGCCCTCCACCTTCACCACCTTCTGGCCCTAAATCAATTAGCCAATCTGCAGTTTTAATAATATCTAAATTGTGCTCAATTACTAAAACTGTATTTCCTTTATCTACTAACTTGTTTAATACCTTGAGCAGCATTTTTATGTCTTCAAAGTGCAAACCTGTAGTAGGTTCATCTAAGATATAGAAAGTTTGACCAGTATCTTTTTTACTTAATTCGCTTGAAAGTTTTACTCTTTGAGCTTCACCACCACTTAAGGTTGTTGCTTGCTGGCCAAGCCTTATGTAGCCCAACCCAACTTCTTGCAATGTTTTTAACCTTCTATAAATTTTTGGCTGATTTTCGAAAAATGCACTTGCGTCATCAACGGTCATTTCTAGGACATCAGAAATTGATTTTCCTTTAAAACGAATTTCGAGTGTTTCTCTATTGTAACGTTTACCCAAACATTTCTCGCAAGTAACATGAACATCAGGCAAGAAATTCATTTTTATGGCCTTCAATCCACCACCTTCACAAACATTGCACCTGCCAGTTTTTACGTTGAACGAAAATCTACCAGGCTTATAACCTCTAATTTTGGCTTCAGGTACTTGCGCATATAACATCCGAATATCAGTAAACACTCCAATGTATGTTGCAGGGTTGCTACGCGGAGTTCTACCGATAGGAGATTGGTCAATTTCAATTACTTTATCTAACAACTTTAAACCCTTGACAGATTCGTATTTAAGCGGTTTTTTTCTTGAACGATAAATATGTTTGTTTAGAATAGGATAGAGTGTTTCATTTATTAGGGTTGATTTTCCACTACCAGAAACACCCGTTACACCAATAAACTTTCCTAAAGGAAACTTGACACTTAAGTTCTTCAAATTATTTCCTTGTGCACCTTTTAACTCAAAAAATTCTCCAGAACCTTTTCGATAATTCTTAGGAATTTCTATGGCAACATCATCTTTAAGATATTTGGCGGTTATGGTATCAGAATTCATAAACTCTTCAGGAGTTCCAATACCCACTAATTGACCACCATGCTCACCTGCTTTTGGACCAATGTCGATAATGAAATCGGCACGCTCCATTATTTCTTTGTCATGCTCAACAACTATTACTGTATTGCCAGCATTTGTTAAATCTCGCAGTGCGTTTATAAGTCTTTCATTGTCGCGTTGATGTAAACCAATACTTGGCTCATCCAATATGTATGTGATGCCAACCAACTTACTTCCAATTTGTGTAGCCAATCTTATTCGTTGAGATTCACCACCACTTAATGTACGAGAAGCTCTATTTAGCGTGAGGTATTCTAACCCTACATCATATAAAAATTGGGTTCGCATTCTAATTTCTTTCAGTACTTCCTTACCAATATAGAGTTGTCTTTCGTTTAGCTTGCTATCAACTTTGCTAAACCATGTGATTAATTTTTCAATTGACATTTGAGCCAATTCACTGATATTTTTCTCACCAACTTTAAAGTTTAAGGCTTCACTTTTTAGTCTATTTCCATTGCATTTATTACATGGTACTTGCTCCATATAACTTTCGGCCCAACGTCTTATTGAATCTGATGTACTTCCGTTATACGCCCGTTTAAGCATTGAAACTACGCCACCTTCAGTTATGGTGTACCATCTGTCAATGTCATCAAAATCTTCATTGCTAACAGAATTGTTTTTACCTTCTTCACCAAAAAGAATTATTTGCAACACATTTTCAGGAATCTCTTTAACCGGACTGCTTAAGCTAAACTTATATTTACGTGCAAGTGATTTTAGTTGTTTAAAAAGACTATTGTCACGATACTCACCTAGTGGACCAATACCACCTTTATTGATGCTTTTACTAGTGTCTGGCATCATGAGCTCTTCACTAGCTTGTGTTAAATAGCCAAGCCCTTTGCAGTTTTGACAATACCCGTAAGGTGAGTTGAATGAGAAAGTATTTGGAGAAGGCTCTTCATATGAAATACCCGTATCAGGACAAACTAATTTTTTTGAAAAGGAAGAAACTTCTTCCGTTTCAAAATTCATAATCATCAATAAATCGTTGCCCATTTTTAAGGCTTGTTTTACTGAATTTCGAATACGATCTAAATTATCTTCAGCTACTTTTAATCGATCTATTACTACTTCAATATCGTGTATTTTGTAACGGTCAACCTGCAAGCCTTTTTTAAGTTCAACCATTATGCCATCAATGCGAACTTTTATATATCCTGCTTTTCGTATTTGTTCAAACAGCTCGCGGTAATGTCCTTTGCGACCTCTAACTACAGGTGCTAATACTATTAATCTTTTATCATCAAATTTTTCTAAAAGATGCTCAATTATTTGATCTTCAGAAAAGCGAACCATCTTTTTGCCTGTATTAAAAGAATATGCTTCTCCAATACGTGCAAACAACAATCGCATAAAGTCATACACTTCTGTTATGGTGCCTACGGTACTTCTTGGGTTGCGATTGGTGGTTTTTTGTTCAATAGAAATTACGGGGCTTAATCCTGTAATCTTGTCTACATCTGGTCGCTCCATATTGCCAATAAATTGGCGAGCATATGCTGAAAAACTTTCTAAATACCTTCTTTGACCTTCAGCATAAATGGTATCGAAAGCTAATGAAGATTTACCACTGCCACTTATACCAGTTATAACAACTAGTTTGTTGCGGGGAATGCTAACATCTATATTTTTTAGATTATGCACTCTAGAGCCAAACACATTTAAATGCGTTTGAAAAGACTCGCTGATTGCGGGTAATTTTTTAGATTTCTTTGTAGTGGAGTTTGCCATTTATTATCTAATAAACCAATCGGCTAAGATAATGTTTTGCAATCGGGTTGCAAATGATAATCAAGCATTTTTAACTTAAGAACCAATTACCCAGATGCACCAACTAAAAAGTACTGGTCGCCAATTTTTTGAACCATAAACTCTATGGTTAAAATTCTTTTATCGGTAAGCGCAACAGTTCCTTTAACAAAATTTATTTCACCATTTTTTTTAGCGCTATGTATTTTCATTTTGTTTACCAAGGCTAAATGCTCAAAAGTTATAGATTCATCTTTTGCAATGCTATTGTTTTGATAGTTTAAGCCAAAAAGCTCAGCAAAAAATTGAGCTTCACCCATTCCTAAGTCTATTTGTGAGCTATAGTTGAGTGGGTCGCAAATCAATTGTAATCCTTTCCAATCGTGATTTTCAAATTTTTGAGTTACTTTTTTTAAAAAAACCTTTAAATCGTTTTCAATAGGAATGTCATTAATGCTTTTTGCTATGGGTTCAGTTTTTTCTTTAATCGGTTTAGGCGTTTTTGTAATTATCTCATTGGGGTTTGATGTTTGTTCGGTAGTCGTTTTACAACTTAAAAACAACAAAATGATTATTAAAAAGGGTAAAGTTTTCATTTTACTAAAGTAAAAAAATAATGTAGGTTATTAAACGGAAGATTGCTAGTAAAACAGCCCTGAATGGCTGTTCAATAAAATCTTATTGGGTTAACTAAATATTTTTAAAATGATTGAATTTATTTTATTCACTCATGTGTAAAATTTATAATCCTAAAATATAGGTTTCGATTACTCAAGTAGTACATTTGAAGTAATGGATTTTTTGAAGGAATTAAATGAAATTCAGCTAGAAGCTGTTAAGCAAATTGAAGGGCCTGTAATGATTATGGCAGGACCTGGTTCGGGCAAAACCAGGGTGCTTACTTACCGCATAGCGTATATGATGGAGTGTGGCATTGATCCATTTAGAATATTGGCCTTAACATTTACTAATAAGGCTGCTGCTGAAATGCGCCACAGAATTCAAGAAATTATTGGACTAGAAGCTAAGAACCTTTGGATGGGAACCTTCCACTCAATTTTTGCAAGAATATTACGATATGATGGGGATAAGTTAGGTTACCCTAGCAACTTTACCATTTATGATGTGCAAGATGCTAAGAGCTTGCTTAAACAAATTATAAAAGAAGAAGGCTTAAACGACAAATTATACAAGCCTAATACTGTTTACTTTAGAATTTCTAGTGCTAAAAATAGTTTGCTTTCACCAGCAGCTTATCAGGCAGATACCAATTTAGTTTCGGATGATGAAAGCAGTGGAAGACCAAAAATTGGCTACCTATATGAAAAATATGCTAAGCGCTGTTTTCAAGCAGGGGCAATGGATTTTGATGACTTGTTATTGAAAATGTATGAGCTATTGGATAAACACCCGGAGGTGTTGTACAAGTATCAAAACAAGTTTCAATTTTTAATGGTTGATGAGTTTCAGGATACCAATTATGCACAATATGAAATTATTAAGAAACTTGCTGCCATTCATGAAAACATTGGTGTAGTTGGTGATGATGCACAAAGCATTTATGCTTTTAGAGGTGCAACTATTGAAAACATCTTAAGCTTTCAAAAGGAGTATCCCGACACCAAAGTTTTAAAGTTAGAGCAGAACTACCGTTCAACCGAGCACATAGTAAATGCAGCCAATGAAATTATCCAAAACAACAAATCGCAACTAGCTAAAACTATTTGGACTGATAAAGGTGAAGGTGAAAAAATTCAGGTTTTTAAATGCATGACTGATAGTGATGAGGGGAGAGCGGTGGCCGATAATATTCATGAGCAAAAATTACGTTACCACTATAAGAATAATGACATAGCCATTTTGTATAGAACCAATGCGCAATCGAGATCATTTGAAGAATCGTTGCGAAAACATAATATTCCTTACAAGGTTTATGGCGGAATGTCATTTTATCAAAGAAAGGAGATAAAAGATATTATTGGATACTTTAGGCTTACTGTTAACCATGCGGATGAGGAAGCTTTGCGTAGGGTGATCAATTACCCAACAAGAGGAATTGGAAAAACCACTGTTGAAAAAGCAATGGTGATTGCGAATCAACAAGAAAAAACTCTGTGGCAAGTATTGGCTAACATTGGTATGTATAATTTTAACAGCAGGCAAAAAACTTTAATTAATCAGTTTGTTATTATGGTTAAAAGTTTTGCCACCATGCTCGAAACGCAAAATGCTTATGATGTTGCATTTCATATTGGCAAATCAACAGGATTATTGCGCGAATTACATGGAGATAAATCTATTGAAGGATTGGCTCGTTTTGAGAACATACAAGAATTGTTAAATGGTATAAAAGAATTTTCGGAACGTGATGTTGTTGAAGAAGAAGGTGAAGAAACCCAAGATCAAGACAGAAGTTTGGGTGCATATTTACAAGACATTAGCCTACTTACCAACCAAGATGATGATGACAACGAAAACGATTCAGTAAAATTAATGACAGTGCATGCAGCAAAAGGTTTGGAGTTTGCATGTGTTTATGTGGTTGGTATGGAAGATCAACTTTTCCCAAGTATGATGAGTATGAATAGCCGTGAAGATTTGGAAGAAGAGCGGAGGTTATTTTATGTAGCGGTTACTAGGGCAAAAGAAAAACTAACCTTGGCGTTTGCTTTAAGTAGATACCGTTTTGGGCAACTGCAATATTGCGAACCTAGTCGTTTTTTAAAAGAAATAGACCAAAATAGACTGGAAGTAAAGGGCAATGTTACTAAACCTAGAAGTGAAATCTTAGGCGGTGGATTAAAAAGAAAATCAGGGGGTTTGCTTAAAAAGAAACCGGATTACGAACATCACATTTCAGAAGATTTTACTGCTGATGATCCACAAAATGTGCAAGTTGGTATGGAAGTTGAACATAACAGATTTGGAGTTGGCAAAGTACAAAGTTTAGAAGGAGTTGGGCAAAATAAGATCGCTACAGTTCACTTTGACGCAGCTGGGCAAAAAAAGATTATGCTCAAATTTGCTAAGCTCATGATTTTAAGAAATAACAATATGGATGATTAGCTAATTTTAGAGTATATTTGAACTAAGAAAAGGAAAATCCGCAAGTATCTAAGGATTTAAAAACATCTTCCTATCTCAAACTAAATATTATTACAACAAATGATGGATTACAATACAAGTCGCAATTTGCTGCATTTTCAAGAATATGGCAGAAACGTGCAAAGAATGATTGAATACGCAATACAAGAGAAAGATCGTGAAGTAAGAAACGATTTAGCTAAAGGTATAATTGGCATTATGGGGCAATTGAACCCACATGTTAAAGGCGTTGATAATTACGAACAAAGCTTATGGGATCATTTACATATTATGGCTCAAAACAAATTGGATGTTGACAGTCCTTTTCCGCAACCAAGTTTGGAGCAAGTTGTACATAAAGTAAGACCAATACCTTACCCAAAAAACAAGATAAAAAAACGCCATTATGGCAAAAACATGGAGCGCTTGGTAGAAAAAGTTACTCAAGAAACTCATGCCGAAAAGCAAAAAGAATTTGCAGAAAATACAGCAGCTTTTATGAAAATGATTAACCGAAATTACCATGCTGATATGGTAAGTAATGAAGTTATTCTACAAGATTTTGAGCAATTAGCTAGCGGAAAAGTTAAGGTTAGTGCAGAGGCTGATTTAGATGTATTAACAAAAAATGTACGTCAGAGTGCCGCCAATAAGCATAAGCACAATAACCGCAACAGCAATAACAAAAATAAAAACAAGCGTTACTCCAAGTCAAACTATAAAAAAAGATATTAAACAACTTAACTGTTGGTTAAAAACTGCTAAATAAATTTCATTTGGTTGCGCATGCCTTTATTTTTAATGCATGGATGCATTTGAAGTAATTGGTGGAAACAAACTCAGTGGAGAAGTAACACCTCAAGGAGCAAAAAATGAAGCACTGCAAATTTTATCTGCAGTGTTACTTACCTCAGAAAAAATAACGATTTCCAACATT
>Ga0114956_1003573_pt1 | contig 11997 bp, 18 predicted proteins | sample MaitaG_FD_87304 | JGI IMG/M metagenome (GOLD analysis project Ga0114956, IMG submission 87304) | Marine algal microbial communities from Maine, USA - Maine_Asex2 metaG | ecosystem: Host-associated > Algae > Red algae > Unclassified | place: Maine, USA | collected 2015-01-05 | reverse complement strand
CACAAATAAACAAGAATTGATACCATCAATAGTATTAAAATCTGCAGGTATCAATGTAGAACATGATTCATCATTATTAAACATATAAAACATGACTAATACAAAAATTGTAACAACAATAGGTTTATATAAAGATGGATCATTTGTTATTAATGGTGTGGATCCTGAAGATTTGCAAGTTAATATTAACTACAATAAAGCATTCAGATTTGGCAGAGCATTATTTGTTGATGGTACATGTGTCCATAATGGATTAATTCCAATTAAACAAATTGAAGATTTCACAGAAAAAATAAAAAATAATCCAGATTTTGTACGAAATGTTTGTACAAGTCCATATAGATAAAATTATGTCAAAATTAAATAGATCAGATTTTAAAATTGAATCAACATTTGTTAATGATGTATACAAATCATCGTCAATTCTAACTAAAGTAAAATATAGTTTTTTGTTTGGATTAATTAAATTTGAAAATTTTGAAAACATATATGCAAACTTTGGTAGGCCATTAAATTTTAATAAACCAAATACATTTAAAAGTATAGAATCCGCGGAAAATAAAATTAAAGAATTAATTGAAAAATCAAAAATCGTAATAACAAAAACTTATGTCTAGTAAACTTTTTAATAGAAACTATTTGATACCATTCAATGATGAATTGGTAACAAAATTTGATGGGTATATTGATGCTTTCAATGCCTATTACTATGGTGATGCAATTATGTCTGATGCAGAATTTGATGAATTGGAAGATGAATTAACAGCAGATTTAGATATTAACCAAATCATACAATTAGAAAAATCAAGAATATTTGAACTAAATAAATCAGATAATAACCATGTATCTGTTAGTTTAGATAAAATTAAGGAAGATAAAAAAGATCCAACAAAAAATATATTTTTTGATTTACAAAAATGGTGGTTAAAACATAACATTAATTACCGACAATTAGATTTTTATATTGCACCTAAATTTGATGGTGGTGCATTGAAAATTGAATTAAATTATGAACAAGAAATTGTTAAAATAATTACTCGCGGTGGAGTTGATTACACCAATAAATTAAAAAACAACACTAGTATTAAATTATTAATTCATGATTTAAAGAAATTAAATAAATCATACACCATAATTACCGGTGAAATGGTTATTAGTAAATCATTGTTTGCAATCAAATATGATTATGAAACACAGGAAGATAGATTTTCACATTTTAAGAAACTAAAAAATCCACGTAATGCTGTAAATTCATTAATTGCTAGTGATGACCCAGAAGTTTATAATGATTTGAAATTTATTCCATTAACTGATGGAGTTAATCCTATTATAATTGATTTACCTGGTTATCACTATTGGTCTGAGGTGAAATCTCAAGAATTAATTTCAACATTAAAAGCTAGATATAATCATTACAATAAAAATGATTATTTGTTAGATGGTATTGTTGTAGCATTCAATACAAAAAAACGGATAATTAAAAATAATTATCCGTTAAATATGGTTGCATTGAAGTTTCAAAATGCAGGTAAACAAATGAAAGTTATTGATATTAAGTGGACTCAAAAGAAAACAGGTAAAATGAATCCTGTTGTGTGGGTTGAACCAACAATGTTAGATGGTGCATTGATAACAAAATTAACATTATACAATTACGACCAATTAGTTAATGTTTATGAATGTGGTATTGGAGCTATTATTGAAGTTCGCAAAGGTGATGAAATTACACCAAAAATATTTAAAACAATAACAAAATCCAACAAATTTAATGTTCCTGAAAACACGCATATATCAGGTAAATATTTAATGTATGATATTGATGATGATGAAAAATCAACAGAACATTTAAAACAAAAATTTATTTTAGGTTTGAAATGTTTAAATTTGGAAGGTATTGGGCCTAAAATATCAGCAGAAATAGGTCAATTATCTGAATTTGATTACAATATTTTACAAGTATTTAATCCCGAAAATAAATCAACATTAGCTGAATATTTAGGCCCAATGTCAGCTAGTTTTAAAAACTTTTGTAAGGTTTATGATATTAAAAACATACAATTAAATACTGTAATTGAAATGTTACAGATAAATGGTTGTGGTTCTGTATTATCATTGAAATTTGCAGAAATGATGACAGGATTAAAACCTTACAGTAGTTCTGGGATTGATGAAAATGTATTTAACAGTGTTGTCAACGGTGATAGTAGATTATTAATTGCCGAATCTATATCGAAACTTAAATCTTTTGGTGTTAGAGTTATAAAACCAATTAGTGCAGATTCGGAATCTATAACATTTGAAATGACCGGAAATCCACCAGGAATGTCCAAAAGTCAGTTTAAAAACAAATTGTCAATTAAATATCCAAACGCATTACACACAACATTAACTAAAAATACTAAGTATTTAGTGTGTGATGATTTGGCGGGTAAAAGTTCCAAATTAAATAAAGCTAGGCGTTACAACATAAAAATTGTGACATATCAAGAAGTTTTAGATGGTGGATTTAAATAAAATCACTGAAAACTAAAATTTGACATAAAAAATGGATATTTATATTATAAGATGGTAATATAAATATCCATTTTCTGTTTAATATTTAACACCAATTTAAAAATGAACAAATCAAATTTACAATTAATGGCAGATCACATTAAAAATATTCCTCAGGAAATGTTTAATATGAAAAACTACAGACGCAAAAATAATCAAGAAGAAATTAATTGTAATTCTGTAGGTTGTGTAATTGGCCATTGTGTTCAGTTAGATCCTGATCCAGAAAATATTCCTAGAGATGGTTATTTTGAAACAATTCATTTTTATGATTGGAGTTTAACATTTACAAATATTGATAATGAAAATGAATGGAGTTGGTGTTTCGATTCTAGCTGGGAAAAAACAGACAATACACCTACTGGAGCATCAAAAAGAATTGAGTATTTAATAAATCATGGGTTACCTGATGATTGGAAAAAACAAATGAATGGTATAACAAAATTAAGTTATTAAAATCAACATATAAAAACAACAAAAATGAATAGATCAAATTTACAATTAATGGCAGATCATATTAAAACTATTCCTCAGGAAATGTTTAATATGGAAGAATTTAGACATATTGACAAATGTGAAGAAATTAAATGTAATTCTGTAGGTTGTGTGATTGGACATTGTGTTCAATTAGATCCTGATCCAGAAAATATTCCAAAAACTATGTTAATGATATTAATTTTTATGATTGGAGTAGACAATTTACAGAAATTAATGATTTACAAAAATGGAATTGGTGCTTTGATTCTGGATGGGCAAATATTGATAATACACCAATTGGAGCATCTAAACGAATAGAGTATTTAATTAATCATGGATTACCTAAAAATTGGGAAGGTCAACTTGACGGTAACATAAAATTATGTTATTTATAAAAACAATTTAAATCGAACAACAAATGAATAAATCAAATCTTCAATTAATGGCCGATCATATTAAAACTATTCCACAAGAAGTATTTGATATGCAAGATTATAGGAAAAATAATCTGTTAAGTATTGAATGTGGTTCAATCGGTTGTGATATAGGACATTGTATCCAATTAGATCCTGATTCAAAAAATGTTCCTATAAATAAACATTTTGAAACAATAGATTTTTTTAAATGGAGTGAAAATTTTACAGAACTTGATGGAAATAGTGATGAATGGAATTGGTGTTTTGATTCTCGTTGGAAATCTACAGATAACACACCTTTAGGAGCATCAAAAAGAATAGAGTATTTAATCAATAATGGATTGCCGGAAAATCTGAGAAATCAAATGTTTGGTTATATGAAATTATGTTATTTATAAACTCAGTTAACAAATGAAAGATCACATAATCGTTAGAGATACACATTTACCAAATTCAAAAGAGTATGCAATTGTTAAAAGAAAAATTGAAGTAAATAAAATTTACGGTCATGATATGGCATCTGATGTTTCAGGAATGACTGTAATAAATTATTGTAAAAATTCTGGTTGTGATTATGCTTCAACATCTCGGTCATTAGGTGAAGTTCCTAAATGTAGAAATCCAAAACATTTAGATACAATAACTAATGTTGATATATATTATCATTGGTCAAAGAATCCTAAAAATGCAACCAAAATTAATGAATCAGATTTTTGGGGAATATCAAAACATTTAAGTAATTTATTACAAACTAAACCATTGAGAACTTACAATTTTCATATTGAAAAAATAAAATAATATCCTAATAAATAATATCCTAATAATATTACAGTTAATTAAATATTGTAATATTATTAGGATATTTATTATTATGAAAAATATATAAAAACATGGTAAAAGTTATTATAATTGGCGGTTGTAATGTTGGTTTAATTGATAAATATTATAATATGATGCAAAATGAAACTTTAAATTTTATGGAAATGGAATGGCCCGATGAGGTAAAACAGTTCAAAAAACCAGCAACATTTACCATTAAAGATCATGTATATAATTTTGATTTGCCTGTTAATGAAGATTTAAAACCATTAACATCCAAATTTATACCACAAAACAATGATTCAATTGCAACAATAAAAGCAAGACTCAAAAAGCAAAAATCTACAAATATCAAAAATAGACGCAAACGTAAAAAATCAAAAAAGAAATGAATTTTAAATTTGAAGAAGGTATTGATTGTGCTGGTATTTATTTAAAAATAAATTTCAGTAAGTTACAGAATAGTAATTATGTAATGCAAATATTGGATGACATTTTATTTAATATTAATGGTTATGAAACATATACAAGGGAAGAATCATTACAAGCAATTTACGATTTAATAGGTTTCGAAAATGTCAAATTTGAAACATTTTGTGGAGGTAAAACATATATTGATCCGGATAATAACAAACGAGTTATTCTTGTTTCAATTGATGAATTAACTAAATTACCTGTTATTGAATCTTTTCCATTTCAATTCGTTTATAAATTAAATAAGCTCAAATTTAAAGATTTCAAAATGGGTAATGATTACGAATTACACAGATTAGAATTGGGCAAATTACTTACAAAAAACAAAATAAAAATAAATTAACAAAACATATGAAAACAACAAATTACGGTGAATTAAAAGCAGATATATTGAGTGCTATTAATTCTGACAAAACTACAGTTGATGATATAATTGCACACATTAAACATTTTGGTGACTCTGAAATTGTTAATGAATTACAAACACTTGTATCTTCAAATACATTAAAATTCAACAAAAAATCAAAACAATATTCACATGCAATTGAACCTAATGGTGATAAAATTATATGTGATGGTAACATATTATTGCCGGTAACAATAATGCGAAATGAAAATGAAACAATAGTTTCTAGAGGATTTTGGTATTCGTTTCCACCTGATTTTGATACTAACAGAATTATTTGGAATGTTGCATTTGACAAGAAAACAAGTTCATCATTAGTTGATTTGTTAGAAATAACTCAACAAAAAATGAGAAAAACTAAGGTAACACAACTACCCGAATATCAAAAATTAGTTAATATTATCATACCATTTAATGATGATATTAAATTTATTATTGATAAAGTTGGTGAAGTATCAACATTAATATCAATAATGTTCATTAAAAAATTATACTTTAATGGGATTGCAGGAGAAGCAATTGAATTTCGTGGATTCAGAGTTAAATCAGAAATATTAACAGAAAATTTATTGATTGAATTACGTAAAAATCCTGATGATCGAGATTTTTCACAAATAAAATTAAACAATGTATTTAATTTTAGTGATTTAATATTCAGTAAAAATCAAATACCATATTTTTATGATGGAACAAAAATTGAATATGTTGAATTAGATAAAATTCGCGGTGAAATGCGATTAGTTCATTATTCCATTGATAAGAACAGTGTTATTAAGGAGTTAGATGTTGAAAAATTTGTTGAGGTTTCAGAAGGTTTGAACAGGATTAAGGAATTATATAGTATTTATATGTCCGAATATCTTGAAAAATTAGATTTCTCATTTGATTAATTTTTAAAAATACTAAAAAATATGGAAACAGTATCAGACTTAATAACTAAAAAGAAATTATCAAATGCTGATATTGATAATCTTATCAAAAGTGAATTAAAATTCGCTTTTGATAAGGAAATCAATGGATTAAGAATAAGTAATAAATTGGTATTAATTGTTTACAATACATTAAAACAATTATATATTGAAGATGTTGATAATGTTACAATTTCAGCACCAACTGGTTCAGGTAAATCAATAATATCATACTTACTTGCATATATTGGCTCTAAAATAAATGATAGACTTTATATAACTGATTTTGACGGTGCCGATGAGCCATATTTATCGAAATCATACATATTAACATCTTCATTAATTCTACAAAAACAAATAGATTCAGATATTGATAAATTTAAAATGAATAATTTATCAATTTTAATGGGTGGTAATAACTATTCATGTACAAATATGGAAGCATCAGCAGGTTTACCCAACAATGAAAAATTACCATTTGCCCACCGTGGTTGTTTAGGAATGTCAAAAGCTGATTTTTCAAATTGGCCATGTTACAGTACTTGTGCTTATTATTCACAATTAAGTAAAACATCTGATGATACTGTTAGTGTATTGAATTATGCTTATTGGTTAAAAGCTGTACCAAATATGTATTTTCCTGTTGGTGGAATAACTATTTGTGATGAAGCACACCTATTACCGGATATTATTAGCAATACATATTCTAGTGAAATTAAGTATCAGGATATTGACAGATTACAAAAAATTGTATTGTATTTATTTCCAGGTGCAAATGAAGGTATTGAATTACGTAAACATATCGCAACTCTCAAAAAATTCTTCAATTCAAAAAATCAACAAACTGATTTAGGATTAAAATTTTTAATTGAACAGGTAAAATCTACATTCACTTTAATGATGAATATGAATGAAGATATGGATTTTTCAGTAGATCATTTAAAATCAAATCCCCATGCAAGAATACATTTGAATGCATTCAAAAGATTGAAAACAAAATATAATGATTTAATTAAGTTTTTTGATGCGGTTGAACCACAAGATTTATTTTTTGATTGTAAAGAAAATGATTTTGGTACTGGACAAGGTTACATGTACGAAATTAAAGACTTAAATGAAAGACGTTTAATTTCTGATAAATTTATAAGCAGAACATTTAAAACAGTATTTTTATCTGCAACTTATGGTAATATGAATGTGTTTAAGGGGAATTTTAATTTTCCTGAAACTAAGCTGTTTAAATTAGATTCCGATTTTGATTTTTCTAAATCACCATTATATTTAACTGATAGTGGTTGGTTAAATTATGCAAATTTCAGTAACAATATTGATGCTGTTATTGCCGATGCAATTAAAATTACAAATCTACACAAAAAAGATAATGGTATAATTCACACTGGAACACATTACATAGCGAATTACATCAAAAATACAATAGAAAATCATCCGCATATAAAGCATAGATTCTTATTTTATTCTGATGCAAAAGAAAAGGAACAAATTGTATTGAAACTTAAAAATTCATTAAAATTAGGTATTAATAAATCATATATTTTGGTAGGACCATCACTATATGAAGGATTAGATTTAAAAGATGATGAAGGTAGATTCAATATTGTTATTAAAGCACCCTACTTAGCAATGTCAGAATATGCAAAGAAAAAAATGAAACGCTATCCTGATTGGTATTACAATAATTGTTTACAAAAATTGGAACAAGCAATTGGTCGTACAAATAGACATAAGGATGATTGGTCTGTTGTATATTTGTTGGATAACTCATTAAAAAAATTAGTATTAAGCTTAAACAAAACTTTCATTGACAGACTCCAATATAAAAAATTATAAAATTCATAAAGATCTTGTTACAACCAATAGAAATTTAAGAATCAATACATTAAGACATTATAAAAATAACAATAGGTTAATTGCATGGAATATTGACAATTTCAATAACATTATTAATAAATTAAACAATTTCAATTTCAAATTGGAAAGTGATTACAATAAAAAATTTATTAATAATGTTAAATTGTTTGTTGATTTTGATTCTTTAAAAATTGGTATGATAATCAATGTTTTAATTGGAACTAAAGTTAAAACCTATGTTGTGAAACAAACAACAATAGAAGAAGTTTTAATTTTAGTTCCAATTTATGATATTTATTCACCATCAGATAAAGTTACAAATTACTTATTTACAATTAGTGCACAACATTATTCAGATTTATGTATTGAAAAATCAATGAATATGAGCAAAGGATTTGATAAATTTGAAATTGTAAATAATATTCAGACAAAAATTGAATATGATTTATCTATATTTAAGACATTAAAATCATGAAACATAAGCCAATAATAAGTTATTATGCAAATTTTGATCCAACATTAAACATGGATTCATGGACTAATAAAATTACTGATATTAACATAATTACAACAAAAGTTATAACAGATAAATTTATTAATTTTGTTGTTCATCATAAAAATAAAGTGTTTATACATTTTGTGTGCAATGGTACAGGTGGAACTGTCTTGGAACCAAATATACCAAATTTAAAACAATCATTTTACACACTAAAATCATTGATTGATGCTGGATTTCCACAGAAACAAATACTTGTCATAATTAAACCAGTAATACAAAATGATAATGGCATTAAATCAATAAAATTGATGATGCAATTGTTTTCAAAATTTAAACTACTTAAGTTAAGGTATGTTCGTATTGAATTATTGAGGTATTACAAAAATGACACTTTCAATAAACCAAAGGAAACAATTGATAACTATTCATCAATAATTAATACAAATAAAAACAAGTCATATACTTATGAAATTGCCAATAAGAACATATCAAAACGATTTAAAACAATAAGTAGTAAACAAATTAAACATGAATTATTGACAAAATCATCAAATTTTTATAGAGAATATAGACAATTAATTGATGATTATAAAGCAATAATTACCGTTGATGATGAGAATGAACCAATAATTGGTGGTAGAGAATTGAGAGCATTGGGATATGTTGCTAATGGTATGATCCGCAGAGTTAAAGGTAAACCTCAACCAGATAATTGGTTATCTAATAGTAGACCGATAAGATGCCTCAATAGGTGTTTACTGTGTCCACATCAATAATGGTACAAAATATAGTGAAAAATAAAAAGCTAAATTTCAAAAAAGTTTAATTTTTTACTAGTTTTTTACTTAAGGATAAAATAAAAATAGGATAATATAATTATAAGAATAATATATTAAATATTACTTAATGATAAAATAAAACATAATGAAAAATATTCAAACTTCTGAAAACAAAATAGATTTGAAAAAAATTGATTGGAATAATCTTAATATGGAAGATTTTTCTAAATTATCAGAAAGTTTAAATACTGACATTAAAAATAACAAAAAAATTGAACGCGAAAAAAATTCGAAAAAATTGATTGTTATTGAAATTAATTCATTAAAATATGAAATAACTTATTCAGATTACACACGTTACAAAACATTAAAATCTCAAAAATCTAAAGATAATTTCCTTAGTAAAATTGAAGAAAAGCAAACACCAATTGCTGAATTGTAACAACAAAATTGAATTGAATTTGGCAAAAATGTCAACAATTATAAATAATTAATTAATATTAAAATTCCATTAAAATGGCAAAAGATTTAGCATTAGACGGTTTAGAAAACGAAGTAGAAACTGTAGAAACTACTGCAACTGACAAATCAGTAGCAAAACAAGAAAAAATAGTTAGCGGTGTTGAAAAAATAAAAACGTTATCTGTTTCTGAAGATTTAGCAAAGTTTTTACCAGCTGCATTAGTTTGGGGTGCTGGAGACGCCGAAGCAAAAGATGCTGCAAAAGCTGAATTAATTGAATCTTTTGGAGGTGTTGAAGCCCTTAAAGATTTATGTTCTGGTGATGCATTATCTACTGAAATTGACGAATTAAACAACGTTAAAGTAGCAGTATCTGCAATCAACACTATCAAACATTTCTACGCACGTAGAGCTGGAGGTAAAGCACGTTCTAAGAAAGTTAAAACTCAAACAATTTCTATTAACGATGAGATGTACTCTGTAGATCAAGCATACTTAATTGAAATTCAGGACAAAGATGCTTCTGAGAAAAAAGAATTATTGTTAGCTCACCCTAACACTAAGAAAGAAGTTGATATGATTTCTCTATAATTTATAGAAAACATACAATTAAACAATCAACTAATTAACTTAAAAACTCCGATAACAATGTTATCGGAGTTTTGTTGGTGAATGTAGTAGACTCACATTGAATATTTTTGTTAGATATTTTTGTTATTTTAAAACCACCAATTTATTTGGTGGTTTTTTTTTATTTAATTTTTTATGTAAAGTTAATATTGTATAATTATTTGGATATTATTATTATAACAAAAAATATACAAAACATAAAAATTAATCTACATGGTAAATCCAAACTATTCAAATGTTAAATTGAGAATTATTTACGATAATAATATGGCACTCTATCTTACAGAGTTTAATCCTATTAAATTGAGTGATGTAAATTTAATTTTTCATGCTAGAATTGGTGATTTCGTTATTTATGAAAATGAATTGCATAAAATTGCAAAAATATTTGATTCAAAAGACGAAAATAATTTATTAATATTACCGAAATACTGTAAACCATATTTAGTAGATGCAAATAATTGTTATAGATTTGTTGGATCTACACGAAAACCACTCAATCTTTATCACATAACTAAAGAAGATTTGTCAATAATTAGACTCCGAAAATTCGTATTTGTTAAATATGAACTAGTTAAATGTGGCAATAAAGTTGAACATATTACATTAACTGGTGTTCCTGGAGATTGGTATCAGTGTGAATATTGTAATAACAAACAAAAAAATAGACACTCATGTCTGTATGGTCATTATATACCACTATTAACAGGTAAAAAACTTCAAATGAAATTTGTTGTTAAAGAAAATGTTGCCGAAAGTGTTACAGCATAAAAATATCAAAAATTAAAAAATAAAGTTATGAAAAATTTAATAAATATCGAAAATATCAGAGGTAATTTACATAATATATCAGAATTTGTAAAACTGATGTGTAATGAAAATAATGAATTTACAGTTAATTCATTTAATTTATCTCTTGTGGATTATGATCTACTTTCATCAATTTTTATTGTTTGCAAATCTGTTGATGTTGATAAATTTACATTACATTCAATAATAAATACAAGTATATCAATTGTTAACAATAAGCGATTTGATGTTAAAACTGAATACTATGAAACTGTATTTTTAATTGAAAAGATGTTGAATAATGTTAATTGTTCTGATGTTTTATTTTGGGAAAGATGTGGTTTTGTATTTGATGAAGAAACCAATTCAGTTAAATTTGAAGATTTTATTCCAATAAAATTAAACATAAATTAATTATGAATATCAGAACAGACGCGCAAATATTATCTACAATTGATTTATTGAAAAATAACAAATCAAAAATATCTGAATATAATAAAGCTTATGATAATATTCATCAAAGAATTGATGGATCAATCAAAGTTTTAGAAAATAAATTAACCAATATTGTCGAAATTCAATCAATATTAGGTCATTTTGATGTCGATTATATGTATGGTGCAATAGATAGTGTGGACTATTTAATGGGAAATATTGATGAAAAACAACTGATTTATTAAGATACAAATCTAGATCTACTTTCAGTTGCTATTTCAATAGCCATTACAATTTTCATCATAATTGTGAATATGTCAAATCCAATTTCTGGTTGACTTTCAAAATAAATTTGCATATTTAAACACAAATCTTCCGCATATATATCATTTTCGATAATAATTTGGGATGCTTCAATTAAATCGTTAGTATCTAATTTGACTAAGATACTAACGATTATTTCTTTTGATATTTCCATATT
>Ga0114956_1003572_pt1 | contig 11997 bp, 9 predicted proteins | sample MaitaG_FD_87304 | JGI IMG/M metagenome (GOLD analysis project Ga0114956, IMG submission 87304) | Marine algal microbial communities from Maine, USA - Maine_Asex2 metaG | ecosystem: Host-associated > Algae > Red algae > Unclassified | place: Maine, USA | collected 2015-01-05 | reverse complement strand
TTTTGAGCTTATTTTTTTATCAGATAAAATAAAAAAACGTAGATATAGCCTGTGTTACATCGAGGATTTTTTATGAAATATGATGAAAAAAGAATCCAAAATAACTTATGAATAATTGTGAACGTGAACTTATAACTTGTTAATTATCTGCTATTTATCATGCCTGTTTTGATTGATTGTAGCTTTATTGGTCTCATAATCTGGTTTAAAATCTCGTACTTCAATACGATCTGAGTAATATGGTATCTTTGCAAAAACAAACAAATAGGTAAAGTTCGCAAAGATTCATATACCGTAAGTAGATAAACAGTACACATAGTTTTGGGGACGAAATACTGCTGACTGATTGAGTTCAAACTCGTTGTCGAGAACTAATAATTCAAAATAGTAATTCTTTAGAGCATGTTGGGAAATTAAATTTCATCAAAAGTGAACTGTTTTTATCTCAAAATCAAATTACCCAACATGCTCTTAGTTGTACATGTCAAATGAAGACTATTGGCATTTTATTTGTATTTACACAATTTGTAATATTTCACGGCCTACCTTAAATTAATTTCTTAATCTTTCACGCCAATTTTTCAGATTCTATTCAATTTAAAAACCTTTTGTGTTTTTTGATTTAGCCTATTTCATGTCTTGTGAATAGCTAGCCCAAGAGATGTAATCTTTAAGTACTCGGCCAAAAGTAATTAAAACAAGCGCAATAAAATAATTAATGTTATGTATGGTATAGTAAACAAAGGAATTAGAGATATGGTTATTCGAAACCATGGAGAAAGTGTATGGGAAAAAATAGTAGTAGAGGCAGGATGTCAAGAAGACTTTTTTATGAGTATGGAAGTCTATGATGATTCTATAACTTATGATTTAGTTGGAGCAGCCTCAAAAATATTAAGAACTCCCGTTCATGATATTCTTGTGGCGTTTGGTGAATTCTGGATGATATTTACAGCGACAGAAGGATACGGTAATGCATTGCAAATAGCTGGAAATACTTTTCCTCAATTTTTAGATCAGCTAGATGATTTACATCGTAGGCTAGGAACGACCTATCGAGATTTAATTCCACCGTCTTTTGTATGCGAAGAAATAGATGATCAAACTTTGAAACTTCAATATCATTCTCATCGTAAGGGATTAACCTCATTAGCGATAGGTATTGTAAAAGGATTGGGACAAAAATTTGGCATGGAGATCGAGCTAAAAATTTTGAAAAAGAAAGAAGATATTGGATATGATGAGTTTTTAGTAAAATATACTTTAATGCAAAACGAGACTACAAAAAAACTAAATTTAAATATTAAAAAACTGAATAATGAGAAAGGGAAATGTCCATTTAGTGAGTTTAGAGGGGCTAGCTAAAATATTCCAATTAATTGATCAAGTATTTCCATTTCATGTTATCATCAATAGAGAATTAGAGATTATTCAATTAGGAAAAAATTTTAAAAAAATAGATGAAGTTTTTACCGTTGGTAATTCATTCACCGATCATTTTGAAATAGTTAAACCTATAATTGAAACTTCATTTCAAGGCTTTTCGAATAAGGAGAAAGAAGCATTTATTCTGTCTATAATTGGAAAAGATTTAAGTTTTAAAGGAGAAGTTGTGACTTATGAAGAGGAAGGAATAATTCTATTCTTAGGGACACCTATTATTAGTAATAGCGAGATATTTTTAAAATATAATATTTCACTTTCTGATTTTGCAGCATATGATTCTTCGCCTGATTTTTTGTTTAGCATGCAAGCCCAAGAGAACTCTTATCGAGAAATTAAGAGTTTGGTAAAAGAGCTTCAGCTTAATAAAAGAAGGTTACTTAGATCGAATTCATCATTGCAACAATTTGCCTATGTTGCGTCTCATGATCTTCAATCTCCATTGAGAACAGTTATAAGTTTTGCTCAACTATTGGAAGAAAAATATGGTAAAAATATTGATCCGATAGGAAAAGAATATCTTGACTTTATTATTGTGGGGACTAAACGGATGCAACAATTGATTAATGACTTATTGGAATATGCTAAAGTGGAACAAGCGCAAGCTAATTTCGAAATAGTCGATATCAATACTTTGGTTGAAAAAGTTACTTTTGATTTACAATTTGATATTAAAAAACAAAATGCCAAGTTGGAATTTTCTAAGCTGCCTTCTATTTATGTAAATCTAACTTTGATTAAACAATTATTTCAAAATCTATTTACGAATGCCATTAAATTTCGTCAATTAGATGATCCGATTATAACTATTGATTTTGAGGAAAGAGAAACGGAGTGGCAATTTAGTGTCAAGGATAATGGAATCGGTTTTGATATGGAAGACGGGAAAAAAATATTTGAAATCTTCCAGAGAGCAGTAGGTCTTGAATCTTATGAAGGGACAGGTATCGGATTAGCGATTTGTAAAAGAGTAGTGGAAAAGCATAAAGGAAAAATTTGGGTAGAGTCTGAGTCATTAAAAGGAACTACTTTTTATTTTACGATAAGTAAGTTTTTGTCAAGGTCATTTAAATAGTGTCTGAACGAAAAGTCTTAACTAATTGATTATCAATTTATTACAAAGGTTTCAACACTCGAATCTTTTTTTTAATTTATTTTAAAAAAGATGTATAATCTGCTGTAAATTAGTCGCTTGTGAAATCACTCAGGATTTGGATGTAAAATATTCGTTTTATTCAAAAATATTCAAACTCATTTTGAGGTTGAAACGTAATAATCGCAACGGTTTCAGACTTTTCGTTCAGACACTAAATAAACACAAAAAATATTAATGTTCTCTCTCCTCTACGAAAAGGATTAAGTCTAAATTAATTCGTTTTTATTTATATATCACTTGATATTTCGTCACACAAAAGTCAAACCTTCTTTCCCTCTAAACTTTTCCCGTTTCTATTCCTTTTATTTTAGAAAAATAACCACCCAAAACCGTAACTTTGCATTCGCAAAATTGACCGATATTTTTTTACAAAAAAAATCAGAAAATAGAGATGTTTAACCTTGCTCACTACGACAAATTTGTCAACCGCCACGTTGGTGTAAATGATGCCGACGAAAAATCTATGTTGAAAACAATTGGTGTGAAAACACTCAACCAATTGATAAAAGAAACAGTACCTAATTCTATTCGCATGAAAGGTGATTTGAATATCCCGACTGCGATGACTGAGTACGATTACTTGCAAGAATTGAAGCAAACTGCTGCAATGAATCAAGTATTCAAAAGCTACATTGGTCTAGGATATAATGGGACGATTACGCCTTCTGCGATTTTGAGAAATGTATTTCAAAATCCAGGTTGGTACACTCAATATACTCCTTACCAAGCGGAAATTGCGCAAGGTCGGTTGGAGGCATTATTGAATTTTCAAACGATGGTGAGCGACTTGACTGCTTTGCCGATTGCGAATGCTTCTTTGCTCGACGAAGGAACTGCAGCAGCCGAAGCGATGGCAATGTTTTTTGCTCAAAAAAATAAAAAAGTCAAAACCGATGAGGACGCTGCCAACGTCTTTTTTGTCGATAATAAAGTTTTTGACCAAACTTATGACATCCTAATTACTCGTGCTAAACCATTGAATATCAAGGTAGTACGTGGCGACTGGAAATCATATATGTTTACAGAAAAAACATTTGGGGTACTTCTACAATATCCTGCAAAAGATGGGTCGGTGGAAGATTACCGAGCATTCGCAGCGGAAGCAAACGATAAGGATATTTATGTAACTGTTGCTGCTGACATTTTGAGTTTGGCACTTTTGATGCCTCCAGGAGAGTGGGGTGCAGATGCGGTGGTTGGAAATACGCAACGACTTGGAGTGCCGATGGGCTATGGTGGACCACATGCAGCTTACTTCGCAACCAAAGAAAAATTTAAGCGACAAATCCCTGGTCGAATCATCGGAGTGTCAATTGATGAGCAAGACAATCCTGCTTTGAGAATGGCTCTACAAACTCGGGAACAACACATTAGAAGAGAAAAAGCGACTTCAAATATTTGTACGGCGCAAGCATTGTTGGCAATCATGGCGAGTATGTATGCCGTCTATCATGGGCCGAACGGAATTCGTCAAATTGCTGCAAGAGTTCATACGATGGCGGAAGTGTTGGAAGATAATTTGCAAGATGTAGGATATAAATTGACCAATGAGTTTTACTTCGATACGCTAAGTTTTGAAACAGATAAAAAACGGCAAGCGAGTATCAAAAAGATCGCTCTGGCAGAAGGAGTAAACTTTCATTACACTTCCGATACGGTTCAAATTTCTTTGGACGAAACGGTGGGAATGGATGACTTGGATCAAATCATTCGGATTTTTGCGAAAGCGAAAAGAAAAAGTTTTAAAGCGATGGTGATCCAACCTCGTGACATGAATTTTCCAGTAAAATTAATTCGAGAAACAGAATATTTGACGCATCCTGTTTTTAATAAATATCATACGGAATCAGAAATGATGCGTTACATCAAGCGTTTGGAAAATAAAGATTTGTCCTTGATGCACTCGATGATTTCTTTAGGAAGTTGTACGATGAAATTGAATGCAGCGACAGAATTGATTCCAGTAAGTTGGGAAGAGTTTGCAAATATTCATCCTTTTGCACCAATGGCTCAGACGAAAGCTTACCAAAAAGTTTTTACAGAATTAGAAGCTTGGTTAAGTGAAATTACTGGTTTTGCAGCTTGTTCTTTGCAGCCCAATTCAGGTGCGCAAGGAGAGTACGCAGGACTTTTGACGATCAAAGCTTATCATGAATCGAATGGCGATCATCATCGAGATATTGCGTTGATTCCTTCTTCCGCTCACGGAACTAATCCAGCGAGTGCGGTAATGACAGGAATGAAAGTAGTGGTCGTGGCTTGCGATGAAAGAGGAAATATTGATTTAACTGATTTGAAAGCAAAAGCAAAAGAACACAAAGATAACTTGGCTGCCTTGATGGTAACTTACCCAAGTACGCATGGCGTTTTTGAGGCGAAAATAAAAGAGATTTGTAAAACAATTCACAAGTTTGGTGGAAAGGTTTATATGGATGGTGCGAATATGAATGCACAAGTTGGGTTGACTTCCCCAGGGATTATTGGAGCAGATGTTTGTCACTTAAACTTGCATAAAACATTTGCGATTCCTCACGGCGGTGGCGGTCCAGGAATGGGGCCAATCTGTGTAAATGAAAGTTTAGCACCATTTTTACCAAAACATAAATTAGTCAAAACGGGTGGCAAAAAAGGTATTCATGCCGTTTCATCTGCACCTTGGGGATCAGCAAGTATTTTGTTGATTTCATATGCATACATTAAGATGTTGGGAAAAGATGGCTTGACTGATTCGACAAAATATGCGATTCTAAATGCGAATTATATCAAAGCTCTTTTGGAAAAAGAATACGATGTATTATATGTAGGTGATAAAGGTCGAGCAGCGCATGAGTTGATTTTAGACTTGCGTCCTTTCAAAGAATTTGCTTCAGCAGAAGATGTGGCAAAGCGATTAATTGACTATGGATTTCATGCGCCGACACTTTCATTTCCAGTTGCAGGAACGATTATGATTGAGCCAACAGAGAGCGAAAGCAAAGGAGAATTAGATCGTTTTTGTGAAGCGATGTTAGCGATCAAAAATGAAATTAATGAAGTCGCCGCTGGCAAATTTGAAACTGATAATAATGTATTGCACAATGCGCCACACACCGCAAAAGTAATTACTGCGAATGAGTGGAACTTGCCTTACTCTCGACAAAAAGCTGCTTATCCATTACCTTACTTGCACGAAGGTTTTAAGTTTTGGCCATCAGTTGCGAGAGTGAAAAGTGCTTACGGAGATAGAAATTTAATTTGTACTTGTCCACCGATTGAAGCGTACACAGAAGGAAATGGAGAAAGTACAGATAAGGAAAAAGAAGCGAGTTTAACTAATTAATAATCAATTAGTTATGTTGAAAACCTGCCATTTGTTTTTACATTTGGCAGGTTTTGTTTTTTATAGTAATTTGTGAATCTTTTAATTTAAAACTCTAAAAATAATTTTGATATGATCGTTGTAACAGGAGCTGCAGGATTCATTGGAAGTTGTCTTGTCCAAAAATTAAATGAGGAAGGACATACTAAAAATATCGTCGTCGTTGATGATTTTTATAAAGATTATAAAGACAAAAACCTGAATGATAAATGGATTCGAGATTGGATTCATCGAGACTTGTTTTTGCATTGGTTTTCGAAAAATTATCAGCAAGTAGATTTTGTTTTTCATATCGGTGCTCGAACGGATACTGCGGAAAAAAGTAAAAAGGTTTTTGACGAACTTAACTTGAAATACTCCAAACAGATTTGGGAAATTTGTACAGAAAAAAAAATACCCTTAGTCTATGCGTCGAGTGCTGCAACCTACGGTGGTGGCGAACATGGCTATGATGATTCGCATAAAATTGTTTCTAAATTAAAGCCACTCAATCCTTACGGCGATTCCAAAAATGATTTTGATAAATGGGTTTTAAAACAAAAAACTGCTCCGCCATTTTGGGTAGGAACTAAGTTTTTTAATGTTTATGGACCGAATGAATATCATAAAAAAAGAATGGCTTCTGTCATTTTTCATGCGGTGAAACAAATTAAGGAGACTGGCAAAATGAAGCTTTTTAAATCACATAAAAAAGGTATTGCAAATGGTCATCAGCAACGAGATTTTATTTATGTAAAAGATGTGGTTGATGTTTTATTTTTCTTTTTCCAATCTGTCGACCGATCAGGTGGGAAACAAAAAAAGAGTGGATTGTATAATATTGGAACTGGAGAAGCACGAACTTTTTTAGATTTGGTGAATGCCACTTTTAAAGCATTGGACTTGGAATCGAACATTGGTTTTATTGACACACCAAAAGATATTCGAGATAATTATCAATATTTTACGGAAGCGAATATGAAAAAATTACGTGCGGCTGGCTATAAAAAGAAATTTTATTCGCTCGAAGATGGGGTGGAGGATTATGTGAAAAATTACCTCAGAGGGAAAAATATATATTAAAATAATGCTTAAATGATTAACGGTGAACGGTTAACTCTCCAAGATGTGTTATTCGCATTGTGGGAAGTTATTCATTCACCGTTAGTTCCGTTTATTCAATCCCGAATAATAAATCAATCGCCAATCTCCATTTGCTTTTAAAAAGCGTCTTTCGATCCAAAGATTTTGTTTGTTGTCTTCTTCACTAGCGGGAATAAATTCGAAGATTAAACCATCACTTACCATGTTCAAATTTTGAGAAAAACTCTCTTTTCGAGCATCGAAATTTTTGTGCATTTTCCATTCTTCTTTTTTCCAATAAAAATTTCCTTCTTCCAAAATGCTACTATCTGCTAACTCTGGAAGTCCTTCCAATGGAAAATCAATATGCTCCATTTGATAAGAACTATCAGAATGAAATTGAGTGTAAAAAACTAAAAAATCTGTTGGTAAATCTGCAACAGAATTGCTTGGCGAAGTTGTCGCTTGAATTTCTTCCACAGCAGGATCTTTATCATTCATTATTTTTTGAAAAGCAAACATCAAAGAGATGCCTATTAGAATTCCGATGATTATTTTCATACTTTCTTGATTATGGATTTATGATTTTGATGATGGATTTCAATTAATATTTAATCAGTTTGTAGGCAGTAAACCAACATGTGATTATCTATAACTTGATAGCATAATGAATAAGTGGCCGAAAAGTCACCTTTTATAACATGACCTTTACAAATTCCTTTTTTCAAATTATAATCAAATGGCTCGACTAAAATATGTTCTTTAAATTCTAGTTTCTTCCGACCATATGCTTTATACAATGCTTCTTTTGCTCCCCAATAAACAGACAAATGTTCCACTCTAGTTTTGGGTTTCAAACTTTTCATTTCCTCTTCTCGCATAAATTTATGAGCAATACGCTCGACACTTGGCGTGATATTCTGAATGTCCACGCCACATGAAAGTGGCGAAGCAATCACCGCCACCAACTGCTTAGAATGACTAAACGAAATTTCATAAGAGGAGTCCACCAAATGTGGTTTTCCAAATTCATCTTTTAGGCAAACACTTCGTTTTCGTCGTCCACTCATTTTGTGTAATAACCATCGAACCGCTAACCATTCGAGTCGGCGACTTTTACCTGTTAGTTTTTCCAACTGAGCTAATTCATCTCCTTGCGGTTTTAATCTTCGCAGAAAATAACTTGGTGCTTCGGAGATGTTCCAAAGACCGAGTTCGCCTTCGGGTTGAATATGTTGATGATTGAAAATTGGCAATGTGAGTGAATATTTTTTGATAAAAGAAATGCAAAAGTAATATTTTATCTCAATTTGATAAGCGCATGTTAGAAAGTAGGTACATCGTAAATTATCGTTTTACAAGAGATGTTCAGTTATTTAGTTCGCATTCATTAACTTTGCAGACTGATACAAATCTCTATGGAAAAAATTAACATCAATAAAATAGCTCACCTCAAAGGTCATAAAGGTGGCGTTTTTTCTTTGGCTCAAGGAAGTCAGGATCATCTATTCCTTTCAGGTGCAGGTGATGGTTGGATTGTCGAATGGGATTTGACGCAACCTGAAAATGGACGATTAGTTGCCCAAGCGGAAGATACTCAAACTGCTGGACGAGCAAGTGTTTTTTCTCTTTTGGAAAAAAACAATTGGATTGTAGCTGGAAACATGAACGGTGGTTTGCATTGGATTTGTCCAAAAGAAACTTCTCGCAATAAAGATATTTTACACCATAAAAAAGGAGTTTTTGATTTGCAAGTTATTGATAATCAATTATTTACACTTGGAGGAAAAGGTATATTGACAAAATGGTCAATGACTGAACAACGAGCTATCGAAAGTATTCAGCTCTCGCAAAAAAGTCTTCGCACAATGACTTTTTTCCAAAAAAAAAATGAACTAGCCATCGGCGCAAGTGATGGAAATATTTATCTATTAGATGTTAAGAATTTTTCCATAAAAAACACCATCGAAGCGGCGCATAACAATTCTGTTTTTGCACTAAGTTATTCTCCCGATGAAAAATATCTGTGGAGTGGGGGACGAGATGCACTTTTGAAAGTATGGAATTTGGAAAAAAAATATGATCAAGTATTTTCTGAACCTGCACATTGGTTTACTATCAATGCAATCGTTTTTTCTCCTGACGGAAAATATGCTGCAACTGCTAGCCGAGACAAAACCATCAAAATTTGGGATGCTCAAAATTTCAAACTTCTCAAAGTCATCGACACCATTCGAAATAGCGGACATATCAATTCCGTAAATACATTGTTATGGTCAAAGTATAATAATTGGTTGATTTCGGGAAGCGATGATAGAAGTATTATTATTTGGGAAATCACGTAGCACGACTTTCCAACTAATTATTCAAGTCTTATTTTTTTCAAAAAAAATACTAAGCTTCATTGCTTTTTCTACCTTTGCACCTTCAAAAAAATAGTATAAAACTCAAACATGACAATATGATTTTATCAGATAAAAAAATCCTAAAATCCATCAAAAATGGCGAGATCGTCGTTAAACCTTTTCGAAGAAAATGTTTAGGAACAAATTCTTATGATGTGCATTTAGGAAAATATTTAGCGGTGTATAAAGACCGAGTTTTAGATGCGAAAAAACATAACCAAACTGAAGAGGTTTTGATTCCTAAAGGTGGTATTGTACTCGAGCCTGGAACACTATATTTAGGTTCGACGGAAGAATATACGGAGACACATAATTCAGTTCCATTTCTCGAAGGGAAGTCAAGTGTAGGACGATTGGGAATTGATATTCATGCAACGGCAGGGAAGGGAGATGTTGGATTTTGCAATCATTGGACTTTGGAAATTTCGTGCGTGCAGCCAGTACGAGTTTATGCAGGGATGCCGATTGGACAGTTAATTTATTTTGCCGTAGAAGGTGATATCGAAAATTACTATAATAAGAAAAAGAACGCAAAATATAATCAAGTAACGAAAAAACCGATGGAGTCGATGATGTGGAAAAATAAATTTTAGATTAGAATATATGCGGATCGTAGGTAGAGACAAGGTATGCCTTGTCTCTACCCACGTAGGAGAATGCAGCGCAATTTTATTTTCTCCAGATCCCATAAGTATAACCAACTTCATTAGAAATTTTTGACTAGAAATTACAACATTTATTTTATTCCAAGAGGCTATTTTATTCTTTAAACATTCCTAAGTGAACCAAATGATCCAACTTTCGTTTAAAAATTATCAAGAGGATTCACAGAGTTATCCAAGTATTTTAAATCGAAGGCTTCATTTTAGATTTGGTAATCTTATTTTTTAAAATATGTAATACACCACATGCGCATTATTCGCTCTTTTTTAAGCAATAAAAAACAAATTTATTAGAAACAGAACCTTCGATTTTAAACGATAATATCTTGGATTATTTAGATATAAAAAGCTGGTTGGTAGAAAAGCTGAAGTAAAAGTGTGCTTTTATTTAACTTCTTCGTCTAAATAATTGTTCTGACTTTGCATTAGATAAGTTGGGTTAGGTAAAATAAAAAATTATTTTAAAATCAAATAAAAAGCCTTATTTTGAGGCGAATTATTTAAAATATTATTCAATTAAAAATAAAAATATTATGGCTAAAAGAGGCATGTTTAGTAAATCAAGCAATCCAATGTTTGGAAAAGATACTTTCCAAAATACTCAAGGAGGTGCAAATGGGAGTCAAACATTAGATGGTCATATCTCAGGATATGATGTGGTTGCTGAACCAATGACTGTAGATGGTGCAGTCAATAAAACTTTTATTTTAGGAGGTGTGATGGTAGCATCAGCGGTGGTAGCATACATGTTTGCGAATCCAATCTTTATGTGGGCTGGATTCATTGGAATTATCGCAATTAGTTTTATTGCTAATCGAGATAAAGAAAGATCTCATATTTGGGCACCGTTGTTTTCAGTAGCGGCAGGGTTTTCTGCGGGAACAGCTTCGTTTGTTTACGGAGCAGTTGCAGGTGGAGTAATTATGCAAGCAGTTTTGATTACATTTTCTATTTTCTTTGTGATGTTGACTTTGTACAAAACAGGTACGATTCAAGTGACGGAAAAATTTAGAAGTGTTGTAACGATGGCGGTAGGAGCGATTATGGTAGTCTATTTAATAGAATTTGCTTTGTCAATGTTTGGAATAAATATTCCTTTTCTTCACGAAGCATCTCCAATCGGGATTGGAATCAGCTTGGTAATTATTGGAGTAGCATCATTAAATCTTTTGTTAGATTTTGATAATTTTTACAAAGGAGAAGCGATGCGAGCACCTGAATACATGGAATGGTATTTCGGAATGGGATTAGTATTCACGCTAGTTTGGTTGTACATCGAGATTATTAAATTGGTAGCGATTTTTTCTGGAGGTGACTAAATTTAGTTTTAAGATAAAAAAAGAAGGGTATGGCGGTTTCGTCGTACCCTTTTTTTATTTTGCATTTTGAAATTTAAATGTGGTAGGATGGCAACGCAGATTGGGCGGATTTGAGCGGATGAACGCGGATTGACGATAATAATATACCATGGGAGAAATCTGTGTTTATCCGCTCAAATCCGCCTAATCCGTGTTCCTATCAAAACTAACTTTTATGAAAAAAATATTAACCATTTTATTCTTTGCTATTGTATTAATTAGTTGCGCTGAAGAAAAAACGAAAAATGTAGCGCCACCTAATTTACCTGAAACTTATCTTCAAATTTTAGGAGTTGCGCAAGACGCAGGTTTCCCTCAAATCAATTGTCAAAAGGCTTGTTGCAAAGATCTATGGACTGATAAAAGTTTGCGAAAAATGGTTTCTTGCATCGGAGTCGTTGACCAAAAATCGAACGAATGTTTTCTTTTTGATGCCACACCTGACATCAAAGATCAGTTGAATATTTTGCAAAAAAATCAATACGATTTGGCTGGAGTTTTTTTGACACATGCGCACATGGGACATTATACTGGTTTGATGCATTTGGGAAGA
>Ga0114956_1003570_pt1 | contig 11999 bp, 21 predicted proteins | sample MaitaG_FD_87304 | JGI IMG/M metagenome (GOLD analysis project Ga0114956, IMG submission 87304) | Marine algal microbial communities from Maine, USA - Maine_Asex2 metaG | ecosystem: Host-associated > Algae > Red algae > Unclassified | place: Maine, USA | collected 2015-01-05 | reverse complement strand
CGGAGCCGTACTTGCGTTTGCCGTTCACCGGGCATTTCTTGTACGCCTTGCGCTTGTGTCTTCTCGGTGCTGCCTGTTCGGCTGCGCGTTGTTCTCGTTTGGTTGGAGCTCGTTTCCGCTGATACCCCGCATTACCGCTCATATAGAGACGCCGACCATCGCTGCATGACATCTTCCAGAACAGACGGCAGTCGTCCCGCTCTGCACATCAACGTCGTTACCACATATCTCACAGCCAGGAATGATCCACCGGTATTCGCCCGAACCCTTAGACAGAAACTGGTCGGCAGTGGGATCATGCACTTTGCCGCTAACGTCCTCGCACCACCAATGAGCGTAAGTCAGCCCATCTTCAGTGCATCGGTAGTAGCCGACCCTTAGCAGTAGCGACGGGTCTGCAATCGACATATCCAGCGATGCTGAATGGCAATTCCCGTAGCCTGGGCGCACTTCATCGTCTTTGTTTGGCACCGCTCCATCCTTCCGCCAGCTGACCCTCCGTCTTCACGATCCGATCACCTGATACCCACTCTTCGCCCACGCCACCAACGTCTCATAACGCTCAAACACCAGATTCACCTGATGCGACGCGCCAGTCACCAGAAGCAACGACGTCACGTTGTACCCAACCACCTTCACCTCACCAGGCTTCGCACGCAGAAAGTTCGCCTTCGTCGCAGGAACCCACTCAGCCTCTTCCTCAGCATTCATCTTCAACAGCACCTGACGCTCCAGGCCATACGTGAACCCGATCACCGTGCGCGGATCCTCCAGGAACAAACGATGCTCAACCTCACCAGAACGGTGATACGTGATGTCAATCGGATCAACCGCACCACCTTCATCACCTTCCAACTGCTCTATAGCAGGATCAAGATCTTCACCATCCATCTCATCAGCCGCGAGTTCACCAGCCGCCGCCAGATCCTGGAGCTCCTCACTGATCGCCTCCAACCGCAACTCAGCGAGCTCAGTCTCCTCATCACCGAGATCGCCTGACTCCAAAGCGTCCTCGATCACGCCTGCTTCTTCTTCTAGTTCTTCGATGGTCATTTCGTTATTCCTTTGGGGTTGGTCATGGCCTTGGATCTGTCAAGGGGGTTGGTTGGGGGTATTCGGTCTTTTTCGGTGACGTTGGCTGTCCAGGGTCCTTGTGTTGTGTGTTTGGGTGTTGCGTTGTTGGTGGCTTCTCGTCTTGAGCGCATTGACCATGGTGTGTGGTCGATGGTGGCTGAGACGGTGATGGTGTCGCCTGGTCGGGTTGTGAATTGTTTGCCGTTGCGTGTGATTGTGAGTGCGGGGTTTCGTAGTTCGTCTGGTTTGAGTTCGTCGCCTGCTTGTGTGGTGGCTGTTGAGATCCAGTTGAGGATGTCGGTTTCGTTGAGTTTGGCTTGTATCAGGTCGTCTCTTCTGATCTGCATTTATGGCTCCGCTCTTGTCAGTAGGTGGTTGGTTTCGTCGTCTAGGTCTTTGGTGATTGCGCCGAGTGTGAGTCCTGTGATGACAGTGGCTGCGGCCATGGCGAGCAGGTAGATGCCTTCAGCGTTCCAGGCTTGTGTGATCGCTGCGCCGTACGCTGTTGACGCTGCTGCCAGGAGTGCTGTCTTGATCCTCACGCGTTGGCGTGTCCTATACCGCCAGTCATGGTGGTTCATTCGATGTCTTCCACTTCGATGTCTCCTAAACCGTAGGCTCGTTCCATGGCTGCAGTGTTGGTGTAACCGAGTAGGTCGGCGATCCCGAACGAGACGACACCGTACGCTTTGGCCGTCTCCCTCATCGAGAAGATAGCTATGAGCGAACAGGTGATCTGCAGATACCAGACGTCACTGAAGAACACCAGAGCGATGTTCGCTAACGCCAGCAGCATGTAGCAGGCCATCCACCGGACCTCCGACATCAGCATCTTGTGCATCGCCCGACCGCACCGATCCAGATCATCCAACATCGATCACAGCTCCCATCGCAGCAAGACGCCGCGCTATCACCGGCTGAGCCGTCTTAATGTCCACACCCAGATCATCAACCACCGCACGCACCAACGTCAAGATCGTCTCACCCATCCGCTCCACAATGTCCACCTGACGCTGCTCGATACCCAAACGAAGACACGACTCCGCATACGACTGCTGACGATCCAACGACTGCTCATACACCTCACGCGCCATCCGCTCATCAACACCATGAACACCGCCAGCCAACACCATGTCCAAACGAGCACGCGCCGCCGACGTCAACGCAACCGCCGAATACAACGACATCAACAACGCCTCACCAGGATCAACCTTCACCGGAGTCGCAGCAGCAGCCAACACCTCAGCACGCTCCACAGCCAACATACGCGCAGCACCAACCACACCCATCGGCGTTGAACCACCATGCAACTTGCAATTCCCGTACCCAGGATGATCAGTACCCCACCCAGCAGGACGACCACACTTCGACGTCTTCTTCGACTTCGTCGTCGCCCCACACAACTTGTTCTCAGTCATCCTGCGAACCCCGGCACTGGAACAACAACAGGCCCGAGATCGGCCAACGTCAAACCGCCACCACTAGCAGCGACAGCACGCTCAGTACGACCACCACACCCAGCACCAGGCGTGTAAACGCCATTCACAAACGACCAAGGCCGCGGACCCACCCTGGAATACAACCACGCAGCAGCATGATCCTGGATCGCAGGAGGAGCCCGATGAGGGAACACCGACCGCCACTGCGACCAGTCATAGCCTAAATAGTTCTCAGCGTGCATCACGTCGATGGTCTCCACCCACGTCGGCATCTCGAACTGGTACGCGCCATAGGAGTTCTTCGACACACGGAAGTTCGTTGCCGCCGTGTAGTCGTTCGTTGACTCACACAACCGCATCTCAGCCAGGCCAGCATCATTGATCGGATAGGAAACCTGCGCGCCAGCCGTCGCCGCCCACACAAACGACATCGCTATCAACAACAGGAGCAGGAACCAGATCGTCCTGCGAAACAGCTTCTCGCGATGCCTCAGACGTCTGTTGGCGTTCGACAACCGAGCGGACTCATTCATCGGCTTGATCCTTTGCAATGGGTGATTGGCGAACACATTACCAGATCGATACGACCTTAGGAACCGAGACGCTCAGCCACACGGATCAACGCCGGGATCAGATACGGCTGCGCGCTCATGAACTTTGTGCCGAACTCGACGTGAGGAGCGTAATCGACGTTCGTTCCAACCTCAGCGAACACCAGGCCGTTAGCTGTGCCCATCACAAACGTGATCGAGCTGCGAAGCCTGCCAGTGTCAACCGGCACCAGGAGCTTCGCCAGGTTCACAACCTCCTGAGCAATCAGCGCGATCTCGCGTGCCACAGGACCTTGAGGCGACACGAGCAGCTGTTCGATCGCAGCACGATCAATCTTGTAGGAGACATCGACGTCGACCATGGGGCTACGGGATCTCGGCTTCGTCCACCAACGCCAAGCAGTCAGACGCGCAAGGCGACTTGTACTTGTTCAGGTTCACACGCAAGCCAGGAGAACGGCCCCAACCAAAGATGTTGCCGACGCAGCCGTTCCTCAGCTCGTAGCGCTCAACGTTCGCTGGCACCCACAACGGCTTGTTCTTCTTCCTGCCCTTCGAGATCGACTCACCCTGTTTCGGCATACAGCATTCCTGAGCCAGCATCATCGCCAGTGCATCAGAGTTCAACGCCGCGGCAGTCTCGATCTGGATGTCAGTTGACACGTCACCCACAGGAACGTCACCAGGTCCGACAGGCAAACCACCCCAGCCGCCGACTGTCGGGCAACAACGCAGGACAGCCAGCGAGATCTCAGCGCCCCACGACAACTCAGGCTCACACTCGATGAAGTGCTGAGCGTTGCGGATCTCATTCAGGTTGCCGTCATGCCAGAACACCTTGTTCACCGCAACGAAGATCCCTCCACAACACCAGGTCCGCAACGCAGGACCAGGCAGCATTGTCTTCAAGATCTCGCCTGTCTCACCCTGGCAATCCTCAGACAGGATCGGCACACCAAACGGGGTGCAGCCGAGCACGTCACAAACGCACTCAGAGAAGTCCATCGCTATTCGCGACGTCAGAGTCCAAGGCGACTCCCAATCTTCCTCAGACATCGCGTGATGCTGAACCGCTGCCATTAGATCGGGTACCCGACGATCGGCGCAGGAACATCAGGTGACAGGACACGACCACTGCGACGCGGTCGACCGTTCTTGTCAACGAACTGATGCAACACACGATCGATAGATGGTGTGAGCCCGAACAGCGGACTCGCGATCTTCTTCTTCGAGACACTCAAACCGCCACCGAAGTTAGCGCTGTCCCATCCAGCAGGCAGAGAACACTTCGACGGGCAGAAGCACTGACAGATCAGCTCTCGTGCGTACTCGCGTGCAGCGCAAGCCACCCACTCAGGAGGTTCAGCGCCAGCACTGAAATAGATCTCGATGCCTCCGCAGTCAGGCCAGTCCATGCCGCCCTCGCGGACCAGAAGTCCCGTCCTAGTCAGGCGATAATCGTCCGGGTCGATCTCGACGCCGTCAACAATGACCTTCGACACTTCCTTCACCGGCTTAGGTCGCAACGGAATACCTTGCTGGTCACAGCATGAGCCAGCCGAGCAGCAACCGCAACCATTGTTGCGCCACTGGCCACCAATCATCATTGGTGTGAACTTAGGACCGCCCCAGTGTGAGCAGCTGCAGCCTGAGCAGCTTTCCCAACACGGCTCAGCGACACGCTCACAACAACCAGGCCAACAGAAGCCAGTGATCCAATTGAAGAACGATGCCGCCTTCGCGTAGAACGGGGTGAGATCGTTGTCAGGGTCCAACACCTCAGGGCAGAGGCTTGAACACTCACTCAGGATCAGCTCAGGATCGATCCATGACTCAATGACACAGCCGTTCAGTTCCAACATGACTGCAATCGTAGTCTGGACGCGAGAAGCGACCCGCCTTCTCACACTCGTGCTGGTGAGAAGACGGGCCGCGACCGTGGGGGGATTACTACCTGGAGATGATCTCCACTGCACTGACCAAGGTCAGGACCGGCGACACAATCGAGTCAGTGTCAAATGACGCAAGACCCTCGCAAGCCAACCATTCGACACCACCACCGCTGATCTTTGGGACAGGCCGAACCATCATGCCAATAGGGACATCCTCAGCTGCAGCGTATCTAACCTCGCTGCCGCCGCCTGTGAATCCAAACGACACAAACTTGTCGATTGTGACGGTGGTTGTTCCTTCATCCAGATCGCTCACGACGTCGGCTGATGGAACAACCAACTCGATCAAGATAGGAATCGAAGCAGCAGGAAGAAGATCGGAATTGCCCAGTCTTCTACTTCCACTCCCGACCGACTCAGTGATCAGCCGAGTGATCACAGCATCGAGTCCTGGCCATCGTCCTCGCGATCAGCTCGACGCTTCGCGAACACTTCCAGCATCTTGTTCTTCTCAGCCGATCCTGGCTCCATGACATCCATGATCTGGACAGACATCTTCGAGATGTTGCCACCTGACGCGGTTGCCACAAAGTGAGGCTCGGCTTTCACGAGACCTTCCACGATGTACACGACACGCTCGCCGTTCTTAAACTTGCCTTCGATGTCGCCTTGTCCTGACAAGCTCAGCTTGTGATTCGCCATGGCTTGATCCTTTCTAGGTTTGGGTAATGGGTGAACTCAGGACTCTAGTCGAGATCCGATCGGCTTGGCAGCGTTGGCACCTGAATTATGACAGCGTCAGGTTTCTCTGAGCAGTCAGGACACGGCAGAACCGTGTCGTCAGGACCATCGACCCAGTGAGAACCACGACACGTCGAGCACACCTGTTTCTTGATCGGGAACGCAGGCGCTGCCACCACAAGATCACCCTCGTACACGTAGTTCTCCCAACGCCGATCTTTCAGGTACCGCTCGGCAGCCATCCTGAACTGAGGATCAGGCGTGTCAGCGATGTACAGGCTGAGCAGCTGATGAGCATCACGACGATCATCAGCTGACAACCGCTTCCACACCTCCGCTGTCTTGTTCTTGATCGATCGCTTGCGCTCGTTGTATTCCGACCAGAACGCCTCGAACGACTCCGAGTATTTCCGTTTCGACGTTTTGTCTTGTTTTCTCTTTTTATCTGTAGAGAGGAGAGGATTCACCCCAGGCGCGGTTTCCGGCACCCCAGGCGCGGTTTCTCGCACCCCAGGCGCGGTTTCTGTCAACGCGCCCAGAGGCGCGGTTTCCCCATCAGGGACACCCAACCACCTGTACCGCGTCGCGTTGCCACGACCACCGCCAGCCTCAACAACTTCCAGCCAGCCATCGTCAACGAACCGAGACATGTACTTGCGCACCGTGCCTGCAGTGAACCGAAGCTCATCAGCAGCGACCTTCGTGTCCTGCCAGTACTCGAAGTCGTGATGAGAGTTCACCAGACCAGCCACGCGATACAGCAGAAACAGCTGACCACCGCTGTATTCGGCGAAATCCAGCACCTGTTGAGCCTCACGATGACTCATGATGCCCTCAGATTCGCCGTCTCAGAGCGTTCAAGACCCCGCGGTGTATACCTACACGTAGCGCACGCTTCAACGTTGTGACGGTGTCTCCTGCGCGCAGCGTCAGTGCCACACGGAGCCAGCTGACGCTGTTGCGGCTGACGCGAACCGAACATCACCCCAGCCCAGATGCCTTGCGAAGACGTCGCCCGCTGATAATCAGCGCACTCGCCAGCCACAGGACACGCAGCACACGCCATCGCGATGATCGACGGTATCGACGTCACGCCAACCTGGTTAGGGAAGAACAAGTCGTTCGGAATACGCCACTTACGGCACAGCCCTTCAGACATCCAATCAGAGCTTGACCAGTTGAACACGAACCCTCTTCTCCGAAATTGTTGGAACACGCTGAGCGCGATGGAAGCCTTCGAACTGGACGAAGTGACCATCATCATCAGGCCACATGCCGTAGTCAGTCAGGCCATCGATGATCGCCTTCGTTGTCGGATACCAGGCAGTTGTGTCACACAACTTCCCGCGGTGAGACTCTGGATACCAGAGCCGCGAGTACACCTCGACCGGGCCGATGTTCTTCGCTAGTCTCAGCCTGGTCGCTTCCATGAAGCCGATGTTGCGCCACACAGCAGTTTCCTTCTCAGACCAGTGGCGACTGTTCTCAGCGTTCTGCAGCATGACATCAGCACCCCAGAAAACGACGTCGATCCGGCCCTTCTCAGTGCCTTGATCAGCGACTGTCACACTGAGATCCTGCACAGCGTCAGTGTCAGGACCGATCATCATTGAACCGTCCATGCGTCTTCGCCTGCCTTCGCAGCGTTGCCGTACTCCACCTGAGCAGCCATCGCCACACGCACACGCATCACAGTTCCACGACCAGACCAGCCCAGATGATCCGACAGTTCAGCAGCAGTGAACGTGGATCCATCAGCGCCGAGCGCAACGATCGCTGCATACACGTCGCCGTCATCATCGACGCCCTGGTCATACACAGCCTGTGGATCATCCTGTGGAAGCTCCACGATCTCAGCGTCAGGAATGTCCTCAGCGTCAGACATGTGCACGGCATCAGAAGACTCGACCACCGGCTCCTCAGCCTCAGCTTCAGCAGCACGAACAGTGAGACCCTCGATCCGCTCAAGCATCTGCATCGGAACACGATCAAGTTCACCGAGCCCGCCAGGATGAATCTGTTCACCATCATTGTTCGTGATCTTCTTCATCCACGCATCGATACGATCGCGGCTTGAGTGAGTCAAACCAGCCAGCTTCTCTTGAACCACCGCGAGCTGATCGCCCATCGACTCAGCCGACACAACGTCAACCGTTTCCATCGGAGCAGGAATCCAGGACTCATCATTCAGTTCCTCAGGCGTGTAGCCCATACCGAGCATCACGTCAGGGAACAACGAACGACACACCTGAGACAGAGCACGCGCCCACAGCATCGACTTCGGGTACTGCTTCCACACGTCCTTCTCCAACAGGCCAGCAGCCTTAGCGTCAGCCATGGTGAACTCGAACTCGAACTCGTTGCCGTTGTCAGCGCGCTTCGCCTTGATCCAACACGAGTCCAAAGTCAGTCGAGCTTTCAAGCTGTGACCGTTCCGCTGGATCATCGCGTTCATCGCCTCAGCTGAGAACGATGGCTTACCGTTGACCACATAGATCTGACGCAAACTCGCGAGCAACGGCAGACCTATCTCAGCGCCCATCAAGCCAGCAGCGAACGCCTCATCAGGCTTCCCGCGGAACGCCTGCGGAACCATGTTCGTGAACACGATCTTCTGGCAAGCCAGCTCAAGCTCACCGAAACTGTTCGCTGGTCGCTGCAGTGGACTCAGCTGCTGGCTCGATGCCACCGGCACCAGGTCCGTTGATGGTTCCTCGATCAGTGCGACCTGGTCATCACTCACCGTGTGAACGGTTTCGACTTCGTCTGTCTCCATGGCTTGATCCTCATTACTCGGTTGTGGTTGGTCGGTCATCATAGTCTCAGATCTTCAGGGCCTACAAGGTCGAAGTCCTCGACCTTGCACTGCCACAAGATGTCGCGCAGCTTGACACCGTCATCAGTCAGCCAGCCAGGCACCGAACCGCCATGCTCTGCAAGCCTGGCAGGGGACTCGTTGATCCAGTGCCAGAAGAAGTCAGCTCCAGATTCAGAACCGAAGTGATCCAGGCACCGCTGCTCCCATCCTTCATAGAACGGCTTCCACACGTCCCTCTCAGTTCTGAAACACAGAGCGCTACGTACTGTCTGCAGCTCACTCAACAGGCTGATCCCGCCGATCAAGTAAGGCCACTGTTTAGATGACCCACATCCACAGAATGGCAGCTTGAACCTGTCAGTCAGCTCGTCCTCAAGCTCATCAGGCGTCATCACGTCACGGCCTTGTAGGCGCGATCAAGGTCTGTTGGCTGAGTGATCGTCAAGAACGGAAGCTCGACCTTCTCACCCGTCTCCTCATCGACCCAGAAGACTTTGCTGCCATCGATCAAGATCTCCTTGTCCTTCAGGAGCTTCATCACGTCGTTCTTCGACAGCTCCCACGTTTCCTTGTGACGCACCCAGCTCGGATACGCATCACCGAACCGCGTCTTCACGAACTGCTCGAACGATGCCTGGCCAGTGGTCCCGACCACCTCATCATCACCGAGCCGTGTCACAGCTTCCATGCCAGGCTCGACCTGGTCGGTTAACACGACTCCACGAAGCAACGCCTTCGCTCGTTCCTTCGTCGACTTCAGAGTCACGCTAGGCAGCTTGATCGTCGTCCGCGAGATGTCCTGGCTCATCTGATAACGATGCCAGTTCGTCAGCTGACGCTCAATGAACCCAGCCTGGACTTCATGCTTGCGATTCAGTTCCTTCAGCTGCGCGGTGAGCCGATCGATCTCGTTCTCGAACGGAGCGATCGCCCGCTTGTGATCTGAGCGCAGTGAGCGCAGCACATAACCCAGCCGTGTTGCCGCGTCATCGTGCTCGACCTCGATGTCGAGCTGCGCGAACCGCTCCCGATCCTCCTCAACCGTCAGGTCCAGCACCGCTGCCTTCTCAGCGTTCTGCATCCAGAGCGCATAATCATCACGCTCAATGCCGAACATGCCTGGCACATCGATCTCGTACCAGCGGCCGCTGACAACATCCTGAATCCAGGCTTTCGAGTCGTCTTCATGGTCCATAGTTTCATTCATCGCGTGATCCTTCTTCGTTGGTTAATTCGGTTGTTGGTTTCGGATAGAACACATCGACGCAGCGACTGATGTCGAGCGCCTCCTGAGCACGCGACGCAGCCACGTAATACAACCGCATCGTTTCCTCAGACAGAACAGGCTTGCCTGTCTCATCCACCGGATAGTCACCGAGCAGCCGAACCTCAGGCCACTCACGCCCCTTACTCGCGTGCATCGATGAGAACACAACCTCAGCAGAAGCCTCGGAACTCTCCATCGAACGCATCAGCTCAACGATCCGGTCCACGCCATAGAACTCCACCAGCTGAACCATGCCAAGCAGGTCAGCACCCAGAGAATCGTTCTCGACGTAATGGATCACCTCAGACCAGGAGTTAGCCCAGGACAACTCATGATGGAACGTCTTACGACCAGCCATCAACGTACGCGCAGCCTCAGCGAAACTAATGATCTGACGTGGCAGATTCCCGACAATATGAATCGCTCGACCAGAATCAAGCGCTGCCATCGCAGCACGACACACACCATCGTTCGTGCGACCCAGGATCACAGAAGGGTCAGGACATCGACGCACCTGACCAGGCCCACCCTTGCCGACCAGACGCAGATCAGCTTCAAGCTGACCCAGCATCGCGTTCACAGGCACAGCGATCTCCTCACCAAACCGCCAGCACCAGGACAACTCGGCAGGCTCAGCGTCCTCGATCATGTACATGCCATCCACAGCGCCCCTCCACGAATAGATGGCCTGGTTGCTGTCGCCGACAGCGATCACCTGAGCGCCGTTCGCTGCCTGACGCTGGAACACATTGATCATCACAGGTGAAAGATCCTGAGCCTCATCAGCGAAGATGAAGTCATAACCCAGACCATCAGACGACTCCGACAACTGAAACATCTTCAAGTAATGATCGTGCTCGAACCTCAGAGTCCCCTGAACATGACGCAGGTCATCCCACCACGCCTTCCTAGCCAGCTTCACCAGCACAGGATGCAACTGCCTGTTGTGAGCCCACTCGCCTTCGTCGTCCAGGCCAGGGATACGCGGCACATGCCTAGCTTCAATGTCCTGATCAGCTGACTGGCAGAACCGGATCACGGTTTGCATCGCCATGGAAGCAATGAACCCAGCGCCGAACTCCTTCGCGCCGTCACGCTTGTCCTCGAAGTACACCACCTGCGCTGTCGCGCCCAGGAACTCAACGATGTCAGATGTCGACAGTCGCTTCGAGTCCAACCGCGACCGATACCGATGACCACCAGCGCGGTACGCCAGAGAATGCGCCGTTGAGCAGAACACGCCAGATGGAAATATCTTCTCAGCCTCACGCTGGATCTGCTTGTTGAATGCCACGTACAGCCCACGCTGGCCACGCTCGACCAGCGACTGACCAATCATCTTCAACGTGGTCGTCTTACCTGTGCCAGCACCCGCGGTGATTGACACGTTCAGTCCTTGACAAGCTGCAGCGATCGCAGCCGCTTGTTCCTCAGTTGGTTTCATTGGCCCTCATCGCTTCAAGCAGAGCCTCAGCTGCTGCTGTTGCCTGCTTGATCAGATCCTCAGCATCAGCGAGTGGCTGCTGCAACCGTCGCGTAGTTGCGATAGTCTCTTGCAAGACGACGTCAGTGGTTAGGTGATTTGGCTTGATCCTTCCGCTGGCGTCGTCGTTATATACGCCTGACTCGACGGCCATGGTGAGAAGATCGCGGACCATCGTTGACAAGCTCACGCCTGCCGACCGTGCAACAGCAGCAGCTGCCTCGTGATCGTCCTCATGCATCTTCACAGTGAGTTTCTTGATTGTCATTGGCTTGACCCCTTTGGGTGTTGATTGTCGTGCCTGCCCTGGTCTCGAACCAGGTGTGACTGCCAGCCAGGCTGAGATCCGTCATTCACTCGCACGCTCTCAGATGACTCCGATCCAGATCCGATTCTTATCGGCCCAGTTCCACAACTCATTCATCGCTTCATCTACATCATCCACCGTCTCTGCTGAGTGTTCGAGATCATCGATCATCATCTCAGCGTCATCGTCAGGGAAGGTCACCAGAAGCGGACGCAACCTGGCAGCTATCTCGACAGCGACCTGTGGAACCGTCATCTCACCATCAGTGAACTGATCCCACAGGTCTTGTAGGTCAACTTGCTTCACCCAGCTCATGCTGCCACCTCGACATCTGCAGAGCCCTCAGCCAGATCGATCAGCAAGCCAGTCGCCTTCGCAGCAGCAGCAGCAGCCGTGTACGCAGCACGCTCATCATTCTCAAGAACCT
>Ga0114956_1003567_pt1 | contig 12000 bp, 6 predicted proteins | sample MaitaG_FD_87304 | JGI IMG/M metagenome (GOLD analysis project Ga0114956, IMG submission 87304) | Marine algal microbial communities from Maine, USA - Maine_Asex2 metaG | ecosystem: Host-associated > Algae > Red algae > Unclassified | place: Maine, USA | collected 2015-01-05 | reverse complement strand
TTCCATAGGGCTTCGCCCTATATTGTCAGATGCCGCCCCATTGGCAGAGTTGATTGGTTCTAGTATTTTGCGGGGTAATTACCCCGTAAAATACTAGAACCAATCACCCCTGCCCCGTTGGGGCTAGTAGAGTATCAACCGATTAGATAAACTTGTCTAAAATCTCTTTTTTCAAGAAAAAGAACTATCTAATTCGTTGCTAATTTTGCTCATTTCAGAAAAAGTAGGAAGAATTAAGAATTGCAATTAAGACGTATACGCCGTAGGCGGTAACGTCTAGTGAATACTTCATAACTTCATACCTAATACTTCATACCTAAAAAATTTGGTACAAAAAATCAACATACAACAATATTGGGCAAATTACAAAAATACACCGCTCTTTGATGTCAGAACCCCTTCAGAGTACCAGAAAGGGCACATCCCTACGGCTATTAATTTACCACTATTTTCTGACGAAGAACGAGCCGTGGTAGGGACGATTTACAAAAAACAAAATCCACAAGAAGCCCTTTTAAAAGGCTTAGAATTTGTGGGGCCTAAGCTACGGCCAATTATTGAACAAGTAAAGACCTATACGGAAGCGACAGCGATAAGTGTGCATTGTTGGCGAGGCGGTAAACGGAGTGGTAGTATAGCTTGGCTACTCGGTATGGCAGGGTATCAAGTAACGAGCTTACAAGGAGGCTATAAAGCCTATAGAACTAAAGTATTGGAAAGCTTAAGTACGCCGCTACCGCTTATGGTTGTGCTGGGTGGCAAAACAGGTTGTGGTAAAACTAAAATATTAAAAGCTTTAGCCAAACAAGGGGAACAGATTATTGACTTAGAAGGACTCGCACATCATAAAGGATCTGCATTCGGCTTTATTGGTCAAAAGGAACAACCCACTACAGAACAATTTGAGAATAATTTATATGAGCATATTCGGAATTTAGATAGTCAAAAAAGAATCTGGGTAGAAAACGAAAGCAAGGGTATTGGTAAAGTTTTTCTCCCAACTCCATTTTGGACACAAATGAAGGCTGCCCCACTTATCAATATAGAACTTCCAGAAGCAGAACGCCTTGCTTTTCTGATTGAAGAATACTCCGTAGAAGATATAGCAGCTTTAAAAGCAGGTTTTAATAAAATAAAAAAACGATTGGGAGGACAACGCTATCAAGAGGCAATTCAGTTTTTAGAACAAAAAGAGGTCGCTGCTGCTGCTTGTATAGCTTTACAATATTATGATAAATCCTACCAATATATGTTGAATAAAAATGCAGCGCCACTCATTCATCAAATACAATTTAGCAAGCTAGTACCCGAGCAAATTGCTCGGGTACTCATAAAAAAAACATGGAATACAAATTGACGGAGTACAGCCACGGCGCTGGATGTGGGTGCAAAATAGCACCGAAAGTATTAGATACTATCCTAAAAAATCATACTACACCAATCAATTTTCCTACGCTCTTAGTCGGCAATGAAGAGCGAGATGATGCGGCAGTAATGGACTTAGGCGATGGAACGGCCCTGATTAGTACCACCGATTTTTTCATGCCTATCGTAGACGATCCTGAAGATTTTGGTCAGATTGCTTCTGTGAATGCAATTAGCGATATTTATGCAATGGGTGGAACTCCCTTGATGGCTATTGCCATACTAGGATGGCCTATTAATACCATTCCTTCTGAGGTGGCTAACCAGGTAATCGAAGGCGCACGTAAAGCTTGTGCTGCTACTGGAATTCCATTAGCAGGAGGGCATAGTATTGATAGTCCAGAACCTATATTTGGTTTGGCGGTAACAGGTAGGGTTTCCATAAAACATTTAAAGAAAAATGGCGGTGCAACCCTTGGCTCTCAATTGTTTCTTACTAAACCCCTAGGCGTAGGCATCCTCTCTACTGCTCAAAAGAAAAAGAAATTAAGAATAAAGGATCAGTATATCGCCAGGGACAGTATGATGCAGCTCAATAAAATTGGAGAAATATTTGCCCAACAGTCTTATATTAAAGCCATGACGGATGTTACCGGTTTTGGTTTATTGGGACATTTATCGGAAATGTGTGCGGCTAGTAATAAAACAGCTATCGTGACAGCTGATAAAGTACCCTTACTCCATAAACCCGTCATTGATTATTATTTATCTCAGGACTGTATCCCCGGTGGTACGCTTAGAAATTGGGCAAGTTATGGACATCAAATAAGCACGCTTACCCCATACCAACGAAATATATTATGTGATCCACAAACTAGTGGTGGCTTACTAGTTGCCGTAGAGGCAGAAAAAATACCAGCTTTTAAAAAGCTATTATTAGAAAATCAATTATCTTTGGAAGCATTCGGTTATTTTGTAGAACAAGGAGACAATTTAATCGAAGTACGTTGAAAAAGAGGAGAGAGGTGAGAAGTGAGAGGTGAGACTTATGACGTTGTTGAACACGTCATAAGTCTCACCTCTCACTTCTCACCTCTCTCCTCTTAAAAAAATAAGTATGATAAAAATAGACGGTAAACAATTAGCAGCGACTATTAAAGATGAAATAGGTGCTGAAGTGGTAAAAATAAAAGCAGCTAATGGAAAAATACCACACTTAGCAGCCGTATTAATTGGGGCAGACCCTGCTAGTCAAGTATATGTACGCAATAAGGTAAAAGCCTGTGAATTTGTAGGGTTTAAATCTACCTTAATCCAAAAAGATGCGGCTACTACAGAGGAGGAATTATTGGCTATAATAGAAGAATTAAATAGAGACGAAGACATTGATGGATTTATAGTGCAATTACCCTTACCGAAGCATATCAATGAAGATAGCGTTACACTAGCTGTTGCACCAAAAAAAGATGTAGATGGTTTTCATCCTATCAATTTTGGTCGGATGGCGCAAGGCTTACCTTGCTATTTACCAGCTACTCCTTTTGGCATTATGCAAATGTTGGAACGGTATAATATAGAAACTTCTGGCAAGCGTTGTGTCATTTTGGGCAGAAGTAATATTGTGGGTACCCCCATGAGTGTGTTGCTTTCTAGAAAAGCAAAAGTCGGAAATTGTACCGTCACCCTCACGCATAGCCGTACTAAAAACATAGAACTAGAAACCAAACGAGCAGATATATTAATTGCAGCGATTGGTATTCCAAATTATGTTACTGCCGACATGGTCAAGAAGGGTGTTGTTGTCATTGATGTAGGTATTAATCGAGTGGATGACCCCAGCAGAAAAAGAGGCTATCGACTGGTAGGCGACGTTGATTATGATGGGGTTGCATCAAAATGTAGCTATATTACGCCCGTTCCAGGTGGCGTTGGACCGATGACGATTACTTCTTTATTAATGAATACGTTGAAATCTAGTCGGAAAGAAGTGTATGGATAGAAGTTTTCAACTTCAACTTCAATCTCAATTTCAAACCATGATGTTGGCAAAAACGTCTAGTAGCGTCTCGGTTTGAAATTGAAATTGAAATTGAGTTTTTAAAATTTATAAACAAAAGGCAAAATGAACAAAAGGCATTTCTTCGGCAGCTTAGTACTCGGTATTTGCTTTATAAGCTATTGGCATTGCCCTGTCCAAGAATTGCACCAAAACGCTGCTGAAGAATTGCAGCATATTCAGCCTACTCGCTTAGCAGAAAAACATGCCCCCACCGATGAATTGTTTTTAGAAAGAGCGTTCCCTGATGCAGCCTTCGATTTAAACGCTTACACCAATGCGCTACAAAGTGTAAAAGAAACTGCCCAACCAAGAAATAAATTTGAAAATTTTGACCGAGAGTGGAAGACCGAAGGGCCTGGCAATTTGGGGGCTCGTATCAATACGGTCGCTTACCATCCTGAAAATACCGATATAATTCTGGCAGGTTTTTCGTCTGGTGGTGTTTTTAAAACCATAGATGGAGGAACAAACTGGACACCCGTTTTTGATAAACAATTATTTCTAGCCATAGGAGATATAGTTTTCGATCCACAAGAGCCAAATACCGTGTATGTAGGTACAGGTGACCCGAATATTTCTGGTTTTCCTTTTATTGGAGACGGATTGTATAAAAGTACCGATGCTGGAGAAACTTGGACGCATTTAGGCCTAACCGAAACTAGAATTATTTCTAAGATAGTGGTGCATCCCGAAGATAGCGATATTTTGTATGTGGCAGCTATGGGCCTTCCCTTCGAGCCTAATCAAGATAGAGGGGTCTATAAAACTATTGATGGAGGGAATACTTGGGAACAAATACTATTTTTAGGAGAAGAAACAGGGGTAATTGATCTCTTGTTGGATATCAACGATCCGAGTACGCTATATGCAGCAGGTTGGGATAGAATGCGTAACAGCAAACGATCTAAAACATCTGGTCTTGGAGCAAAAATACATCGAAGTCAAGATAACGGAAACTCTTGGCAACAATTAAAACATATACTCCCACAAGATGCGCAAAGTAGAATCGGTTTAGCCGCTTCGCAAGATGCTTTATTTTCGATTTATATAGATACCTTACATGATTTTCAAGGGGTTTATCGCTCTTATGATAAAGGGGATACATGGGCTACCGTACCCGTAGATAGTAGCATAATTTGGGATTTACGAGGTTTCGGATGGTATTTTGGTCAACTCCGAGTCAACCCTTTAGATAAAAAGGATATAGTGGTATTCGGTGTAGTCTCTTCTCGCACCAAGGACGGTGGCTTAACTTGGGAATACTTAACCAAAGATGCCAGTATTTTCCCACATGTGGATCATCATGATGTAGTGTATCATCCTTCTGGAAAAATGTTATTAGCGACCGATGGTGGTCTATATGAATCTCCAGATAATGGAACGAATTGGGAGGATATTGAAGATATTCCTGCCAGCCAAACCTATCGAGTCGCTTTTAATCCACATCAACCTGATTATTATTATGGTGGCTTTCAAGATAATGGCACCGCAGGAGGGAATGCTATTGACCTCAATAATTGGAAAAGAATTCGTGGTTCAGATGGATTTCAAGCCACTTTTCACCCGATAGATCCATTAATATTTTATACGGAAAAACAAAGAGGTTCTATAGATTTGACACTAGATGGAGGGGAATCTTGGATGAGAGCCACTCAAGGCATTAATTTTAGTGATCGAGTTGGTTGGGATATGCCCTATATCATGAGTCCTCATGACCCTAGTACCTTGTTTTTAGGTACGCATCGAATCTACAAAAGCGAAGGAACGCCTATTCCCAGTTGGACACCAATTAGCGAGGATTTAACGGATGGCCCTATTTATGAACGTGCGCAAAGTATTTCCACTATCAGTCAATCTCCCATAAATCGATCGCAATTATATACGGGAACAATGGATGCCAATGTCTGGCGCTCTCTTGACGAAGGAGCTACTTGGGAGGCTATTCACAGTGCCTTACCTGAACGCTCCGTAACGGATATAGTCGCTTCGCCAGATAAAGCCGCAACTGTTTTTGTAACGTACTCAGGATATAAAGACAATGATTTCACCCCTCACATTTTTAAGTCAGATGATGCAGGGGATACTTGGTCTAGTATTGCAGGCGACCTTCCTCCTTTAGCCATCAATGCCCTAGCGGTTATGCAAGGCAGCAATGACCAAATTCTATTTGTAGCAACGGATGGCGGCGTTTATGGAACACTCAATGGCGGTTTACAATGGGAGCGTTTAGGGACTAATATGCCTGTGATAGCAGCTTATGATTTAACTTGGAATACGACACTTAACAGGTTGGTCGTTGGTACGTTTGCTCGGTCTATTTTGTCCTACTCATTGGAAGGAATTATAACTGCGCCTGATAATACCCTTTCATCTCTTTCTAGTCCAATACTTACCGATACTGAATTGTCTATCTTCCCAAATCCTGTCAAAAACACACTTAATGTAGCCTTTAATAATAGCAGTTCGAATCAACTAGTAAGCGTTTCTATTTTTGATAAAAACGGACAAACAGTTACTACTTTTAAAGTTGCGGTGAGACAGCAAGCACTTATTCAAAAAGAACTTAGTCAATTGCCCTCAGGCTTATATATAGTTACAATACAAGGACAGTCTATTCATCATACAGGTCGGTTTGTAAAGATTCAATGAGAGCAAAGAAAAGAGATTAGAGATAAAATCGTGCTAAATTTAATAGAATAAGGACAAGTTTATCCGTTCAGTTGACATTTCATTTTTTTTAAAATCAAATTCAACCTCAATTTCAATCTCAAACCGGGACGTTGGCAGCGTTTCGTGGGCAACATCCCAGTTTGAGATTGAAATTGAGGTTGAATTTGATTTTAAAAGTGTCAAAACTTTTACTGTCTTGATAAACTTGTCAGAATAAGCTATAATTTAAGAACAAATCTGCTATCTAGTCTCACTTCTCTGCTCTTGCTTCTCTATTCTCTAGAATCTATTGCCTCTTTCAAGCCCTCCCCTATTAAATTAAAGATAAGCACCAATCCGAAAATAGCTAAGCCGGGGAAGACCGCCAGCCACCAAGCAGATCTTTCTTGCCTTGCATTTCTTAATAAAGAACCCCAAGTTACATCTGTCCCCATCCCAATACCGAGAAAAGATAGCGTAGCTTCCGTTAAAATAGCGCCAGCAATACCAAAAGCAATCGTAATGAGTACAGGTCCGATAGCATTAGGTAGCGCATGGCGAAGTAGGGTACGTCCATGACTAAATCCCATCGCTTTAGCAGCTTGAATATATTCTAAATTTCGGATTTTAAGTAATTCTGCACGCACAAATCGAGTGATGTTGGTCCAACTAATTACACCAATAATCAAAATAATGGTAAAAATAGAAGGGGTTGGAACTATCATGGCAATTGCCAATATCAATAATAAACCGGGGATCGAACTCATCACTTCTACTACTCGCATCACGACAATATCAACAGGGAAGGCAACTACTTTAGATAAGAACGGTAGACGTTCTATCCACTTACCAAAAAAGTGGAAGATAAAAAAGATAAACACGACTATACCTATACTTTTCGCTATTTCTAACATAAAAACACCTTCCGTTAAGGCATAAGTTCTAGCAATAAAAGCAAAATGAAGGCTTATAATAAGGGCAATCATATTGGCTAGTAACCTACCTAAAGAAATTTCCAATCCATCATCCCCAAAATAACCAGCCAAACCACCTAAAGTAAGGCCAATAATACTTGCCAATAGCATAGACAGTAGCCCCACCTTCAATGCGGTTCTTAAACCAGCTATCATAGCTGCCGCCACATCCCGTCCTAAACCATCCGTGCCTAACCAATGCTTAAATTTAGTAGAGGCAACATCTTGTTTATCAAAAGGGCTTTTAAAGGAGCGATTCTTAGCATCCATCGTTGTTGCAGCATAAGGAATCAATGGATACACTACTTGGTCATAGTCTACTGTTCGCCAGTCCATATTTTGAAAAGGAGGATTCCATTGGGCTAGACCTAAATCTACCGCATAATTTTTGAAAACAGGAAAATAAGTCTGTCCATTAATTTTACAATAAATAGGAAGGCTTCCAGCTAGAAAATCGCCAAAGAGCGCAATTAAAAACAAGAATAGTAAAGCACGTACAGACCACTTAGCCCCTTTATTTCTCAAAAAGCGCTTCCGCAATAGATACCCGTAATTGGAAGGAGTATTGGACAATTTTAATTGTGATTTATTTAGACCACTTCGAAAAAATGTAAATTTAGTGCATTCCAGTTAAAAAAAAAGGCCTCACCGAATGGTGAAGCCTAAAAGTTCTTTAAATTTTGGATATGGATTACGGCAATTTATCTTGCCTTTGGTTGTGCTTCTTTCACTAAATCATAGCCGAAGAAGCATAACATTACTGTTAAAAAGCTTAAAATAATCATGGGTTTTGGATTAACATGGGTAAAGAAATATATATTTGTTCATACAATCTACAAAGATTATGTACCAAAGTCAATACAGATAGCCTTATAATTTTGCCAAAATTAGGCAAAATAGAAAATTATCAATAGAGGCAATCTAGTAATTTTCATTAAAATTAATTTAAAATATATTTGTTTTATTAATATAATTCCAAATAATGTTGCTTTTATTTTTTCATTTTTACTAAAAACATAAAAAAATCAAAGTAAAAACCAATTATTATTTGCTAATTACTATTTTTTCAATATATTGCGCTCCATTTGAAAATCATTGATTTAAAATCGCTAAACAAATTTCGCCATGGCAGATAAATTAGATAAAATAGACCTTAAAATTTTAAAAATACTTCAAAAAAATAGTAAAATCACAAATCTGGATTTATCTAAGCAAATCGGTTTGTCACCTGCCCCTACCTTAGAGCGGGTAAAGAAGTTAGAAAATTCAGGGATTATTGAAAGCTATCATGCTCAAGTTTCCCCTGCAGCTATTGGCTTAAATGTAAAGACTTTTGTATTGGTTTCTTTAGCATGGCAAAAAGATAATGCGCTTAACAATTTCTTAGAAAAAATTAAGGCGATTGAAGAAATTACGGAATGTTACATTATTACGGGTGAAGCAGATTTTTTAATAAAAATAGTTTGCAAGGATATTCCTATCTATGAGCAACTACTATTTAAAACGCTTTCTCAAATTGAAGAAATTGAGCGTTTAAAAACATTGATGACGCTTTCAACGGTTAAAGATTCTAAAGTTCTTCCTTTTAAATATGGCTAATTATCCTAATATTACTTAACTTTGTGCTGTATTGGAAAATCGTTTAGGAAGATCTATCTCCTTCCTACTATTCTAAAAACCTATAGTAGACAATTCTGTTAGCTATATTTCCTATAAATAGGCTATACACTTCGTTCTTTCTTTAACAATCAATCCCTTTTATTCTTTGCTTGCGCTTATGGTCTTTAGTTAAGGGTAAGCAATACTGGAAAATAGCCATTTATATTGACCTTGTGTGAAAAATCAAAATTGGCAACAGTTTGGAATTTTCACATTTCGTAATTTTTTGGTTATAAACCATAGCCATTAGGCTAAAAATTGGAAATGTCAATTTTCACAGCCAAAAAGCATAGAAATATTGATTTTAAGATGAAATATTAAAATACCTTATCCAACATAAGTCATTGGTTATCAAATATTTGCAATATAATTTTTATTTACGTTTTTAGTTCCCCTTTTATAAATTTTAAGTAGTCTTTTTGTCCAGCAATCGAAAATTGCTGGACAAAAAGACTACTTAAAATTTATAAAAGGGGAACTGCTGTATTTACACCACTCACCTGCATACAATTAAAAATTTCCTAACTACTTAGGAGGGTTTAGTATGTATGGAAAATTTTCCATACATACAAACCTCGGGGTTGTGCAAAAAGACTTTAAAAATAAAAAATTAGCACCCTATACCCCTAAATAGTTACGAGAATTATTTTAGTCTTATTGAAAAGATTATTCGAACTATAAATTCCCATTTTATTAATAAGCTTGTTGTTCTTTAAGGCAAAGTCTATCCAATAGCTTTTCTCAAAGATTAACAAGTCTACTAAGTAGAAACATAATTGCTATATGACTTAGCAGCAAAAAGGCTACTTAAGTAATGTCATCAAGTAAATGAAACTCCCCCTATCTATCGTATTAATCGTATGGTCATGTATTGCCTATACTCAGCCTTCCAATACCTGTGGTACAACACAAGCAACTACTATTCTAAAAGCCACCAATCCAACATATATTGTTGAAGAACAAGCGTATGAGGCGGCCTATCAAAAAACGATTCGCCAACGCCCAGCTGCTGCTAGAAACCAAGCAAGTTATGTGTTGCCCTTAGTGATCCATATTGTACATGATTGTGAGGCTATTGGCACAACTGCTAATCCAGATGATGCAACCATACAGCAAATGATTGCCCGAACCAATGCACGTTTTCAGCATAGTCAGGATGGTGCAGGCACTTACGATAACCCGAACTATGGGGTAGATACAGAAATTTCTTTTTGTCTAGCCACTACTGATCCCGAAGGCCTTTATACAAATGGCATTGTTCGGTATGAAGATGCGGCGAATAGTAGTGGAGAAAGTGCCGTATTAGCTCCCATTTTCGCCAACAATTATCGCTGGAATCCTAATAAATATATAAATATATTCTTGGTAAAAGATACAGATGTAGCAGGGGTTTACTTAGGGGGAAGTGAGCGAGATTTTATAATTGTTAATGCCTCTTCTTTTTGGGATGGTCTTTTAGCGCATGAGATAGGTCATTATTTTTCGCTCAAGCATATTTTCTCTCCAGATGCAGCCGATAGCTGCGATGGGAATGAGGATTGTCTAACCAATGGTGACTTTATTTGCGATACCCCTCCTAAAAATACTTGGGGATTGAATGGTGGAACGTGTAGTTTACCTGCCAATTCCTGTACCTCAGATGAAAATGATTTGTCTACTAATAATCCCTATCGGCCTATTAATATGGGTGGTTTAGGCGATCAACCTGATATGCTCGCCAATTATATGGATTATACGGGAAGTTGTTGGGATGCTTTTACAGAGGGACAGAAACAACGCATGCATTTCAATATAACTAATCGTCGGATGGAATTAAGTCTGTCCAGTTCAGTAATTTGTCAACCCTCTTTACCAGACTACGAAGCAGCGATTATAGCGGCCACGATGGATCAATTATCCTGTTCTGTTGAATGGCAGCCAACTATCAGAATAGTAAATAATGGAAAACAACGTATACAATCTATACAGGTGGATGTATCGGTGGAAGGGCAAGTATTTGACTTCTCTCCTACCCTTGACTTAGCTCCTGCTACGGCTACCACAATTGAATTACCTATTGTTCAATTACCTATTGGCAGTCATAATGTAGCCATTACGATTTCCAAACCTAATGGCTCAAACGATGCTTATGACAATAACAATCACTACTGTGTACCTATTCAAGTTGTTGGAGCCAAAGGTCAATCAGCATTGGTAACCGCATTATTTGACGATTGTCAATTACCTCGTTCTTTCAAAATTACCAATGCCTCTGCTGTTGCATGGAATTCCGGACAGGCGGATGCTCAACTAGATAATTGCCATGCTTGTTTTGCGGTGGTTCAAGCCTTTTCAGAAGAAGCTCAAACAGCTAGTTTGTGTCTACCAAAAATGGATATGAGTACCCATCAAACCGCTACCCTTAGCCTTGCAATTGGTTATATTCCTAGATATACTTTTATTACAAACACCCTCAATATTTATGCTAGTGCAAATTGCGAAACACCAGATTTAATTTATTCAGCAGGTGGTTTGTCTTTAGCAACAAATACCCCACCAGCTTATAGTGCTAATGAAAGCGTACAGTTAGCAGAATGTGGATCTATAAAAACTATCGAACTAGATTTAGCACAGTATGTAGGTCAAACAAATATCGAAATATGTATTGAGGCCGAAGGTCGTTGGTATAGTCCATTGATTATTGACGACATTGTAGTGAGCTCTACTTTATCCAATGAAGAAGATATGCCCAACGAAGAGGATATGTCTAATAATACAGACAACTGTCAAGTAGTTGAATTTGCTAAAGAAGCTAGTATTTGTTCTGGTCAAGCAGTAGAGGGTTACGCAAGCCCAGGCGTTTATAGAGATACTTTCCAACTGGCAAATGGTTGTGATTCTATTAGAACGCTAAGCATTAGTGTTTCTTCTGAAAGACAAGTCACCACGGAACAACAAATAATTTGTGAAGGCATGACTTATAAAGGGCATAGCAAAAAAGGTTCTTATATTGATGCCTTCACGGCGACCAATGGCTGCGATTCTATTAGTGTACTAGATTTAATTGTTTTACCTACGACGACTACTACTTTTAATGAGACAATATGTGCAGGCGAAAATTTCGAAGGATATTCGACCCAAGGAACCCATATTGATAGTTTGCAAACCAAAAATGGTTGTGATTCTATTCGCATCCTTAAATTATCAGTAGTAGATTGTACGACTACTTCTAGCTACGAAACGGAAGTGGCTTCCCTCCTACACCTATTTCCAAATCCAGCTTCTGAACACCTACATATAGAATGGAATGGCGTG
>Ga0114956_1003565_pt1 | contig 12014 bp, 5 predicted proteins | sample MaitaG_FD_87304 | JGI IMG/M metagenome (GOLD analysis project Ga0114956, IMG submission 87304) | Marine algal microbial communities from Maine, USA - Maine_Asex2 metaG | ecosystem: Host-associated > Algae > Red algae > Unclassified | place: Maine, USA | collected 2015-01-05 | reverse complement strand
TCCGTTCGTAATGAATAAGATTGTTACTATTCTTACAACTGGACTGCTATTTGTAGCGACTTCGGTTTTTTCACAATTGACCTTTACGGTCTCTCCTCAACCAATCACCGGTAATGTCGGTGATATGGTTACGCTGGACGTCTCTGTTACTAATTTTACAGACGTTGTCAGTGCTCAATTTTCTCTTGCCTACGATCCTAGTATTCTCCAATATGTTTCTGTTGGTGACCCCGATATGGTTCCCGGTTTTAGTATGGGGAGTTTTAGTAATAATGCCACAAATGGTACTATCGCTTATACCTGGCTAGATCCTAATGTCTCGGGAATTGACATTTCAGATGGGACCAGATTTTTTACGGTCACTTTTGAAATTATAAGTGCGGTAGGAGCGGATACTCGACTTTTATTTTCTAATAGCCCTGTACCGCTTGAAGTTACTGATGGTGGAGGTAATGAACTTACACTCGCCGATGGTGAGCTTCTTTTTAATGATGGATCTCCTGGTGGTGGTATTGGTTCTACTGGTACTGGTGGCACTAATAGTAATACTACAGGTGGTACGACGACAGGTACAACTACTGGTGGTACAACGACAGGTACAACCACTGGTGGTACAACAGGAGGCACAAACACAGGCGGTACGACGACAGGTACAACTACTGGTGGTACGACGACAGGTGGTACGACTGGTTCTACAGATTTCACTTTAATAGCCTCCGCCGAAACTGGTAATGTAGGAGAAACGGTTTGTGTACAAGTAAGCACAGAAAATTTCGATGATATCGTAAGCATGCAATATAGCATGAATTGGGATCCCACTAGATTGGAATATGTAGGTGCTCAAAGTTTTGGGAATGGAATTATGTCTGCTGCTAATTTTAGTAATCCTTGTTCAACGGGAACTTGTACTGGCGATTTAATTGTTTCTTGGGATGACCCAACTACACAAGGGATAAGTACAGCAGATGGTACCATTTTATATGAATTATGTTTTGAGGTATTAGCTTCTGGCAGCAATATGATTAGCTTCTCTAATTCCCCTCGTGCTATAGAAATAATAGGCGGTACTTCACAGGCAGAGTTGACCTTAAATGATGTTGCAGGTAGTGTTTCACCACCTGCTGGTGCTCCTATAATGGGTTTTGCTGCTATAGGTTCTAATGAAGAAGGAAATGTTGGAGACGAAGTTTGCGTGAAGGTAACTACTCAGGATTTTACCAATATTATTAGTATGCAATATGGTATTACTTGGGATAATACAGCTTTACAATTTGAACGAGTTGATGGTTTTAACCTAGCTGGTTTAGATGCAAATATGTTTAATTCTCCAAGTCCAGGACAGTTGCGTTTTGCTTGGTTAGATCCTAATATTTCAGGAATTACCCTACCTGATGGTATGGTGATATATGAGATTTGTTTTACTATATTGACTGCTGGACAGACTTCTGTTAATTTTACTGCACTATCAAATCATCCAACAGAAGTAACTGATTTAACAGGAGAGATTCCTTTTAATAGTTCTCCAGCAACCGTTACCCAACCTATGGGTGGTACAAACGGTGGTACAAATGGCGGCACAAATGGCGGCACAAACGGTGGTACAAATGGCGGCACAAACGGCGGCACAACTTGTACTCCTGCTGCTGCTAGTTTTGCGGTAATCGGTTCTGCAGAAGAAGGGAATGTAGGCGATATTGTTTGTGTGGAAGTAACAGGGCAAAATTTTACGGATATTCTTAGTATGCAGTATAATATGAATTGGGATCCTGCTGTGCTAAGATTTTCTGCTATGGGACAAAATTTTGGTCTACCTAATGCCTCTCCTTCCAACTTTAATAATGACCCTCCCGGCTCTTTAAGAGTGGTCTGGTCAGATTCCGATGGTACTGGAAAATCAGTTGCGGATGGGGTTATATTATATGAAGTATGTATGGAAGTCTTAAGTGCTGGTACACAACAAATCAATTTTACAGGAGCACCAACCCCTATAGAAGTTATTAATACTAGTTTTCAGAGTTTAACCCTTGAAAGTTGTCCAGCAACAATTAGCCAACCAACAGGAGGAGGAACACCTACTACTTTGGCGCTTGTTGCAGCTAACCAATCAGGTCAACAAGGTTCAAATATCTGTATACCGATTACGGTTGATGGTTTTGAGGATATCGTAAGTATGCAATACAGTTTATCTTGGGACCCTGCAATATTGACCTATACAGGGGTTCAAAATTTTGATTTAGATGGTTTAACGGCTGCTAGTTTTAATAGCACTACGGGAGGCAGTCTAGGTTTAACTTGGGTAGATCCGAATGTTACTGGTATTACTAAAGCAAATGGCACAGTCATTTATGAAGTTTGCTTTGATGTAAATCCAAATGCACCGCCAAATACAACTACCTCTGTTGACTTTACAAATAATCCAGTTGGTATAGAAATAATAAACGGTGCCAATCAAATGGTGCCAACTTCCAATAATGCCTCTACCTTTACGATTACAGCAGCTCCGAATACTGCCCCTGTAGGTGGCGCAGGAGACAATATATCTGGTGACCCAGGCACGACAGTGTGTATGCCTATTCGAGTGACTGATTTTGATGATATTATTGGTTTACAATTTTCTTTAGACTGGGACCCAACGGTTGTTCAATTTATAGAAACTAGAAATTATGGCCTCGATGGTATAACTCTTGCTTCTTTTGGAGAGGGCCAGACTAGCTCAGGTTCGCTAACTTTTAATTGGATAGATATGGGGCTGGGAGGAGCTACGCTGCCAGATGGAACTAGTATTTTTGAGGTTTGCTTTCAAGTAATTGGTGGAGCAGGAACTAGTACAAGTATTAACTTTTCTAATTCTCCAACACAGACAGAAATCATCAGAGGGAATGGCGTAGGAGCGATACCTTTTAATCCTACAGGAGGTTCCTTATCTGTTAATACAGTAGATCCTTCAGCTTGTAGTAGCATATCTCTTCTTCAACAATCTTTTACTAGCAGTACTTGTAATGGCTTTAATAATGGTACTATCACTTTAACGATGGGTGGTGGAGATGGTGCTTTTAATTATACATGGAGTGATCCAACAATAGGTAATACAAGTAGCCCAACTGGTTTAGCACCAGGGACCTATAGTGTTACGATAAGTAGTTGTGGTGGTCAAGAAGTTTTAGACAATTTACCTGCTTATATTATAGGAGAACCTAGTGCAATTCAAGCTTCTGTACAAACAAGAGAAGCTTCTTGTGATGCTGGCGGATCGATAAGTGTGAGTGCTTCGGGAGGGGCTGGTGGTTATACGTATGCGTGGAATAGTAACGCTTTAATACCTGCTAGCGGTCCTGTGAATGTACCTGCGGGAACTTACACGCTAACAGTGACGGATAGTGATGGTTGTTCAACAGTTGTTCCTAATGTAGTAGTTAGTTCGATGTCAGGGGTTAGTTCTATACAAGCTTCTGCTCAAGTAATAGCTGCTACTTGTAATTCTGAGGCAAGAATTATTGTGAGTGCTTCTGGTGGCTCCGGTAACTATGATTATAATTGGAATAGTAGTGCTGTATTGCCAGAAAATGCACCTGTTAATCCGCCTCCCGGTACTTATACCTTGACGGTAACAGATGCGGGTGGTTGTTCTACAATCGTTCCTAATGTAGCTGTTTCGAGGCCAGCAGTGGCCCTTCTCAGGTTAACTGCCGATACAGAACCTTCTGATTGTGGCGAACCGGGAAGAATCATACCAAGACCTAGCGGTGGAGATGGTCAGTATACCTTTACATGGAGTAATCCTAGTCTAATGCCGCCCAATGCACCAACCAATGCTGCGGCTGGTACTTATAGTCTAACCGTTACAGATGGCTCTGGTTGTGCGCAGGTATTGAATAATATTGTTGTTGCTCAATCTAATAGTGCAGGTTTAGCTATTCAACAAAGTGTAACTCCTGCTACTTGTACAGGCAAAGCAGATGGACAAGTAAACTTGACCTTAAATGGTACAGTTGCTGGTTTAATTTGTGATTGGGGGGGCAATGGTGTTTTTGGTTGTTCCCCAACAAATGTTCCTGCTGGTACCTATGTCGTAAATGTAAATAATGGTACTGGTTCTTGTGATACACCTATTACGGTAACAGTAGGCAATGCTAAAGTACTTTCGGGTGCTGCAACGCCTACAGCTGATATATGTGCTAGTAATGACGGTGGCATTAATGTCCAAGTAAATGGAGCTACAGAACCTTTATTCTATAGCTGGGTTGGTACGCTTTCCATTCCGAATGAGCAGAATCCAACAAACTTATCACAAGGTACTTATAATGTAACGGTGAGTGATGCAGATGCTTGTACCGTTGCCTTTCAAGATATAATAGTAGGAGGAATAGATGCACCGCTATCTATTACGCCTACTGCTCAGAACAATACAGAATGTCTAGATGACCCTACAGGCTCTATTGCCGTTAGTGTCGCAGGTGGAACAATGGGATATGCTTATAATTGGGAAACAGCTGATGGAGTTGCTGTTTCAGGAGGAAATGGTCCTATTATCACAGGCTTAGCTCCAGCTGTTTATGGCTTAACCGTAACGGATGTCAATGGCTGTACTCGGGCACAATCCTATACTGTTGGTTCTAATTCTATGTTGGAAGCGACTGTAAATGTTTCAGGACTGGCACCTAATGCGACTGCAACCGTTACCCCTACAGGAGGTCGAGAACCTTATACCTATATTTGGTGTAATGGAGAAAGTGAAGCAACGGCAACGAACCTACCACCAGGGGTTTGTAATGTAATGGTAGTAGATGCTTTAAACTGTGCCATCGTACTTCAATTTGACGTAGATGTTCCTGAACTAAGAGCGGGGATTAACGAATCAACAGGCATTAGTTGTCCAGGAGCCAATGATGGGGTGTTACAAGCTGAACCTAATGGGGGAGGGTCTCCTCCGTATAGATATAATTGGAGTAATGGAGCGACTAGTCAGGTTATCGTAAATGCGATACCGGGACAATACATTGTAACTATTACAGATGCAGCTAATAGAGTTGCTACCGATACTTTTAATTTGGTGGAACCAACTCCTATCGCAATCAGTGCAACTGCCAATGATATTACACCAGACTGTATGAGCAATGGAAAAATTCAAGTAAATTTAACAGGAGGTACTGCACCATATAGAATAGCTTGGTCAACAGGTGAAGAAAACCAAACGGAAATAGATAGCCTAAGAGTAGGAGAATATGGTCTTATCGTTACAGACTTAAATGACTGTACGGCATCTAGTTCTTTTGTGGTGCCTTCTGATCCAACTTGTAGACCTTGTTACGAAGCCATTCCAATTATCACCCCAGATGAAGATGGCAGGAATGATGCATTCCGTATAGACTGTTCTAATATAGCGAAAGGAAATACCCTACAAATATTTAACCGTTGGGGGCAGTTAGTTTATGCCGCAGAAGGCTATTCTTGTGTACTTGGTACAGAGGCAGACTGTTGGAAAGGAACCAATCAAAGCAACCGAGATTTACCTAAAGGCGGTTATTTCTGGGTCTTAGAATTTGATGATGCCCAAGGTCAAAGACAGCGAATCAGAAATCACGTTACGATACTTAGAGAATAAATTATACAATTGAGAATGAAGAATTGAGAATGGCTTATAACGGCTACATCTAGTAGTCAATATCTAGTAAACTCTCCATTCTCCATTCTCCATTCAAAAAAGCAGGTTATTCCCAAGAACATAACTAATTGTAATGAAAAAAATTTTACTACTAGCAGCAATTATATGTACTGTTCAATTAGCGTTAAAGGCTCAAGAGCAGTCCGTTTTTACCCATTATCATATCAATCCTATATTGATTAATCCTGCTACTGCTGGATTTAATGGCTCGCATAATGTTTTTGCTAATTTAAAACATACTTGGACAGACTTTCCAGGTGCGCCAAAGACCTATGCTTTATCTTATCATGGACCAGTTGCCAAAACTTTTGGTTTGGGAGTAAGTGTGTTTACAGAAGACATTGCTTCTTTATCCAGATTTAGAGCAGCTATCAATTATGCTTTTCGATATAAGGTAGATAAATTAAAATTTGGTTTTGGATTTACCACCGAATATAGTCAATGGTCCGTTTCTAATTCTATCTTAGCCAATAATTTTTATGATGCTGGAGACGAAACCATCGAAAAAGGGGTAGATGCTATCAATAGTTTTGATGCCTCTTTAGGATTATATGGTATTTATAATGACAGAACTTTTATAGGTATTGCTTTTCCAAATATAATTATGGCTCGTTTAGATGGGTCGAGTGGGCCAGATATAGACGAACTCAACGAAGGGGGCTATTATAGATTCCATGTAGGTCATAAAATTGATGTCGCAGAAGGCTTCCAATTAGAACCTTCTTTATTGTTAAGAAATGAAAGACATGTTCCTTTTATGGCGGATATTACTTTGAAAGGGCTATTTATGGACGAGCGATTGATTGGAGGATTGACGTATCGGACTGGTCCAGGAGATGCACTTTCTGTTTTGATTGGCACAAAACAATATAACTTATCTATACATTATTCTTTTGATGTAGCTTTTCAAGGATTTCAAAATTTTAATAGTGGTTCTCATGAAATAACTATTGGTTATACATTGCCTGCTAAAGACCGATCAATGACACAAGAAGGTACTATAGAACAATTGACTAAGTAGTTCAGATGTTCTCAGATGTGACAAATTTCGACCTTATTTGCATTATATCTTAATAATTTATCTTTTTTTAATTTATAACAAGATAAGAGCAAGGAAAAATAAAGAAATTGTGACTACCTTAGCAGGTATATAATATGAAATATAGTTTTTATCTATATAAGATGTAAGATGTCCTTTAACAATTGGTTTTTGGGATGGCCCCTTTCATAGGAAAGGGGCTTCTCTTTTTTCGAGTGTAGGGGTTGCGAGGTGCTGATTTTTAAGTGAGACGCGAAAGGAACACGTCTAGTTTGAAGACCCACAACTCGCAACCCGTAACTCGCAACCCCTACCTCCACAACTCGTACACCTTGTAAGTTGACTAATAAGCGCCTATTTTTACAGGGCAGAAAATGATGTAAATTCTCAATAAAAGGTGGATAATTAATGAGGTTTCTCAAAGAAATGTCGTTCATAGCTACCCGATAGAGAACTTATAAAATGATTTTCCAAAATTTTAGCATTAATGACGCAACATACTAATCAATTCGATAAAGCTATAGCCCTTTTTGATGAATTGAATCGAGCAGATCCAAATCAAGAATTGGTCGGACAGGAAGCCTATCCAAAAGAACTATTGTATTCACAGAGAATGACAGAGCGGCTTCGTATTTTTGCTCCTGATGCATCAGAAGCACTACAACTAGCTGCTCGCTGTCAGCATCTTTGTAGATGGGAAATTCCACGTGCTACTTTTCCATTGGGCAGAAAAGGCTACAATCAGTGGCGGTCAACATTAAGGAATTTACATGCAGAGAAGGCTGGGAAAGTACTGGCACAAGTAGGTTATAAAAAAGATATAATTGAAAGGGTTCAGTTTTTAGTCTTAAAAAAACAGCTAAAAAAAGACCAAGAAACACAGACCTTAGAGGATGTGATTTGTTTGGTGTTTTTGGAGTTTTACTTCGCTAAATTTGCAGAGGGACATCCGGACGAGAAAGTTATTGACATTCTCCAAAAGACTTGGCGGAAAATGAGTGAGGACGGGCAAAATGCTGCATTCGATTTACCTTTAACGCCACACTCTATCCATTTGATTCAGAGAGCGCTATTGTAAAATGTTAGGAAAGTTTACGAGAGCAGGGAACAGAGATTAAACCCGTTTAAAACGATGAAATTTCGTTAAAAAAAATCGAAATATTTCTCGCCTCTCTATTCTATCAAAATTTTCAATCCCTCCCTAAAAGCACTCTCCTAAAAAACTTTGGTACCGTTCTTCAAAAGTAGCTTCTTCTGTTCCGCAGCTTATTGCGGCGCTTGATATTTTAGAAACTCGATCCTCAATATTTCCTCCTTTGGAGATAGTCCATGCTATTTTCGCATCTGCTGCTTTTTCTATAAAATTCTTCAAGCTATTTGCATCATATTGAAAAGGACATATTAAAGCAAGTGACACAGAATCTGCCTGCAAGATAGTTGTTTTGTCGAATCCTAAATAAGGTAAATCTGTTAGCATTTCAGAAAGCGACGGTATGCTTTTTCCTAAACTTAAATCACTCATTACCGAATTTCCATGTTCTGCTCTTAAGGTATTTAGAATGTATTCATTATCCGTATAAGCAATTTCGTTCCCTAGTACTGCCATCAATTCACTTTCTGTTTCTATAAATTTTAATAGACCAGTATATAAGAAAATATGCCCTCCCGGCAAGGAGAATGCATTTATCAACTCCTCATTATCTATCAAGTGTATTTGCCAATTAAAAGTTCTTCGGTTATGAATGATAGACGTATTTAGCAAGGTTTTAAATAAGACTTCAATTCGCTCATAAGCGCATTTATTTTGAGCTTTATCCAGTATCGGGTATATTTCTGGCATAGTAGCCAATTGCTCTTCCATTACCTCCCCGATTGTAATTTGGTGTGCTATTGTAAAGGTGTCAATTTCTTTGGAGATAACCGCATCGGGTTTTTCACAATTCCATAGTAGACTAATGGCTACTAAAAATAGTATATATTGAGCTATGTGTGGTATAGCGTAACATTTGTTTGTTATAAGCATTTTGAGTTATATCTGTTACTTAAGTTTTGTTGTGAGGGATAAAAGAAAAATGGAAGTGGTATAAATTAATACGAGGGAACGAAGAAAAAATAAAATAACTATTTTATTTTTGACAACCCAATCCCTGCAAGGATTTGAGAACCAGAAAATGTAATTTATTTTTTATTCCTTTTCCTAGGGAGGAGGAGGGCTTATATACGATGTTGGATTAATAAAGAGTCAAAAAATATGCCAAGCTAAGTAGGAGGGGACTATTAATTACTGATTATTTATTATTAGTTAACTGGATTTAACCCTGTCACTTACTTCAGCAACTCGGAAGCGATTTTTGGAGACAGCGATAAATGGTGGTCGATACTTTCAAAGTATCGACCACCATTTATTGCTGTCTTCAAAAGAACCACTTCTAAGACACACTAGACCTTGAATACAGGGCATAAAAAAAAGCGGTACTGCTTAACAATACCGCTTTTTAGTATTGATTAAAAAATAACTTGGTCTTTTTGTTTTTGAATTGACCTTTTTTCTCATAGGTTTTCAACCCATTAGAAAAAAGCCCATTTCAAAAACGACCAAATATTTTTTCATCGTTACTTAGGCAAATTAAATTAATAAAGTAGTCGATTTTAGGCTAGTCATTTTTTCTTGTAAGAGATTCTAAAAAATTAAGCAGCTTGCAACTTAGACAACTTAGATTTACCCAATTTAGCTTCCGCGTATTCTCTTGTAACTTCAAACGCTCGAACATCGCTTTGAGAAGGTAATTCAAACATGGCATCCGTCATAATCGCCTCACAGATAGAACGAAGTCCTCTGGCGCCTAATTCGTAGCCTAGTGCCGTTTCTGCAATAAAATTTAAAGCTCCTTCTGTGAAAGTAAGCTTAATATTTTCCAGCTCTAATAATCGTTGATATTGCTTGATTAAAGAATTCTTAGGCTCTGTCAGTATACGTCTAAGTGCATCTACATCTAATGGATATAAAAAAGTCAATACAGGTAAACGACCGATTAATTCAGGTATTAAACCATAAGTCTTTAGATCGACGTGCGTAATATATTGTAATAAATTTTCTCTATCTACTCGTTCTTTTTCCTCTGCATTAAAGCCGATAACTTGCGTATTTTTACGACGACCAATAATTTTTTCAACGCCGTCAAACGCACCACCACAAATAAATAGAATATTATTAGTATTGACTTTAACAAGTTTTTGTTCAGGATGCTTTCTCCCTCCTTGAGGTGGTACATTAACATCTGTTCCTTCTAACATCTTTAACATGGCTTGCTGCACTCCTTCCCCTGATACATCCCTTGTAATAGATGGATTATCACTTTTTCTAGCAATTTTATCAATCTCATCTATATATACAATTCCTTTTTCTGCTGCTTCTACATTATAATCACAAGCTTGCAATAGTCTACTTAACATACTTTCTACGTCTTCCCCTACATAACCTGCTTCTGTGAATACAGTAGCATCTACTATTGCAAAAGGAACATTTAAGAATTTAGCAATGGTTTTAGCTAAAAGCGTTTTACCCGTACCTGTTCTACCAACTAGTAGGATATTAGATTTTTCAATCTCTACTTCATCATCTGCTGGCTGTCGCAAACGCTTATAATGATTATAGACTGCTACAGACAAAAACTTCTTGGCTTCTTCTTGACCAATAACAAACTGATCTAAATGCTTTTTTATATCGATTGGCGTTAATTGGTCAGGTAGTTTATTTTCATCCCACTTTCCTACTTCCCCTTCGCCACTTTTTTTATTACCGTATAATTCTTCCTGTATAATTTCTTCCGCTTGTTCTACACATACCTCGCAGATGTGCCCATCAATACCTGCTATCAGTATTAAGGCTTCTGCTTTGTCTCTACCACAAAAAGAGCAACGAAAATTTTGCTTACCTCTACGCATTATATGATTGTTTTACTGAAGAATATTGCCAACAAAATTAGTTAATTTTTAATATAATATTGCTTTTTATGCCTAAGCAAAGCCAATTAACCAATTTTATCCGCTGAAAGCGACGAACTATGGGACTTGGAGTAGTCTTTTTTTACTTTTCGACAAGGAAAAATGGAAAAACACCACGGTTAGACTCCCCACCTGACACCTAAGTAGTTAGGTGTCCTAACAGAAATTGGAGCATGGTACTTTGACCATGCTCCAATTTACTAAGGTTCGTGGATGAAGTATTAACTTTCTTTACTTGGCGTATTTTTCGTTAATACTTCATCAATTAAGCCGTATTTTTTTGCTTCTGCCGCTTTCATCCAATTATCTCTATCTGAATCTTTTTCAATTGTTTTGAAATCTTTACCTGTATGGTTCGCTAGGATTTCATATAACTCTTCTCTTAATTGCTTAGAGAACTTGTAGCTGATTTCCATATCGCTAAATGTTCCTCTCATTCCACCCGATAATTGGTGGATCATGATACGTGCATGAGGCAGGGCAGAACGTTTTTTATCAGCTCCAGCAGCTAACAAAACAGCACCCATAGATGCTGCTAAGCCTGTACAGATAGTCGCTACGTCTGGTCCTACATATTGCATGGTATCATAAATGCCCATACCATCAATAACACTACCACCTGGGCTATTAATAAATAACTGAATATCTCTTTTAGGATCTACAGATTCCAAAAACAATAATTGAGCAGTTAAAATATTAGCTACTTGAAAGTTAACATCTGTACCTAAAAATAAAATCCTATCCATCATCAAACGAGAGAATACATCCAATACGGTTGCATTCATTCTTCTTTCTTCAATGATATAAGGTGTTAAGCTATTTTGAAAAGCTTGTGCACTTAATTCTGCATATTTGTCTACGTGTACGCCGCCAATATTTTGATCTTTAACGGCAAACTTTCTAAATTCTTCTTGCATATTCATATTCACTCGATTTTTGTATTAGTGATTTGAAAGTGGTTAACAGGTTGTTTATTTGTCTATACTGTTTATTTGTTTAATACGCTGTATATCAATTTTTTTAAAATAAGTATTTATTGAATAAATGATGAACAGTGTATTAAACAAATAAATAGTATAAACAAATAAACAACTCTACTTATATGCTGTTCTTTAAACCAGTCTAATAAGAAACACTTAAAACGCATTAAGTTTCAATGGAGTCTAAGATATTTTAAACCCTTTGTTTCTTTTTACGGATTTTTTATACTATTTAAGCAAGAACTAACACTATATTCATCCTCAGAATTAATAGCTTGTTTGTAATTAGCTAGGAGGGAAGTGAGTTCTTTTTTAGAAAAAAAATTTT
>Ga0114956_1003560_pt1 | contig 12029 bp, 11 predicted proteins | sample MaitaG_FD_87304 | JGI IMG/M metagenome (GOLD analysis project Ga0114956, IMG submission 87304) | Marine algal microbial communities from Maine, USA - Maine_Asex2 metaG | ecosystem: Host-associated > Algae > Red algae > Unclassified | place: Maine, USA | collected 2015-01-05 | reverse complement strand
TACCGATTTATTATTCAGACATCGAAGCTAAATTACTTTATAAAAATCCAGTCATTAGGACTCAAGTTATAGATTTGCTGGGTAAAGATTCATATCAAGGATCACAACTCAATACATCTTATGTAAGTAATCTCATATTCAACAAAAAGGACCTTTTGCAGCAACTCAATAGAATCATTCATCCAGCCGTAAGGAGACACTATGATTCATGGGTCATAGCACAAAAATGTCCCATTGTGATGCAAGAGTCAGCCCTTGTTTTTGAAACCCAACAGCATGAAAGATTTGATAAAGTCATCTTGATTACGGCACCATTCCAAATAAGATTAGAAAGAGCAATGAAAAGAGACAATGTTTCAGAAGAAAAAATCAAAAGTCGGATGAAGAATCAATTTTCTGAGGAGAAAAAAAAAGCACTTGCCAACTACATAATATTCAATGACGGAGAGACAAAGTTAATTCCGCAAATAATTTCACTTTATCTCCAACTACAAAGTCTAAATACATCGAAGGATTAATCGTAAGTTTGCACAATAATTGTTAAAAAATACAAAATCAGGATTATGTATACACAAAATCAAACCCTTTCTTCAGCTGCTCTAATTCAAATGGAAGAAAAGTATGGAGCACATAATTACCACCCACTTCCAGTAGTACTCAGTAAGGGAGAGGGTGTCTATGTCTGGGATGTAGAAGGTAAAAAATATTTTGATTTTCTCAGTGCCTATTCTGCCGTAAATCAAGGACACTGTCATCCACAAATAGTGGAAGCAATGAATACTCAAGCTCAAACTCTGACATTGACTTCTCGAGCATTCTATAATGACATGTTAGGTAAGTACGAGAAGTACATTACTGATATGATGGATTACGACAAAGTGTTGCCTATCAATACAGGTGTAGAAGCAGTTGAGACTGCTCTTAAATTGGCTAGAAAATGGGCCTATACAAAGAAAGGTGTAGAAGCTAATAAAGCTAAAATCATATTTGCAAGTCAGAACTTCCATGGTAGAACTCTCGCGGTAATCTCTGGATCAACTGACCCAGACAGTAGAAGTGGATTCGGACCTTATATGCCAGGATATGAGGTTATTCCTTATAATGATATCAGCGCATTGGAGACAGCACTTCAAGACAAGAATGTTGCTGGTTTCATCGTAGAACCTATCCAAGGAGAGGCGGGTGTAGTTGTTCCAGATGCAGACTACCTTCCTTCAGCAAAAGCTTTGTGTGAGAAGTATAATTCATTATTCATCGCAGACGAAGTTCAAACTGGAATCGCTCGTACAGGTAAATTATTAGCAACTTGCGGTAACTGTAATTGTGAGGCCCTTTGCGAACGTAAACCAGAAGTACGACCAGATATCTTAATCTTAGGAAAAGCACTCAGTGGTGGAGTATTTCCTGTTTCAGCTGTCTTGGCTGATGACAACATCATGCTTTGCATCAAACCAGGCGAGCATGGATCAACTTTTGGTGGCAACCCAATAGCTTGTGCAGTGGCAATCGCCGCACTTGAAGTTGTCAAGAATGAAAGATTAGCAGAGAATGCTCAAACTCTTGGAGCAATTTTTAGAGAAAGAATGCAAGTTTTAGTCGACTCAACAGACTTGGTATCACTTGTAAGAGGAAAAGGTCTACTTAACGCCATTGTCATCAATGACTCGCCTGACAGTAAGACTGCTTGGAATATTTGTATGAATCTAAGAGATAATGGACTACTTGCTAAACCTACACATGGTAATATCATTCGTTTTGCACCACCTCTTGTAATGAATGAAAAAGAGTTACATACATGTTGTGATATTATTGAGAAGACAATAAGAGAGTTTCCACAAGCGTAAATTGTTCAATACTTCCCAGCATGCATGACATAGAACCATACTATAAGTGGAGACGCTACTATATCGCATCAGAAGACAAGCAATCTCCGTTTTACAATAAGGTTTATGACGAGTTTAAGTTTACCAATAAGATCTATAATTACTACGTCCACCCACAATGGGATTCATTTGGTTCGCAGACTTTATATGCCAAGGTTTTATTAGCTGATTATACAAATGGAATTGTATTTATTGAACTCATTGGCGAATGGAATGACATCCTCTACAATGACATTATGCTCTTGAAGACCAACCTCATCAATGCATTAATTGACAATTCTATAACGAAATTCATAATTCTGTGTGACAATGTATTGAACTATCATGGTGATGATAATAGTTACTATGAAGAGTGGTGGGATGACATCAAAGAAGAAAATGGGCTGATTTGCTTTGTCAATACCCTACTCCATGTCACCCAAGAGATGGAAAGGGCACAGATTCAATATTATGCCAACTTTGGTGGAGATTTTGAAGACATTGAATGGCAAAGGTACCTACCACCTCAAGTAATGATCAAGGTCTCAGATATCCTTGATAATAATATTAAACAACTCGATTATTAAAGGTACAACTATGGAAGAAAACATCAATCACAAATCAGGTTTTGTCAATATTATAGGGTTACCAAATGTTGGAAAGTCGAGTTTGCTTAATGCCTTACTTGGCGACAAGATGGTCATAGTAAGTCATAAGCCTCAGACTACTCGACATCGGATATTTGGAATCATGAATACAGATAACTATCAAGTTGTCTTTTCAGATACTCCAGGTATAATTCGTGAAGAGAGTTACAAGATGCAGAAAGCAATGAATGATGCCGCATTATCAGTCTTTGAAGACTCTGACATTTTACTCGTAGTGATTGACTTATCAAATCCAGAATTTCCTCAAGAAGTAATTGATAACAAAATCCAACATTTAAAAATACCTGTGATCTTGGTACTCAATAAAGTAGACCTTGTAGACGAAGATAAATGCAACGAGCAAGTTGAAGAGTATAAGAAACTGTATAACTGGACACAGATCGTGAGTACATCAGCACTCAAGAAATCTGGAACAGATGAGCTCAAAGAATTAATCGTAAGTAATCTACAACCAGGTCCAGCTTACTATCCAAAAGATCAACTCTCCAATCGACCAGAGCGGTTCTTTATCAGTGAGTTGATCAGAGAAAATATCCTCACACTCTACCATCAAGAAATCCCCTATGCGACTGAAGTAGCGGTAACTGACTTTAAAGAAAGTGAAAAACATGGCAAACCATTTGTTCATATCTACGCTACTATTTTCTGTATGCGACGAAGTCAAAAAGGAATTTTACTTGGTAAAAATGGAAGTGCAATCAAGCAACTCGGAATGGAGTCAAGAAAGGCAATAGAAGAATATCTTGGAAAGAGAATCTATCTCGAACTCCATATCAAAATCAAAGAAAAATGGAGAGATAATGATTCACTCCTTAAATCTTTTGGATATTTGCACTAATTACATCGAACGAAGTCATTAATTAATCAATAACATGGGACAAGTAGTAGCAATAGTGGGAAGGCCTAATGTGGGGAAATCTACTCTCTTCAATCGACTCATAGGTGAACGTAAAGCAATCATCGAAAATATCAGTGGGGTTACTAGAGATAGAATCTATGACTTCTCTCATTGGAATGGTAAAAACTTCACTGTAATTGACACTGGTGGATACGTCAAAAACTCAGAAGATGTCTTCGAGTCAGCAATCAGAGAGCAGGCAGTACTTGCCATGGAAGAAGCCGACATTATTCTCTTTATGGTTGACGTAATGACAGGTATCACTGACCTAGATGAAGAGATCGCTAATATTTTGAGAAAGTCAAAAAAGCATGTCTTTCTTATTGTCAACAAAGTAGATAGTGCCACACGTCAATTGATGGCAAATGAGTTTTGGAGCCTTGGGTTTGAAAACACATTTTTTCTATCCTCTATGACTGGAACAGGGACTGGAGAGATCTTGGATGCTGCGACTGAGCTTATGCCTGCAGATGATGATGAAGAAAAAGAAGAACTTCCGAAAATAGCCATCATCGGTCAACCAAATGTTGGAAAGTCATCATTGACAAATGCATTACTTGGTGAACAAAGAAATATCGTCACAGACATAGCTGGAACTACAAGAGATTCAATTCACTCAATTTACGATAAATTTGGAAAAAAATTCCTTGTCATTGATACAGCAGGAATTAGACGTAAGGCAAGAGTACATGAAAATATAGAGTTCTACTCCGTCATGAGAGCAATCAGAGCTCTAGAAGAAGCTGACATTTGTCTACTCATGATTGATGCTACTGCTGGGATCGAGGCTCAAGACCTCAATATCTTCAGCTTAGCGCAAAAGAGAAAGAAAGGAATCGTCATCTTGGTAAATAAGTGGGATTTAATTGAGGATAAAGAAACTAACACTGCCAAAGAATTTACTGAAAAGATTAAGAGACGAATAGCTCCATTTGTAGATCTCCCTATCGTCTTCATCAGTGCTTTAGACAAGACAAGAATATTCAAAGCAATAGACATTGCAATGGATGTTTATAAAAATAGATCAAGAAAGGTCAAAACATCAGAACTCAATGAGCTTTTACAAGAAGCAATGATCAAGAAACCACCTCCATCATTTAGAGGAAAATATATCAAGATCAAATATGCAACCCAATTGAACATTGCTTATCCTTCATTTGTCTTTTTCTGTAATCATCCACAGTTTATCAAAGAAGCATACAGAAATTACCTTGAAAATCAACTGAGAGAAAAGTATAATTTCCATGGTGTGCCATTGACTCTTTACTTCAGAAACAAGTAAGTCAAAATTACTTATTCAAAAAAAACATTAGTTAATACTCACATTAAATATGCAAGTCGAAAAGACAAAATTTAAAGATGTAGCTATCATCACTCCAACCGTATATGGAGATGACAGAGGTTACTTCCTAGAGACATTCAATGCTAAATCATGGAAAGATATTATCCCTGACAGACCATTCGTGCAAGACAATGAATCAAAATCGACAAGAGGTGTACTCAGAGGATTGCACTTCCAAAAGCCACCATTTACTCAAGCTAAACTTGTCAGAGTTGTTACAGGTACAGTTCTCGATATTATTGTAGATTTACGTAAGTCAGAACCAACTTATGGTCAGTCAATTGGAGTTGAACTCTCTGCTGAAAACAAAAAACTGTTTTATGTGCCTCGTGGTTTTGCTCATGGCTTTGTAGTACTGAGCGAAACAGCTACATTCTCATACAAGTGTGACAACTACTATTCCAAGGAACATGATGGAGGAATCCATGCACTTGATAAGAGACTATCACTTGATTGGGGAATAGACCCGAGCCAAATACAACTCTCTGATAAAGATAAGACACAACCAACATGGGGTGACCATTTTGTCTTTGATTAGTCTCAAAAGTCAGATAGTATCTATAATTCAGATTTAATAACACTAAGAGATGACTAAAATACTCTATAATGGTACCACAGGACAGGTAGGAAAAGCGATCAGCCAATCCACTACTTTACCTGATCAAGAGTGGATTGGGATTTCTTCATCTGAGTGTAATCTTACTGACTTAGATTCTATTACGCAACTATTCAAAACTTACAATCCTGATTACTTTCTCCAAGTTGCAGCTTACACCGCTGTTGACAAAGCAGAGGATGATCAAGAGATGGCGTATGCCGTAAACTCTGTTTCGACAAAGCACATCGCTCAACTTTGCAAAGAACATCAGACTACCTTAATCTACGTCTCAAGTGATTATGTCTATCACAACACTCAGCAGCAACCAATCAAAGAGACATCTGAATGTTCACCTCAAGGCATTTATGCAAAGTCAAAGTATGAGGGAGAAAAGGCAATCACGGCAATACTAGATCAATACATTATCTTAAGGACATCGTGGGTATATGACCAAGAAGGCCACAACTTTGTAAATTCGATGCTCAGACTCGGGACAGATAGAGAGTCACTGACTATTGTTGGTGATCAATTCGGAGCACCGACATATGCACCAGATATCGCGGGAGCAATCATTGCGATTATCAACAAACTCGAAAAAACTTCCCAGCGTAATGAAATCTATGGAATCTATAACTTCGCCAATCTTGGAATCACAACATGGGCAGGATTTGCAAGCGAAATCTTTAGGTTAGCGAAGTTAGAGTGTATGGTAAGTGAAATTACCACTGAGCAATTTGGAGCTCCAGCACCACGTCCCAAATGGAGTGTACTCTCAACTGAAAAATACCAAACAGCTTTTCAACAATCAATCAGATCTTGGCAAGAGTGTCTTAGAGAATGCTTAGCAACAAAAAATAAGGGATAAAATACTAGATTGTCGTAACTTTAGGTTTTATGTATTCTGCTTGGTTAGTATAATCACTCAGTTAACTTACTTACTTCAACCCTATGCGTTTATTGTTTAGCAGTTTTTTCTTGTGCCTGATGACCATTTGGTCTACAGACTTAGGAGCAACACACAATAGAGCAGGAGAAATCATCTATGAACAGATCGGTCCATTGACCATAAGAGCTACTATAAAGACTTACACAAAAGACTCGAGTAGTGGTGCAGATAGAGATAGTCTAGAGCTTTTTTGGGGAGATGGAACTAGTACTGTTATCGAAAGAACAAATGGGAATGGGAATGGCGAGGTAATCCCTGGTGATGTCAAAATCAATTGCTACACTGGCGAACATACATACGCTGCAAGAGCTACCTATACCCTTTCCTTCATGGACCCTAATCGGGTCACAGGAATCTTAAACGTTAATTACCCTAATAGTGTCGACATTCCATTTTACTTAGAGACAACATTTACCCTTTTGAATGTCCAATTTCAGGGGCTTAATAATTCTGTTGTACTCTTAGAACCACCGCTTGACTTTGCCTGTAGAGATAAAAGATTTATTCACAATCCCAATGCATTTGATATTGATGGAGACAGTATTGGCTATGAGCTGATTACTCCTTTAATGGAAAAAGATGTCCCAGTACCTAACTATGTGCTACCCAATGGAATAATCCCTGGTATAGACAACAACATTTCACTTGACCCACTCACCGGAGACTTTGTATGGAACAGTCCAAAGGCAATTGGTGAGTACAATATAGCGATCAAAATTAACGAGTTCAGAAATGGACAATTAATCAGCTCGACTATCCGAGATATGCAAATCTTTGTTGATGACTGTAATGACAATCCACCAACAGTCGAAAGCGAACAAGAAATTTGCGTCATAGCTGGTGACTTAGTTGATATCCCCTTGATCATTGATGATATTGACATTGATGATCAAGTCAAAATATCTGGAAGTGGTGGTCCATTTATCATTGCAGGTCCACAAGGTGTACTGATTGGTCCTACTGATTTTACAGATGTACCATTTGAAGCAAGATTCACTTGGCAAACAGTCTGTGATCATTCTAGAGAGCAATACTACCAGATTGTCATACGAGGTGAAGATCGCAGTGGGCTTGTTGACATTCATACAATCAGAATAAAGGTCATCGCTCCTCCTCCTCAAGATGTCAAATTGGAAAGCATCAGTGAAGGCAATAAACTGACTTGGGAGTCACCTTATACCTGTGATGAATCATCTAGTGAAAACTTTTTAGGATTTTCGATATGGCGTAAGGAAGGAAGCAACCCATTCGAAGATCAAAAGTGTGATCATGGAATGGAAGGCAGAGGATATACCAGAATCGAATTCACTTCAAATACAATTGAAGACAACAGATATCAGTTCATCGACTCCAACATCAATGAGACACAGGTGTACTGTTATCGAGTGACAGCTATATTCGCAAGGCTCAATGTCAGTCAAAATCCAATCAATGTTGTTGAAAGTAAACCAAGTGTAGAAGTTTGCATACTAGCGAAAAGAGACATCCCTTACTTAACAAAGGCATCTGTCGAATCAACGGATACCAATAATGGCGAAGTAATAGTAGAATGGATAATTCCAAGTGCAATGGTTTATGATACAATGATTCACCCAGGTCCTTATCGTATTGAAATCAAGGAGACCATGGTGCAAGTTGGTGTTGTTTTGTCAGAGACTTACGAGACTTACAACAGTATACCAGTTATTGGTAGTGTCTTAGTTGATAACCTCAACACTCAAGATGAACAGCATCAGTTTGAAGTCTCATTGATTGATGGAAATGGTGAAGCAGGAATCTCTGAAAAAGCGACAACTGTATTACTCACCGTACAAGAAACAGATATGGAAGTAAATCTCACTTGGCAATCAGATGTGCCTTGGGATAATACTCAATATACTATTTACAGAAGTATCAATGGCGGATCCTTTGTATTAATAAATACAACAAAGAGTTTGACCTATAAGGATGTAATGCTTGAGAATGGTACTGAATATTGCTACTTCATTGAATCAGAAGGCACCTATGGTGTAGAACCTTTTCCAAATCCTATTTTTAACGATTCACAAATCGCTTGTGTGAGTCCAGTCGATAATCAAGCTCCATGCCCACCAACTCTAAACGTAGTTGGCATCTGTGAGCAACTAGAAGAAGGATTCTTAAGTGACAATATCTTTAATGAACTCCAATGGACACCAGATCTAAATGCTTGTCCTCAAAATGCAGATATCGCCGAATACACAATTTATACAGGTGCAGGTCCAGAATCTGAATTTGCCCCAATCATAACTCTTGACGTGGAAAACAATAGTTTCTCTGATGATATTTCAGGAATTGTTGGAGGTTGTTATTATATCACAGCAATAGATAGTATTGGCAATCAAAGTCAACCATCAGATACTTTGTGTTTAGGCAAGTGTAGCATCTTTGAGTTACCCAATACTTTTACTCCTAATGCTGATGGTGCTAATGATCTCTTTGTCCCACGAGAAAACCTCTTTGTTGAATCAGTAGATTTTAGAGTATTCAACAAGTGGGGAGACCTCATTTACAAAACAGATGACCCTCAACTCAATTGGGATGGAACGAACTTAAAAGGAAGAGAAGTAGATGATGGCACATACTATTACACTTGCGAAATTTTCCAATCCAATGAACTTGGCGTAGGGATCGCAGTTGATATTCTCAGCGGTTATATTGAGGTCTTAAGATAGCTCTATCGCACTCTAGGTAAATTCTTAACAAATCAATCAAAATAATTAGATGTTTTCAGGAATAGTAGAAAGTACAGGTAAGGTACTCAAGTCAATAGATGAAGGAAGCAACAGGACATGGTGGGTTCAATGTAACTTTGCAGATGAACTCTATATAGATCAGTCAATTGCTCATAATGGTGTCTGCCTTACAGTCACAGAGATCAAAGATGACACCTATAGTGTAGTGATGATAGCGGAGACACTCAAAGTGAGTAGCATAGGAAAGATTAGCGAGGGAGCAATCGTCAATCTCGAACGTTGCATGAAAATGAACGATAGACTAGATGGACATATCGTCCAAGGACATGTGGATGGCACTGCAGAATGTATTGACATTGATGAAATTGATGGGAGTTGGTACTTCACTTTTGCCTTCCAAGGTGATGATCATAGAGGACTCATCGTTAGCAAGGGCTCTGTTACTGTCAATGGTGTAAGTCTTACTGTTGTTGAACCAACCGATGAAGAATTTAAAGTTGCGATCATACCATACACATACGAGCATACACAATTCAAAGAACTCAAAACAGGAGATAGCGTCAATCTTGAATATGACATCATTGGTAAGTATGTCCAAAGAAATCTACAATACCTCAAGGAAAAATAGTGAGTAGCTCTGCAAGTAATAAAGGTCTTAAATCTACTTATGACACATTGATCGTCCTAGGTAATCCAGCAAAAGATGATGGAACTCCAAACCGGATACTGAGAGCAAGACTCAACAAGGCACTTGAACTCTACTTAGATGGTGTCTCAAAAACTATTATCGTAACTGGTGGCGCTGCACATAACTTCTACCTTGAATCAGAAGTCATGGCTAACTACCTAGTGGAACATGGTGTTGAAAACAAGCATATCATTCAAGATCAAATCTCTCTCAACACGATTGACAATGCTCAAAACTGTGCTAAGATAATGGCAACACATGGTCTAAAGACAGCATTGATTGTGACCTCCAGCTTCCACAAAAAACGAGCGAAACTGCTCTTCGAAAAACAAAATCTTGAAGTCGATATCGTAAGTGGAGTCGAATCACTATTCTTTAGGTTAGTAACGTTACCTTTGTATCCTCTTGAGTGGATACTTAGGAAAATCATAGACAAACGTAACCCATGGCTGTAATCAAAGAATCTCACCTCGTACCCAAGTTAGAAGCTCCTCAGCGACTCTCAGATTACGTAGTTGGTATCTTCCAATCTATCACCTCTAAGAAAGGAATGAGGAAGGCAATTGATAAACGACTCGTCAATATCAATGATAAGACTGGCTACACAAGTAATTACATCAATGGCGGTGAGACAATAACACTGCTTGAAGAAGAATACCAGAAACCAAAACCATTATCAGTCGATCTAGATATCGAAATCCTCTACCAAGACGAACACCTAGCAGTCGTCAATAAGCCTGCAGGTCTCTTAGTCCATGGCAATCAAAAAGTAACACTGGCTAATGCACTACCATTGACACTTGAGAGAAGTAAGGAAGTCGATTTCGTCACTACTCCAGATCCGATCCACCGCCTTGACTATCCGACAAGTGGTGTCCTGCTCGTGGGCAAAACAAGAACAACAATCACTGCCCTCAATAAACTCTTTGAAGAGAGAAAGGTGGACAAAGTGTACTATGCCATTACCATTGGCAAGATGAAGAAGAAAAGTGATAAGATTGAAAATACAATCAAAGGAAAAAAGGCAATAACTCAATATGAAGTAGAGAAGACGATAGACTCAGATAAGTATGGAGCTCTCAATCTCGTCAAACTGATGCCAGTCACTGGAAGAAGACACCAACTACGTGTTCATATGTCAGAGCTTGGCAATCCAATACTCGGAGACAAAAGCTACGGGACAGAAGGCAAAATATCAAGAGGAAAAGGACTTTATCTGCACGCCTACTCCATCGCATTTGAGCACCCTAAGACTGGCAACAGACTCTTGGTTACTAAACCAAGGCCAAAGAAGTTTCATATAATTCCTGTGGAAGGGAATGAAGAGGAGTGAGGAGGAATGATAATCCCAAATAGTAAGAGGTTCTTGACAAGTCAGTAATAGCAAAAAAACCATGGTGTCACTTCCATAAGTTTGCCATTCATTCCTTTATACTTAAATCCTTCTTAGATGAATGGTGAACTGTAACAATATCTACTTCATCTTCAGATACTAATCGATAGACAATACCATATATGTCTCTTCGATTAACTCTCTAATCTCTTCTTTATTGAACTCAGGAACAACCCTTCATATTTTGAGATATTACTTTATGTAATTTGTCTTAAGCTTTATTTTTGTGACTTCGCGTTTTGCATAATATTTTGAATCGCTTGCTATGAACACATAAATATTTTGCAGATCTGATATAGCTTGGTCTGTCCAATTTATGCGAACCATTCTTTCATTTTCTCTTCCAAATCTTGTTCGGATATTTTTCTATTATTTACGGAATCTTCTAAACCTGACTCTACTTTTCCGACAAAGACCAAACTTTCAACTCATTCATCTATCGTAAATGAATCTGGCAATCTTTCAATTTGCTCCTTTAATTTAGCTTTTGTAATCATAAGTATAATTTTAAAACAATATAGTAATCTGTAATAGTATTCAACTACCATGTCATTAGATTTATTCTACTAAGAAATCCCCTACTCTAATTAAACTTCAACACCTTCACCGGCTTAATCCGACTCGCCACCAAGGTAGGTAGCCACATACACAATAAGACTACAAGGATAGACACGATATTGATACCGATGACATGGGTCCATTTGACAGCGATCGGAGCGACATCAACATAATAGTTTTCTTCATCGAGATGGATGAAGGGATAGTTCTTTTGCAACCAACAAAATAGGAGACCAACACCATTGCCAATCACTAATCCAGCGACAAGGATCCAAAACGCATATCTCAAGAAGATAGCTCTGATACTCTTATTCTTAGCTCCAAGTGACTTAAGCAAGCCTATCATCTGCGATCGTTCTAAG
>Ga0114956_1003554_pt1 | contig 12040 bp, 9 predicted proteins | sample MaitaG_FD_87304 | JGI IMG/M metagenome (GOLD analysis project Ga0114956, IMG submission 87304) | Marine algal microbial communities from Maine, USA - Maine_Asex2 metaG | ecosystem: Host-associated > Algae > Red algae > Unclassified | place: Maine, USA | collected 2015-01-05 | reverse complement strand
GATGTGTTGGTTAATGATTCTGATCCTGATGGCGACACTCTCGAGGTGACGGCGGCGACCAGTGCTGATGGCGCGGTGGTGATCAATGCTGATGGCACGATCACGTTTACGCCTGCTGCTGGTTTCGCCGGCTCTGCGACGATCAGTTACACGATCGATGATGGCAATGGCGGCACCGATACTGCGACGGTGGCGGTCACGGTGACAGCGGTGGTTGGCAATAATGCCCCGGTTGCTGTGGATGACACGGCGCGGACCGTTGAAGACACTGCGGTTGATATCGATGTGTTGGTCAATGATTCTGATCCTGATGGCGACACTCTCGAGGTCACCGCGGCGACCAGTGCTGATGGCGCGGTGGTCATCAACGATGATGGCACGATCACGTTTACGCCTGCTGCTGGTTTCACCGGCCCTGCGACGATCAGCTACACGATCGACGACGGCAACGGCGGCACCGGTACCGGCACAGTCACAGTGATAGCGGTGACGGTCTTGGGGCCTGGTGGCAATAACGCCCCGGTTGCTGTGGATGACACGGCGCAGACCGATGAAGACACTGCGGTTGATATCGATGTGTTGGTCAATGATTCTGATCCTGACGGCGACACGCTCGAGGTCACCGCTGCCGCCAGTGCCGATGGCGCGGTGGTTGTCAATGCTGATGGCACGTTGACGTTTACGCCTGCTGCTGGTTTCACCGGCTCTGCGACCATCAGCTACACCATCAATGATGGCAATGGCGGTACCGATACCGGCACGGTCACGGTGACCGTGGACGCTTCACCGACGCCAACGCCTACTCCCACAGCTACCGCAACGCCGACGCCTGGTCTCACAGCTACCGCTACGCCGATGCCTACTCCCACAGCTACCGCTACGCCGACGCCTACTCCCACAGCTACCGCTACTCCGACACCGACGGCCACTACTACACCAACTGTTAGCCCGACGGCTACGCCTCAGCCGACTCCTACCTCAGCCTCGGGGCCGACAGATAGCCTCTCCAGTGCTGCGCTCGGGTACCCCGGTCCCTTCAATGTGGCACCTCCGGCCAGCAGCGGCAGTGGCGTCGTTGGCGGATTCCAGTCCCTGAACCCTCAGTTGCCGCAATCCCCCGATGGGTCAGCCAGCCCAACTCCTTCGAATCAATCGCCATTGGCGACAACCGGCTCCAATACGCCTCTGCTCGCAACATTTTCGTTGAGCTTGCTGGCTTTCGGCGGCGTACTCACGGTTGCGTCACGTCGAAAAGACCGAAGCGGCCGCTAAGGACCTCTCAGAAATGGCCGATAGTTGAGAAGCAAGGTCGCAGGACACCGCCGCTGGCCAGCCTGGGACTTGCTACCGTGCAGCCGTGAATACGGCGAGACCCAAAGGAATACTGTGAATCGCTCTCTATTTGCCCTGCCACTGGCTGCTCTCTTTGCAGCCATGTCCATCATCACTGGTTTGGCAATCACCATTGCCTCGCCGGCTGTGGCTGATGCACAGGACAGCACAAGCGCTTCGCTCTCGCTGAACGTCTCGGAATCGTCTGCTGACCAAACCTTTCGCACCGTTGCGGTCGCACTCGACCCGGGCCTGTCAGGTCTGGCGGCTCTTGGTGGCTCGCTCACCTTCGATCCCGCCAATGTCACCGTCAGCTCGTGTGCACTGTCCGAAGTCGGCGCATGCAACGTGATCGACGGTGAAGTCCTGTTCTCGGTGTTCAATCTGGCCCGCCTGCCAGCTAATGAGCAGCTGATGACGATCAACTTCGAGCCCACCACGGCCTCGGCTGCCAACACCGTGTTCGCCGTTGCTGCAACAACGGCGGTGAACAACCGAGGCGAGGCAATCGGTGCGGTAGCCGGCAACAGCATCGACGTGCAGATTTTCACGCCAACCTATGGCTCACTCACCGGTTCGGTTGTCCAGGCAGCTACCACTGCAGGCATCTACGCCCTCGACGTGTGCGTCGTAAGCGATTCGTCTGGCGCAGAAACCTGCACGACCACCACCGGGCTGGGCACCTGGCGCATCGATGAACTCGCAACCGGCACCTATGCCGTTGTCGTCAACGATTCGACCGACACCTACGACGGTGTAGTCCTATCCGGGTTCGTGAGAGAAGACGAGGTCTCGGTTGTCGAAGACGCTGTGCTGGAGTACTTCACCGACCAAACCACAGAAGAAGCCGCCGAGGAAACCACAGACGAAACCACAGAGGAATCCGGCCAAGACGGTGAAGATGTCTCCGTCACCGATCCTGTTCCCTCCGAGAACATCCCGGCTGGTGCCATTGTGCCGACCGCACCGATAGAGGTGACGTATGGAGCTTCGATCTCGGGTCGCATCACCGGACTTCGCACCGAGGTCGCCATAGAGGCTGCGCAAGTGTGTGCCACCCAGCCTCTCGTGCTGCATCAGAGCTGCGCTACCACAGATGCCAACGGTGCATTCACGCTGACGGGCCTGAGCGCAGGAAACTACTGGGTCGAGGTCGTCGACGCATTGGGTCAGTCCGAACAGACACGCCCACGCCTTGTCGGCGTTGTCGGCGACAACGTTGCCCGCACCGGCGTGAACATCAACCTCGCAGCCATCGCTGGGTAACCTGCAGCGGGTGACCGCAGCCGCCGCAGACGAACGGCCGCATCGTGCGAGCTCCGACCCCGACTGGGTCGAATCATGGCTCTTCGATGCGGTCCATCACGATGGCAGCTATGCATTGTCGATCGAATTCCTGCTCTGGCCACAGCACAAACGGGTCGCTTATCTGGTCTCGCTGGTTCAGCCGGAACACGATCTGATCACGCTCGTCGAGCTGGCCGCCCCTGCCCCCAAGCCACCGGGCATCGAAGTCCGTTCGCCGGGCCTGTGGACCGACATTGGTATCCAGACCCCGCTGGAACACATGACGGTGGATATCGAAGCATTCGCCGTAGCTCTCGACGATCCCGACGACGTCTTTAGGGGGGCGTACGGCGTTCGCACCGCCCTTGGCTGCGAACTCGAATGGGAGACCGCCGACGATATCCAGGCGGGTCCATCGCCTAATTCCTATGAGATTCCCTGCATCGTGCACGGCGAACTACTCATCGACGAACTGACGATCGAGTTCGATGGGTGGGGTTGGCGCTCGCACCGATGGGGATGCCCTACAACACACGATCGAGCCGTGACCCGGGGCCGAACCGCCACCGGCGAATGGTTCAACGATGCCGACGAGGACCGAGCAGCCACCATGCGTGTCATTGGCACTGCCCCTACCCCAGCGCCGGAACTCGATACGCAGCTCACGCAGTTCTTCGCCGCCAACGACGCTGGCGACATGGCCTGGATCCGCCGCATCGAAACCTATCTCGATGCTGATGGGGTGGCGTAGCGAACCGTGCGCTGGCTGACGTGAAGCCGTGCGCGTCGAGCGTCACCCCTATCGAAGCGGTGAAACTAACTCAGACCGTGTCCACCGGCCGGTGACGCTTTGAGGCTGTATCAGGCGACGGCGCCGACCGCAATGCGGTCATGATCCACTTCCTGCTGTCGGCGGGATCGATCACATCATCGAACTCGAAGTACGACGCAGCCGAGACCGCCTTGCCGTGCTCATACATTTTGTCGACCATCTTCTCGTACAACGCTTCGCGCTCGGCTGGGTCTGCGACCGCCTCGAGTTCCTTGCGATACCCCAACGCCACCGCACCCTCGAGGCCCATGCCACCCACTTCGCCGGTGGGCCACGCCACGGTGAACAGCGGCTGTTTGAAACCTCCGCCCGCCATGCCTTGGGCACCCAAGCCGTACCCCTTTCGAGTGATGATGGTCATGAACGGCACACTCAAACTGGCGCCCACGACGAACAGCCGACCAGCTCGGCGCACCATGCCTTCTTGTTCGCTCTGCGGTCCAACCATGAACCCGGGTGTGTCGCACAGGAAGACGATCGGTAGACCGTGCGCTTCGCACAGCTGCATGAACCGGGCAGATTTGTCGGCCGCAGTGGCATCGATCGCACCACCGAGATGGTGGGGATTGTTGGCGATGACACCAACGGGTCGACCATCGATTCTGGCCAGGCTGGTGATCATGCCGTCACCCCACCTGGGCCGCAGTTCGAGAACCGAATCGACGTCGAAGAGTCCACTGATCACGTCGCGCATGTCGTAGATCTGCTTGCGATTCTCGGGCACTACATGCCGCAAGGCGTCTTGATCGGGTACTTCCCACGCCGGAAGCCGACCCTGGAAGTAGCTCAGGTACGTCTTGGCGACGGCGACACCCTCGGCTTCGTCGGCCACCCGGATGTCCACCACGCCGTTTGCTTCTTGCACGTCGATCGGGCCGATCTCGGTCGGGTGATAGGTACCCAGACCACCACCTTCGATCATCGCAGGACCTGCCATGCCGATGTAGGAGTCTTCGGTGGCGATGATCACATCGCAGCATGCCAGGATCGCAGCATTGCCAGCAAAGCAATAGCCCGAGTTGATCCCGATCATCGGTACCAGGCCCGACAGCTTGCCCCAGTAGGCGAACGCCAGGCAGTCGAGACCCGCGAAGCCCACACCGTCGGTGTCGCCGGGCCGCCCGCCACCGCCCTCGGTGAAGAAGACCACGGGTAGCTGCTGACGTTCTGCCAGCTCGAACATGCGGTCCTTCTTGCGGTGGTTCTGACCGCCCTGCGTGCCCGCAAGCACCATGTAGTCATAGGAGATGACGACCGTCTGTGCGACCTCCTCGCCGAAGGTTTCGCCATTCACGGTGGCGATGCCGCTGACCATGCCGTCGGCCGGGGTGTTGTCGATCAGGTCTTGCAGCTCGCGCCGACGACGTTGCGGAGCAATCACCAGCGGGCCGTACTCGACCATGCTGCCTTCGTCGATCAGGTCGGCGATGTTCTCGCGTGCGGTGCGTTGATTGCGGGCGCGCCGTTTCGCCACGCGCTCGGGGCGGGACGCGTCGTAGCCCTTCGCATGACGGTCGTTCACCTCGGCCAGGTCAGCGCGTTCCTGGTTGGTTGTCGCGGGCCCTTCATCAACGGCAACGGCGTCGCTGATTCCCTGGGGCATGAGTTCGATGAGCTGCTCCCCCTTGGCGACCGTGCTGGCTTGTTCGACGCGGATCACACTGATCACACCCGACTCGGGTGCCTTGATCGGATGCTCCATCTTCATCGACTCGATGATGATGAGCTCCTGTCCTTGGCGAACCTCGTCGCCCACGGCCACCTTCAGTTGCCAGATGGTGCCTTGTAGCGGAGACGCAATAGAAAGTGCAGATGCCATGGCTCAATCATCGCTGCCGAGGGGCGACGAACAGTAATGGGGTGTGACGAGGTTCGACACCTGATCCTGAATGGGGCGGACCTTTCAGGGTCTCTCATTCGGTCGGTCGTCACTTCGTTCACAGCATGGTTCCGGTGATCAGAGCGGGGCAGCATGGTGCGCTTAAGCGTTACGAACCCGTGGACACGGCCAAGCGTCATTGTGCGGCACCGACGAACACCAGGCGGGCCGCACACGACGCCGGCAGTGTGGCGCAACGGCCTGTGACTGGTCTCGGGATTATGCGTTGCTTCAGACGTCGACCACCCACGATGACTACTCTTCGCAGATGGACCTGTGGCCGTGGACTGTTGATGCACGCCATTCCCTGCTTGTGACCTTCGAGGAACTCGACGATGAACAGTGGGCCGTCGAGTCGCTTTGCGAAGGGTGGAGTATCCGCGAAGTCCTTGCCCACCTCATCCTGGCAGCGCGCCCACCCGCACGGCGCTATCTCGCTGCCATCGCTCGGGCACGAGGCAACTTCGACAAGGCAAACCAAGTCCTGGCGGTCGCCGATGGTCGCAGGCCTACCCGCCGAACTCGTTGCGGAATACCGCAGCGTCGTGAATTACCGCTTCTCACCACCCGGATGGCCGCAGGCAGCCCCGCTCAGCGACATCCTGCTCCATAGCCTCGACGTCCGGTTGGCCCTCGGCGTCGCGAGTGACCAGCAGCCTGAACGCTACGAACCCGTCATGGGGCTGCTTTTTGGCCCGCTCCGACGATCCTTTACCCAGGCGAAGCGACCTTCCCTCAGGTGGGTCGCGACTGATCATTCCTGGACGAATGGCACCGGACCGGCGGTAGAGGGTGCTATTGCCGACCTTGCCTTCACCGCAGCCGGACGCCGCGGCCGAATCGACCAGCTATCTGGTGAGGGCGTGCCGGCAGTCCGCCTCTGGCTTAGCTGACCCCACAACGGGCACGTTCGGTCCCTGCTTGACCAGGCACGAACTCAGGCATCGGACAACATGAAGCGTTTGGGCCGCAAACGATCGATAACGAGCGCCCGGAATCACGCGTGCAACCAGAAACGACCACCCGGTATAGGTTCGGATGCGGTGCTTGATACGAACGGGGCGTGCTAGTAGTCAACCTGTCGATGTATGCTGATTTGCATGCAAAGTACGAGTGTCCGGATAGATAGTGCGACTCACGAGGAACTGAAACGCCTAGCCGCCGAGTTTGGCACCACAGTGGGAAACACCGTCACTCTCGCGGTTAGAGCACTTCGCCAGGATCACATCGGTCACCAACTCCACTCTGCTCAAACGGACGCTGAGACGGTTTGGCTCGATGCTGACTTCGGGTGACATTGTTCGCCTCGATCTCGGACAGCCAAAAGGACGCGAAGCCGGCTACCTGCACCCGGCGGTGGTCATAACCGCCCAGCGGATCCTTGATGCCCAGCCAACAGTCATCCAGGTAGTCCCGCTCACAAGCACTCTTCGCGGTTTCCATGCAGAGATCGTCATCGAGCCGGACTCAATCAACGGGCTGGTGACGTCCTCGTCTGCACAATGCCAACATGTACGTGCCGTCTCCCCAGACAGAGTCGATCACGTGCTGGGCAACGTCGGCCCAATGTCCCTATCTCAAGTCCGAGGGACGCTCGCCGTGATAATCGACCTGACCTAACAACAACAATGAGCACCACGCCTGTTCTCCGTGAAGCGTGCGCATCTGGAGCTGTTCGGTCGTTGGATGGGCCAAGACCTGTCCCGGTCACCGAGCGAATCGGGCCGATCACAGTCGATCGCCGCGCTCTTTCGTACCGGCTCAGTAACCGCTCACAGCGTCACCGGGTTTCGTGGGGGGCGAATCGGTTGAGGGCGACGACCACGGCGAAGGCCACGCAGGCCAGTAGCACGGGGAGCCAGGCGTCGTCGAAGCCCGCTGGCAGATCGATGGCGGTGCCGTCGATCTGCTCGGCGTCGACACCATCTTCGATCGTGCCCACGCCGTTCGGCCATGGCCACAGCACTCGCAGCGATCCACCCATCAAGCCTATGAGAGCCGCCAACAGGGTGTCGCGATGATGTTCGAGAATCCACGACAACAGCGTTCCGAATGCAGCCAGACCAGCCAGCGCGCCGAGCACGAACACCAGCAAGTTCGTGATTTCTCGGTCATGCACAGCTCCGACGAACGCCGCGTACATTCCCAACATCAGCATCAGGAATGAGCCGCTGATACCCGGCAGGATCATGGCGCAAATTGCCACTGCGCCGGTGAAGAAGAACGCGATCGGGCTGGGATCAGACACCGACCCGGACTGCAGCCCAAGGATGAAGAACGCCGCCGCCGCAACCGCTGCCACCACCAATAGGCGGGTCGTGTCGCGATTATTCAGCAATCGCCACGCCACCAGTATCGATGCCACGACCAAACCAAAGAACAGTCCAGCCATGGCCTCGGGCTCGTCGACCAGCAATCTGTCGATCAGCGAGGCCAACACCACAAACGCAGCGGCGATGCCGGCAAGCAGCGGTCCGATGAAGAGCCACTCGATTGCCTTGAACTGGGTGATGAAACCGCTGAAGTCACCGCGAGCAAGCCGTCCCAATGACCGGGCACCGGTGCGTATCGACGCCAGGAGCCGTTCATAGATGCCAAGGATCAGCGCGATCGTGCCGCCGCTCACGCCTGGGACAATGTCGGCGGCCCCCATGGCAAAGCCTCGGGCGGTGTTGCTGAAGAGTTCTTTGGGATTCATTGCTCGCCAATGGTTGCCGATGCTGCGGCCGCAGTGGCTGATGCCGGGCTGGTCTTCGGTGGAGTCGCAAAGACAAAGAAGATGAAGCCGGCAATTGTCGCTACGGAGAGAATCGTGAATCCGAGCTGGAAGTCACCGGTGATGTCGGCCAGGGTGCCCGCCAATAGCGGTCCGCTGATGGCGAAGATGGTGATTATCAGGCTGGAAAACCCCATGATCGGACCGAACGATGTGGTGCCGAAATAGTCGGCCCGGATGGCAGACATCTGGGGTCCGCGTGCACCCCATGCCAGCCCGTGCAGGATCACGAACAGCGTGATGAAGACCCAGTTGGTGGCAAAGGTCAACGCCAGTAGCCCAATGCCGTGCATGAGCATGGCGATCCCGGCGATCAGTCTCTTGTTGAACCGGTCACCCAGGTAACCGCCGGCCACGGTCCCGATGAGTTGCACCATGGGCACGAGTCCGGCCACGACCGCAGCTCGGGTGGGGGAGAAGTCGCGATCTTGCACCAGATAGAGCGGCAGCAGCAACATGACGCTGCTGACGACCAACAACGCTGTGCCGTGGCCCAGTGCAATCATCCAGAACGAGTGGGTGCGGACGGCCTCGGCGGCGGTGAAATGGTTGTCTTGCACGCCTTCGGCCCGTTTTTGATCGGGGAGTTCCCGAGGGTCCAGCCCATCGAGGGGCTCACCGACGTCTTCGCGGCGCACGCCCATCACGCTGGCGAGTTGCCAGATGATGGCGGCCAACGCGACCCCTGCAAAGGCCACGGTCCACCGCCAACCGAAATAGTTGAAGCCGATCACCATGACGGGTCCAGCCATGCCGCCGAGAGCGAAGCCCATGGTGCCAAAGGACAGTGCTCGTGCTCGTTTGCGTTCGAACCAAGACACGGTCGATGCAGTGATCGTGAGGAAACCAGCCAGGGTGACGCCGGCCATGATGATCAGAACGGCAACGATGAATGTGGCACGATTCTGCATCTGCGACAGCGCGATGAAGCCGATCATCTGCACGACCGCGCCGACTCGCATGATCGTGCCGATGTTGTAGCGCTTCAATGCCATGCCCAGCGGCACGCCCAGCAACGCACCTTCGGCCCGGGTCAGCGAGAAAACCAGCGCAATGAACCCGTTCGACCAGCCGAACTCACCGTCGACGTCTTCGAGTACCACGGCAAGGTTGCTGTAACCCTGGGTCCACACGATGGCCGTGCAGGCCCAGATGGTTGCGCCAGCCGCAACGACCTTCCAGCCGTAGAACCCGCGCAGGGTGGCCTGCACACTCGCAACTGGATTCACGCCACCACCCTAGGTGCCGCTTGTGGAGCGTCTGGCATCGTTTCTGTGACATGTACTACCGGGTTTCTGAGCTTGTCGCTATCCCCGCTGCCTCCTGGCCCGAGTTCGGGACCGGCCGACACACCTTGTCAAAACCCTTACGGTTGTCATGCAGACGCTTGTACCGCCGTCGACATGATGATTTCTGTACCCAGGAAAGTCCGGCCAACAGCCGGGGAATGGAAATCAAAATGAAGAATCTAGGAATAAAGAAGGCAATCGCCGTCGGCCTGATTGGTCTGACGGCTCTAGGCGCAACCGCAGTTGCACCGAGCATTGCCGATGCCCAAGATGCTCCTACAGAGGAGCAACGTGAAGCTCGAAAGGAGCAGCGGGCCGAGCGGCGGGCCGAGCGGATTGCGGTGTTGACCAACGCTCTCGGCGTGGGCGAAGAAGTACTGCAAGCCGCCCGCGATGGCGGCCAGAGCATCGCCGATGTTGCCACCGCCCAAGGGGTTGCTGTCGAAACCGTCGTCGATGCAATCGTCGAGTCGAAGACCGCGAAGATCCAAGGGCACGTGGCTGCTGGTGACCTGACACAGGACGAGGCGAACGAGCGCCTTGCTGGTCTGTCCGAACGAGTTACCGAGCGGGTGAACGCTACCCCAGGTGAGCGTGGCGACGGTATGCGTGGCATGCGCGGTGACCGCGGTCCTCGTGGCGACCACGCAGCCGGCGCAACCGACGAGGCTCCTGCGGCCTGAGTCTCGTTGCCGTGTGGCCCTCGGTCGGTGTCGGCGACAACGCTGAATCCTCTCTCAGCCCGCGGCTTGCTCCCGGCAGCAGATCAAGTGCTGCCTACGCGCTGTCTCTGCAACTGCCTATCTGGCGCCTTCGTGGTGAGGCTCTCCGCGTTACGGCGCCCGAGTGGTTGGGACCATCGCCAAAACGACGACGAGCCCGTCACCCAGTGGGTGACGGGCTCGTGATCGAGTGGTGCGGGCAGCGTCAGCCTTTTTGGCCGGCGAGCTTGCGGTTCTTGTTCTTGGACTTGATGAAGTCGCGATTGGTCCAGGCAATGAGATCGAGTGGGATCTCTTTCGGGCAGGCAACATGGCATTCGCCGTGGTTGGTGCAGCTGCCGAAGAACATCTCCATGGTTTCGATCATGGCTTCGGTACGCATCCAACGTTCGGCCTGTCCCTGTGGCATCAGATTCATGTGCTGGACCTTGGCGCTGGTGAACAGCTGGGCGGCACTGTTCGGACATGCCGCCACGCAGGCACCGCAACCAATACAGGCAGCTGCGTCGAACGCTTGGTCCGACGCCTCCTTGGGAACCGGGATCAGGTTGGCATCGGGAGCAGCGCCGGTGTTCACCGAGATGTAGCCGCCCGCCATCACAATGGCGTCGAGGGCTGACCGATTGACCGCCAGGTCCTTCAGAATCGGAAACGACTTGGCGCGGAACGGTTCGATGACGATCGTGTCGCCGTCTTTGTACTTGCGCATGAACAACTGGCAACTCGCCGTGCCCTTCTCGGGCCCGTGCGCCTTGCCGTCGATCATCAGGTTGCAGGTACCGCAGATGCCTTCGCGACAGTCGCTTTCGAACACGATGGGCTCTTTGCCGTCGTCGTTCAGCTTCTCGTTGACGACATCGAGCATCTCGAGGAATGACATGTCGGTCGGGATGTTGGGTGCGTCGTAGGTCTCGAATCGACCCTTTGCGTCGGGGCCATCTTGGCGCCAGACCTTGAGCGTGATGTTGAGTTCTTCCATGATTCTCTCCGGTCCTACTTGTACGAGCGCTTGCTGGGCGTCACGTAGTTGAATTCGAGTTCTTCTTGGTGACGGTTCTGCACTGCATCTTCGCCCGTCCATTCCCATGCAGCTACGTGCTGGAAGTTGACGTCGTCGCGATCGGCTTCGCCTTCGGCGTCTTGATGCTCGGTACGGAAGTGTCCGCCGCAGCTTTCTTCGCGAGCCAGTGCGTCGCGAGCCTTGAGCTCGGCCAGTTCGAAGAAGTCGGCCACCCGGCCAGCCTTTTCGAGCGACTGGTTCAGCGAGTCGCCACTGCCGAGGACGCGCACATTCTTGTAGAACTCGGCCTTGAGCGCCGGGATCTCGCTGATGGCCTTCTCCAGACCATTGGCGTCGCGCTCCATGCCGATGTAGTCCCACACGAGCTTGCCGAGCTCACGGTGGTAGTGGTCGACCGACTTGGTGCCCTGGGTGGCGAGCCAGCGGTTGGTGCGGTCTTGGACTTCGGCTTCGACCGAAACGAATGCGGCGTCGCCCGAATGCATTGGCGCATCGCCCAACTGATCGGCCAGGTAGTTGCCGATCGTGTACGGCAACACGAAGTAGCCGTCGGCGAGACCCTGCATGAGCGCCGAGGCGCCCAACCGGTTGGCGCCGTGGTCGGAGAAGTTGGCCTCGCCGACACAGAACAGACCAGGCACATTGGACTGGAGTTCGTAGTCGACCCACAGGCCGCCCATGGTGTAGTGGGTGGCGGGGTAGATGCGCATGGGCTGCTTGTACGGGTTCTCGCCGGTGATGCGTTCGTACATGTCGAACAAGTTGCCGTATTTGGCGGCGATGGCGTCTTCGCCCATGCGGCCAATGGCATCGGCAAAGTCCAGGTAGACACCGTTCTTGAGCGGGCCGACGCCCTTGCCCTGGTCGACCACGGTCTTGGCGTTACGAGAGGCAACGTCGCG
>Ga0114956_1003549_pt1 | contig 12052 bp, 7 predicted proteins | sample MaitaG_FD_87304 | JGI IMG/M metagenome (GOLD analysis project Ga0114956, IMG submission 87304) | Marine algal microbial communities from Maine, USA - Maine_Asex2 metaG | ecosystem: Host-associated > Algae > Red algae > Unclassified | place: Maine, USA | collected 2015-01-05 | reverse complement strand
CATGCTCCTCTAAAACATGCTCCTCTAAAACATGCTCCTCTAAAACATGCTCCTCTAAAACATGCTCCTCTAAAACATGCTCCTCTAAAACATGCTCCTCTAAAACATGCTCCTCTAAAACATGACGGCGCGGCCGAGAGCCGACGGGGCCTCACCGAGCGCAGCATTGCGCCCTCGGCCAGTGCATTGAACCGACGCAACTTCCTCCAAGGTGCGCTCGCGGCTGGCGGCATCGCGATGCTGCCGACGATGTTTGCGCAGCGCGCGAACGCGGCGCCGCTCGGTCCGAACGAGCGCGTCCTCATCGTGTTCGTTCTCGGCGGCGGCAACGACGGCTTGAACATGATCAGCCCCGCGACGAACGGCTACTACCAAGATGCGCGCGGCGGGCTCGCGATCGACCCTTCCGCCGCGCTGTCGATCGACAACGATCTGTTCCTGCACCCGAGTATGTCGAACCTCCATCAGCGGTATCAGGCCGGCGACGTCGCCATCGTGCAAGGTGTCGGCGATCCGGTCGATGACCACAGTCACTTCTCATCGATGGCCCGGTGGATGGTTGGAACCGCCGGCGCGATCAATCAGTCGAGCCCGACCGGCTGGGCGGGGCGATACCTCGACGACGCCAACCACGGTGAATACGCCGGGCTCGTCATCGGCGATGGCGGCGTGCCCTTGCACATGGTTGGCCGATCGGCCGACGTGACCGCGCTGCCAACGTGGGGCGGCCTCCTCGGCACTGGCACGGAGCCGTGGGAGATCGCTCAGTCGGAAACGATCCAACGCATCCGCGATGGCAGCACCGGCTTGGGGGCCTGGGGTGAGCTCGTGGCCGGAACGTTCGGCGGGGCGATGGACGCGGCCCAAGTCGTGAAGCCGATCTACGGCGAGGGTCTGCCCGATGGTGGCGCAGTGCGCGACCTTGAGCTTGCCGCTCGGCTGGTGAACCTCGATATCGGCGCCCGCGTCATCACCGTCGTCAAGGGCAACTTCGACCAGCACGACGATCAGCTCGGCATTCACGCCCAGAACTTGGCCGACGTCGACCTCGGTATCGAACGTTTCTTCTCGACCCTCGATCCGGCCCTTGCCGATCGGGTGACACTGATGACGTTCTCGGAGTTCGGTCGTTCGTTCTCCGCGAACAACTCGCGAGGAACCGACCATGGCACCGCTTCAGCGTCGTTGATCGTCGGCGCGCCGATCAAGGGTGGGTTGTACGGGCAGATGCCGTCGTTCACCGATCGCGACGAGCTTGGCGATTTGAAGCACACGGTCGACTTCCGTTCGGTCTATGCGACGATGGTCGAAGGTTGGATGGGCGGCGACGCGCGCGAGAATCTCGGCGCGGATTACGAGCTGCTCGACGTCTTCGACGCCGTGGCGCCGGAGCCCACGGCAACGCCGGTTGTGCCGACCCCGACGCCGGTGCCACCGACCGCCACCCCGGTGCCACCTACCGCGACACCCGTCGTGCCGACGCCAACGCCGGTGCCGCCGACACCAACCCCGATGCCGCCCGACCCGGTACCGGCGGGCGTCATCGAGTTCGGACGGTTGCGGTTCGAACAGGAAACCGGCGAGCAGTGGTTCAAAGTGCCGCTCACCCGGCCCTTTACCAATCCGGTCGTGATCATGGGCGTGCCGACCGCCGAAGGTCGCGATCCGTCGACGATGCGGATCCGCAACGTGACGTCGAGCGGCTTCGAATTCCAGATCGACGAGTGGGATTACCTCAACGGCTATCACATTCCCGAAGACGTGGCGTGGCTGGCGATCGATGAAGGTAACCACCTCATCGATGGTCAGTACTGGCGTGCTGGTTTCGTCGACGCCAAGGAGTCGTGGACCAGAACCTCCTTCGAAGGCGGCGAGTTTGGCGGCAACGACTATGTCTTGCTGGCGCAACATCACGCGGCGTCACAAAGCGACCCGGCGCTCACCGTTCGCATGAAGGACATTGCCCGGAGCAGCTTCAGCCTCAAGTGCCAGCGGGAGCAGGCCAACCAACGGTCGAACACACTCGCCCCGGTGCGGGTTGGTTATGTGGCCACCGATGCCGGAAGCGGAACGGTGAACGGCGTGCCGTTCACCGGCGGCATCAAGGATCGGACTGGCGATGCACTTGGGGAAGGCCAGGTGTGGTTCTCGGTCCCGATGCCGGCCGTCTTCGGTCAGATCACGTCGTACCGCGGCGGGGACACTGCGGCCTTGCGGTACGAGGAACACAAGGATGGAGCGAGCTTCAAAGTCGAGGAGGAGAAGTCACGCGATGACGAGATCGCGCACGTCGACGAAGAAGTTCGCTGGCTCGCGATCTCCGTCGCCTGACCCGACTGAGTTAGCGGCGCAAGCCGATTGACAAAAAAACTGAGGACCCCGGACCGGTAAACCGGTCCGGGGTCCTCATGTCTGGGCGAAGCAATTCGTGACCCTGCTGCCACTTCATGCCGATCAGTAGTTCAGACGTCGGAGCCATTGACTATCTGAAACTCATACTGTCGGCCAGGACCACTCCATTCGCTCGCTAGGTATCAATCGGCAGCTTTCATCCCGGCTTGAGCAAAATTGCCCAAGTTTTTCCAGGTGTCCAAACAGGCGGCTCGGCCCGGTCATTTAGGATCAGGAGATGACGCCTGATCTTGAGTCATTACGCCTGATCGAACAACGGGTGCTCTGGTTGGCAACCCGCATCATCGACGCTGCCAACCGGCGCGAGGGAGGTGAGGTAAAGGTCGGTGGCCACCAAGCGTCGTGCGCCTCGATGGTCTCGATCATGACTGCGTTGTGGTTTGGCCACCTCGGTGGGGAAGACAAAGTGGCGGTGAAGCCGCACGCCTCGCCGGTGTATCACGCGATCAAATATCTCACCGGCGAGCTCGACGGTTCCTACCTGACGACGCTGCGGCAGCGAGGCGGGTTGCAGGCGTATCCGTCGCGCACGAAAGACCCCGACGTTGCCGACTTTTCAACCGGTTCGGTCGGCCTCGGCGCCGTTGCGCCATTGTTCTCCGCACTCACCCGGCGGTATGTCGATTCTCACTTCGCGCAGACCCCGGCGGCCCGGTTCTTCGCCCTTGTCGGCGACGCCGAACTCGATGAAGGCAACATTTGGGAAGCGATCGCTGATCCTGCGACGAAAGGGCTCGGCAACTTCACCATGGTCGTCGACCTGAACCGCCAGAGCCTTGATCGCGTGATCCCCGACATCGCCGCGATCCGGCTCAAACGCTTCTTTGCCGACGCCGGTTGGCACGTTGCCGAAGCGAAGTACGGCGCCCGGCTCACGGCTGCGTTCACCACCGATGGTGGCGACGCGCTCGAGGCCCACATCGATCAGATGCCGAACGAGGCATATCAGTCATTGTTCGCTTTGCGCGGTGACGAAGTCCGCGAGAAGTTCCTGCGGGACGCCGATAGCGCAGTCGAACGATTTGCGGCCGACCTCAACAACGACGAACTGAAACATCTCGTCACCGATCTCGGCGGCCACGATCTCGGGTGCCTGCTCGGGGCCTACGACGAGTGCGAGAAGGAAGCCGACCGGCCGTCGGTGTTATTCGCCTACACGGTGAAAGGGTGGGGCCTGCCAATGGCCGGTGACCCGATGAACCACGCCGCACTCATGACCCCCGACCAGATCGATGCCTTCCGGGGCGAGGTGGGGCTCGATGCTGCCAACGAATGGGACCGCTTCGATGCCGACTCGGCGCCGGGTCGCATCTGTGCCGCGGTCGGCGGCGATATCAACAACGCGCGGCGTCGAGCTCGGCCCACGCTGCCGGTTCCGCTCGGGGTTCGTTCGCCGGTTGTGAACGGCCGGACATCGTCGCAGGAGGCCTTTGGTCGCGTGCTTGCGAGCCTCGCCGATGTCGACGGGGTCGGTGAGCGGATCGTCACGACTGCGCCGGATGTTTCGATCTCGACCAACCTTGGCGGTTTCATCAACAAGGCCGGGGTCTATGCCCCGATCGAAGTCGACGATCATGGTGGCGCCGATCGGCTGTTGAAGTGGGCGCCCGCGCCGACCGGCCGACACATCGAGCTGGGCATCAGCGAGATGAACCTGTTCATGCTGCTCGGCCAGCTCGGGCTCAGCCACGACCATCACGGCGAACATCTCGTTCCGATCGGCACGGTCTATGACCCGTTCGTGTTGCGGGGTCTCGATGCCTTTATCTATGGCGTCTACAACGACGCGAAGTTCATCGTCGCTGGCACGCCGGCTGGCGTAACGCTGGCCCCTGAAGGTGGCGCGCACCAGTCGACCATTACGGCGTCGGTCGGGGCCGAGCTACCGAATGTCAATTACGCCGAGCCGGCTTACGCAACCGAGGTCGACTGGCTGCTGTGTGATGCGATCTCTGAGCTGTCAGCCGTCGACGGGATGAGCACCTATCTGCGGCTGTCAACCCGCCCGATTGACCAGGCGCCTTTTGCGGCCGCTCTCGAACGTCACGGCGAGGAGCGTTTGCGGTCGCACGTGCTCGCGGGCGGCTACCGCCTGGTCGATGGGCTCGACGACGGTCGTCCCGCGGTCACGATCGTGACGACCGGGGTTATGGCTCCCGAGGCGCTCGCAGCGGCCACCGAACTCGACCACGAAGGGGTGCAGGCGACGGTGGTGCATCTCACGAGCCCGGACCGCGTCTACCGCAGCTGGCGCGCCGTCTATGCGCCGACGGCCACCGGTAGCGCTGCCGCTCCAACCGTGGTGCGAACGCCGAGCCATCTGCATCGGCTCGTGCCGGTCGAGGAACGCGGCCGTCCGATCGTGAGTGTCCACGATGCCGCCAGCCACAGCCTGGCCTGGATCGGCTCCGCGATCGGGACCCGTCAGTACGCGCTCGGCGTCGACCGCTTCGGCGAGTCGGGCACGATCGCCGACCTCCACGCGATCACCGGTATCTCGGCCGGCAACATCGTGAACGCCGCGCTCATTGCGATCAGCGAAGCCGGCTTCTAGCTCGCAGAAGACCACCTGGACGATGGCGAGATCGCTCGCTGCGCGTGCGAGACTTCGAGCGATAAATGCAGCATCTATCGCGAGAGCTGCAACGTAAGCTGAGGCACCACAGAGGCGACATTGCTCGGGCTGACAGAGCTCGCCACCATGACAGGCCGGAAGATCCGACTATCGCACGCCAGCCCTTCGAATCAATGAGGACGAAAGAGATGACAACGCCACCAGACTTCCTTGCGTCGTCGCCGAGCCCCGAAGGTTACTTTGGCGAGTTCGGCGGAGCGTTTGTGCCGGAGGTGCTGCACGAGACGCTTGCTGAGCTGCGCGCCGCGTTCGCTGAAGCGAAGGGCGACTCGTCATTCTGGAAGTCCTACGCCACGGTGATGGGGGAGTACGCGGGTCGTCCAACTCCGGTGACGTTCTGCGAGCGACTGACGGACCGATTCGGTGGGGCCCAGATCTACGTCAAGCGGGAAGACCTGAACCACACGGGAGCCCACAAGGCCAACAACGTGATGGGCCAGGGTCTGCTCGTGCAACGCATGGGGAAGCGCCGGGTTATCGGCGAGACCGGCGCCGGCCAGCACGGAGTAGCCACCGCAACGATGGCGGCGCGACTTGGGCTGGAGTGCACGATCTACATGGGCGAAGAAGACATCGCCCGGCAGCATCCGAATGTGTTCTGGATGCGGCAACTCGGGGCCGAGGTTGTCTCGGTCACCGAGGGAACGAAAACTCTCAAGGACGCGATCAATGCGGCGATGCGCGACTGGGCCGACTCGATGGACGACACCCACTACGTCCTCGGCACCGTCTGCGGGCCGCACCCGTTTCCGGAGATGGTGACGTACTTCCAGTCGATCATCGGCATCGAAGCCCGAGCGCAGATGCTCGAGGTCGCTGGTCGCCTGCCGAACCGGGTCTATGCGTGTGTAGGCGGCGGTTCAAATGCGTCGGGCCTGTTCGCCGGGTTTCTCGATGACGTTTCGGTCGAACTCGTCGGCGTCGAAGCCGGCGGCGACGGAATCGATACCGGCCGACATGCCGCTCGCCTCGCGGGGGGCCAAGGCCAACCCGGGGTTGCCCAGGGATACAAAACAGTCTTCTTGCAAAACGATGAAGGGCTCATGCAAGACACGCACTCGGTCGCTGCCGGCCTCGACTACGTCGGCGTCGGACCGATGCTGGCCGACCTGCACCAGAGCGGTCGGGTTCGTTTCGAGTCGGCCACCGATTCCGAGGTCGTCGACGCGTTGCGAGTGACGATGGAGAGCGAAGGTTTGATCCCCGCGCTCGAAAGCGCGCACGCGTTCGCCGGAGCGTTCAAGGAGGCGGCCGCTCTCTCGGCGAGCGACGTCATGCTCATCAACCAGTCCGGCCGCGGCGACAAAGACATCTTTACGATCGCCGATGCACTCGACGACGAGGACTGGAAAGCGTTCATTCAACGAACGGCCGAGCGGTACGCACGATGACGAATCCAAAACCAAGCGTTCTCGAAACGCACCTACGCGAACGACTTGAACAGAAGCCCATACTGCTGATGACCCACCTCGTGGTTGGGCACCCATCTCTCGATGACAACTGGACGATGCTCGAAGCAATGGAGGAAGCCGGCGTCGACATGGTCGAGCTGCAACTGCCGTTCAGCGAGCCGATCGCCGACGGGCCGTCCTTTGTGAAGGCGAATCATGAGGCGATCGAGGCCGGCATCGACTGGGAGGCGTACTTTGATCTCGCGGCCCGAGCGGCAAAGGAGTTCAGCTTCCCGCTGATCTTCATGGGGTATTACAACAGCGTGTTTCGCATGGGGCCCGACCGCTTCTGCGATCGGCTGGCCGAGTCCGGCATGCGCGGTTTCATCCTGCCGGATCTCCCACCGGAGGAGGGCGAAGCGTTGCGGGTCGCGGCGCGAGAGCGCGATCTTGACCCGGTCCTCATCATGACCCCGGCGAACTCGCCGTCTCGACTCGACACGATCGGCGACTACGCATCGGGCTTTGTCTATTGCGCCGCCCGAAAGGGCGTTACGGGACGAAAGACCGACCTTTCCGAGGGCGTTGCTCCATTCCTTGATCGCTGTCGGTCCGCGACGTCGGTACCACTCGGGCTCGGGTTCGGCATCCGGACCGGCGAAGATGTCCAGCAGCTTCGCGGCAAGGCCGACCTCGCGATCGTGGGTACGGCCGGTCTGGCGGCATGGGAAGACGGCGGACCCGACGGGTACCGGCAATTCATGAAGGGTCTCGTCGCCGCGACGAAGTAAAGGGATCGCCTGTCGCTCTCCAAGGTGCTCAAGCCGGGCACCGACCATGGGGACAATCGGGTCGAGCCGTACATCGATACGAAAGGCGAGTGGCCGTTGCGGTGCTGCCTCGAGTCCCCGCACCGGGGTACGCGGGGACGACAGGCCTCAACGCCAGCCGAGGCGTGACAGAGGTGATCGAACCGCAGCGCGCTATTTGAAGTCGCCGCCGACTTTGATGCCGTCGTCGGTGAACTCGATGATCTTGCCCCGGTTCACACTGTTCCAATCGCGCGCCTCTATATACGGCCGGAAAACGTCGTTGATCGCCTTTTGGTCGGCGTCGGTCTTTGGACGTTGCAGTTCATAGAGGTGCGGGAACTCGACCCAGGCAGTCGTCGCGTTCCAGAGACGTAGTGCAGCCTCGCCGCTCGGCGGGTCGATCAGCACCGGACCGAAGAGCGCCTGATCGCCGAAGAACAGGGTCGGCACGCCGAAGCCGCCGGTGTTGATCACCCGGTCGTGCTCGGCCCGAACTTCGTCGTGGGTGGTCGGGTCGTCGATCGCGGCGTCGACGAGTCCGGGGTCGAGGCCGATCTCGGTCAGCAGGTGGCGGGCAACGTCAGGCTCATGCGGCTTGTGGCCGTCCTCGTGCAGTGCCTTACCGGCTCGTTGATACCAGGCATCGAGGTGGGCCATGTCGTCACGGCGGAGGATCGCTCCGATACGCATCATCGACCAGCCATAGGACCACTCGCGTTCCCACGGGTGCTTCTTACCTTCGGGACGGTTGACCTCTTCGAGGCTGAAGAACTTCCAGTTGATCGTCAGGTCGATCTGATCGCGGACGTTCCGAATCCACTTGGCGGTCTGGTAGGCGTACGGGCACAAAACGTCGAAGTGGAAGTCGACGGTGCTCGTGTCGGGCGGAGTGATCGTGCCGTCAGTCATACCTTCCATATTGCCTCACCCCCTTGAGCCTCGGAGCACGCGGTCTGCGTCGGACTCGCCCCTGAGGGCCGGTCTCGGGGTTCGTCAGGGTGACATCGGGGGCATCCCCAATGGTTGCCCGGCTGGTCGCACTTCATCATCGAAGTCACGAACTCGACGTGCCGCGACGGCACGACCAAACACTGCGGAGGACAAGATGCAGGCAACGATCACGGCAAGCGGGAACCAAGACATGGTCTCTCCACTCGACATTGCGGCTCAGGCGATCGGCGCGATGAAAACCTACGGATCAGGGTCGACGATGGTTCGGGCGCTCGATGGCGTCGACATCGCATTTCCGTCTGGCCGGTTCACTGCGGTGATGGGGCCGTCGGGCTCCGGCAAGTCGACACTCATGCACTGCCTTGCCGGCCTCGACAACCTCACCGAAGGTCGCATCATGATCGGTGACCAAGACCTCAGCGCCATGAGCGAACGGGAGCTCACGATCCTTCGGCGCCAGGCGGTGGGGTTCGTCTTTCAAGCCTTCAACCTCGTTCCGACCCTGACCGCTCGTGAGAACATCGCGCTGCCACTCTCGATGGCGGGCCAGCGGTGCGACGAGGCGTGGCTCAACACGGTCGTCAGCGCGGTGGGTCTCGGCGATCGGCTGCATCACACGCCGAACGAACTGTCCGGCGGCCAGCAGCAGCGCGTCGCTGTGTGTCGCGCTCTCGTCAGCCGGCCCGCCATCATTTTCGCCGATGAGCCAACCGGCAACCTCGACTCGAACACCGGGGCCGAAATTCTCGCCTTCATGCGCAACGCCGTCGACGCGATGGCGCAGACGATTGTCATGGTTACCCACGACGCCGTCGCGGCAAGTTACGCCGACGAAGTCATCTTCCTCGCCGACGGCCGCATCGTCGATCGGTTGCAGGCACCGACGCCATCGTCGGTCCTCGATCGCATCCGCAACTTAACCGGAGGGGAGCAGGCCGATGTCCGCTAAAGCAGTGTCCGCTAAGGGAACGTCTACCTCACCTCCTCGCGCGATGTGGCTCGTGAGCCGCCGCAACTTGATGGGCAACAAGATCCGCGTCGGACTGACGGCGTTGGCCGTTGTGCTCGGCGTTGGTTTTGTGGTCGCCTCGTTCGTCTTGGCCGACAGCCTCCGGGACTCGTTCGGCTCGTTGTCGCGCGAGATCGTTGCTGGCACCGATCTGGAAGTCCGCACCACCGACGACTTCGGAAACGAAAGTGTCGTCGACGAAGAATTGCTCGCAAAGGTTCAGGGCATTCCCGGCATCCGTGCCGCGGCCGGCGGAGTCGGCGACGACAACGTGCGACCGATCAAGGGCAATGGCGAGATCGTCGAGTCTGTTGGTCCGCCGCAATTCGGATTCGCGTGGATCGATGATCCTGGCCTGAACCAACTGACCCTTGTCGAGGGGACGGCCCCTCGTTCCGACGAGTTCGTGATGGACCTCGACTCCGCCGCGCGCCATGACTTCGTGGTCGGCGAAACGTATGGGGTCTCGACCAAGACCGGACGGTACGACTTCGTGCTGAGTGGACTCGTTCGTTTCGGAGAAACAAACACGACGAACGGCGCGCTGCTCACCGCCTACGAGATCGACACGGTTCGGACGTTGGTCGGCGCGGACCCAGGGGAGCTCGACGGAATCTCGATCTCGCTCGAGCCCGATGCGACGGCGGCCTCGGTCGAGGCGGCGGTCGCTGATCTTCTGCCGTCGGGTCTTGAGGTCGCGAACCAGCGCACGATTGAAGATGAGGTGGCTGCCGAGTTCAACAGCGTCATCACAATTCTTGGCAACCTGTTGCTCGGCTTCGCCGGCATCTCGCTCTTCGTGTCGACCTTCATCATCTACAACACGTTCGGAATCATCCTGGCCCAGCGAGTCCGTGAGATTGGTTTGTTGCGGGCCCTCGGCGCTGAAGCGAGGCAGGTGCGTCGCGCCGTCCTCGGCGAGTCCGCACTCATCGGCTTTTTCGCATCGATCGCTGGCATCGCCGTCGGCGTTGGACTGAGCTTCGCCCTACGCGAGGTATTCGATGCACTTGGTGCTCCTCTTCCGGCCGGCAACACGATCGTGGCACCGCGCACGATTCTCGTCGCTCTCGCCGTCGGCATCGGCGTCACGGTGATCGCCGCGCTGGCGCCCGCGTTCCGAGCCGGACGAGTCAGTCCGATCTCGGCGATGAGCGGCAGCTCGACTGAGAGGTCGTCGAGTAGCAGGGCGATGCAAGTCGGGGGCGCGGTACTGCTCGCCGTCGGCATCGCAGCTGGCGCCTTCGGACTCTTTGTCGCCAGCGGTACCGCGATGGTGGTCGCCGGTATGACGCTCGGCATGCTCGGTGTCTTCCTGGGCGTTGCCGCCCTCGCCCCGTCGGTCGCCAAGCCGATCACGCGAGCGGTCGGATGGCCGGTCGGACGACTGTTCGGCGTCGGCGGTCGACTCGCCCGACTCAACGCGGGACGGAATCCTCGACGCACTGCGACGACCGCCGGCGCGCTCATGATCGGACTGTCACTCGTCACCACCGCTCTGGTCGTCGGCGACTCGGGCAAGGCGCAGATTCGCCGCACCCTGGAACAAGACGTCAGCGCTGACTTCCTGCTGTCGAATGCAACGTTTGATGAGTTGGCCCCTGAGGTCTACTTCGACGTTCTGGCTCGGTCCGAGTTCGGCGACGTCATCGGCGTCGGCTACACCGGTATCCAAGTTGTTGAAGGCGAGGTCAACGGCGGTGAAATCACCGACCTCGGCGCCGCCAGTCGACTGTTCGAGCTCGACATCACGAGCGGGTCTGTGCCCGAGGGTGACGACGCCCGCAACGCGTTGCTCGCACCAACCGGCCTCGCGGAGTCGTGGGGAGCAAGTGCTGGCGACGATGTCGAGGTCTTGTTCGACAACGGCGCGACATCGATGTTCACCGTCGCGGCGATTTATGACAACGACGCCATCTTCGACGGCGCGATCCTCGACGAAGCGTCGGTCGCTTCGGCCCAGGGTCCGGTCGGGTACGAGTGGATCTCGACGCAACTCGCGAGCGGCGTCAGCCTCGCGGATGGCGAAGCAGCCCTCGCGGCGATCGAGTCAGTTCATCCGCAACTCGACGCCCAGACTCGGACCGAGTACGGCGAGAGCATCGAAGCCGAGATTGATCAGCTCCTTCAGATTGTGAACGCGATGCTGGCATTGGCGATCGCGATCGCCTTGCTCGGGATCGGGCTCACGCTGGCACTATCGGTCTTCGAACGGACTCGCGAACTCGGACTGCTCCGAGCCGTCGGCATGACGCGTCATCAGCTCCGACGCATGGTGCGATGGGAGGCCGCGCTGGTCGCGCTGTTCGGTGCGGTGCTCGGCATCGGCATCGGGCTCGTGTTCGGTTGGGGCGCCGTAGTGGCATTGCCTGACGAGTTCACGACGACGGTCTCGATTCCCTTCGTCCGAATCGCGATCCTCGTCGGCGTCGCTGGCGCCGCCGGTCTCGTCGCTGCGCTCTTGCCGGCTCGCCGAGCCGGACGCCTCAACGTGCTCGACGCGATCGCAATGCCCTAGGTGGTCTGAGCCGCAGCGCCAGCGGTCAGGCTTCGGTCGCAGAGCCAACGATCACGCCTCGGTCGCAGGGCCAACCATCACGCCCTGGTCGCAGGGCCAACCATCACGCCTTGGTCGCAGGGCCAACCATCACGCCTTGGTCGCAGGGCCAACCATCACGCCTTGGTCGCAGGGCCAACCATGCGAATGGCTTGTTCGCAGGGCCAACCATCACGCCTTGGTCGCAGGGCCAACCATCACGCCTTGGTCGCAGGGCCAACCATCACGCCTTGGTCGCAGGGCCAACCATCACGCCTTGGTCGCAGGGCCAACCATCACGCCTTG
>Ga0114956_1003547_pt1 | contig 12057 bp, 10 predicted proteins | sample MaitaG_FD_87304 | JGI IMG/M metagenome (GOLD analysis project Ga0114956, IMG submission 87304) | Marine algal microbial communities from Maine, USA - Maine_Asex2 metaG | ecosystem: Host-associated > Algae > Red algae > Unclassified | place: Maine, USA | collected 2015-01-05 | reverse complement strand
GGGTTGATATCCATTTCTGCGCGAATTTTTCGCACACCCAAAATGACCCGCTTTACCCAGTCGATATCGGCAAGCGCATTCTGATCTATCTTGTCCGGCTCTCCGACAGGATAGGGCTGCAATGAAATGCTGGGGCCACTTTTTCCAGCAAGCGGTGCTACCTGTTGCCAAAGCTCTTCGGTAATAAACGGCATAATCGGGTGCGCCATACGCAATGTAGTTTCAAGTACTCGCACAAGCGTTGTTCTGGTGGCATGCTTTTGGGCATCGGATGCGTTACCGGTCAGTATTGGCTTGGCCAGTTCCAGGTACCAATCGCAATACTCGTTCCAGACAAATTCATAAATGGCGGTTGAGGCCAGATCGAATCGGTACTCGGCGATGTGCTCAGCAACCGCAATTTCGGTTTGCTGCAATTGACTAATAATCCAGTGATCTATGGTATTGAGCTCAGCAGGTTCCGTACTGACATCGAGCCCTTCGGTGTTCATCAACACATAACGCGAGGCGTTAAAAAGCTTGTTGCAAAAATTCCGATAACCTTCCACACGCTTCATATCGAAGCGTATATCACGACCGTTTGATGCCAATGATGCAAAGGTAAATCGCAATGCGTCTGTACCGTAAGAGGCGATACCGTCGGGAAAATCCTTGCGTGTCTGCTTCTCGATCTTTGGCGCCATAAAGTCTTGCATGAGATTATTGGTGCGTTTCTCAAGCAATTCTTCAAGCGATATGCCATCGATTATGTCGAGTGGGTCGAGCACATTGCCTTTTGATTTAGACATTTTCTGACCGTTTGAATCTCGAACCAAACCATGCATGTACACATCTTTGAATGGCACTTCACCATCCATAAAATAGGTGCCGAACATGATCATGCGAGCAACCCAGAAGAAGATAATGTCGTGACCGGTCACTAGAACAGAGCCGGGATAAAACGTGTCGAGTGCTTTGGTCTTCTCAGGCCAACCGAGGGTCGAAAACGGCCAAAGCGCTGAACTGAACCAAGTGTCGAGCACATCTTCATCTTGTTTAAGCACAACACTGTTGCCCAGTGAATATTTCTCACGCACAGCAGATTCAGTTTCGGCTACGTAAATTTTGCCACTGTCGTCATACCACGCTGGAATCCGGTGGCCCCACCATATTTGTCGGCTGATACACCAGTCCTGAATGTTCTCGAGCCATTGAAAATACGTGTTGGCATGATTCCCTGGTACAAAGCGTACGCGTCCGCTTTGAACAGCATCGATTGACGGTGTGGTTATAACACGCTTGCCGCCGGGCCTGCCGTCTGCCTGCGTTTCAGTAGTCAAGTCGACATACCATTGATCAGTCAGATAAGGTTCGACCACAGCACCTGAACGATCACCACGAGGCACCATATATTTGTGTTTATCGGTTTTTTCCAATAAGCCAAGCGCATCAATATCGGCAATGATTTTCTTACGTGCTTCGTAGCGATCGAGGCCGCGATAGGCTTCGGGTACGCTTTGGTTCATCGCAGCGTTGTCATCAAAAATATTGATGATCTCCAGATGGTGTGTCTGGCCGACGGCGTAATCGTTAAAATCGTGAGCTGGTGTAATTTTCAAACAGCCTGAACCAAACTCCGGATCGACATACTCATCGGCGATAATCGGTATTTCGCGACCAACCAAAGGCAGAGTAACGGTTTTACCAATCCAGGATGCAAATCGTTCATCGTCTGGATGTACAGCAACAGCCGAATCACCGAGCATGGTTTCGGGCCGTGTCGTTGCAACAATGGCATGACCACTGCCATCGGTGAGCGGGTATTTAAAATGCCACAACGAGCCGTTTTCTTCTTCGGATATAACTTCAAGATCAGAAAGCGATGTGTGCATGACCGGGTCCCAGTTCACCAGTCTTTTACCGCGATATATTATGCCTTCATCGAACAGACGAATGAATACCTGTTGCACGGCATCCGACATACCGTCATCCATAGTGAAACGCTCACGCGTCCAGTCGGGCGATGCGCCGAGTCTGCGAAGTTGCTTGGTGATGGTGCCACCGGACTCTTCTTTCCAGCTCCATACGCGCTCGACAAAAGCGTCTCGGCCCAGGGCGTGTCGATCGGTTTGTTCTCTGGCCAGTTGTCGTTCGACCACCATTTGGGTTGCAATACCCGCATGATCGCAGCCAGGTTGCCAAAGCGTGTTGAATCCGCACATCCGGTGATAGCGGATCAACGAATCCATAATGGTGTCCTGAAACGCATGACCCATGTGCAGTGTGCCCGTGACGTTGGGCGGTGGAATCATGATGCAGTATGGATCACCTTCACCTGAAGGCGCGAAATAGCCGTTATCCTCCCAGGTCTGATACCAGCGTTGTTCGATTGACTTGGGGTCGTAGGATTTATCCATGAAATGCAGATTTGTCAGGTGTTTTGTTTTATACGATTCAGCAGTTGCCGGATGTCTTTTCGCAGCTCTGTAATGTGCCGATCAACGATATCGTCAATCATAAGCTCTATTTCGTCGTCGCTGTTAGCTGAGGCAGCATTAATTCCTTGCGAATCGCCCATCATGAGAGCCATTTGGCTTTCTGAAGTCGAGTGTTTGTCACCTTCTTCTTTCTCGTCACCCTCAAGTACGTGCTCCTGCAGGACAAACTTTACCGGGGCACTTTGTTGCAACACCTCCAGCTCGCGCAGCACTTCGCGGCCTAAACGGCTGGATTGGATGATGGACTCGTTTCCGGATTCGACAACGGCATTAAGTACCGGTAAATCGTCATCTTCTTCGTCGTGATCGTGCAGTTCTTCAGGTCGCATAGTTCAGCTCTTCTCTCGTCGCTATTCAGCACTGATAGAAAGAGTATAGAACTACATTTTATGGTGGTGCAGCGGATAACCCCTTTGTTGGTAAAAACGGTACCGGTCTCGCCCCGTTTCTCGCACACCACTGGCTTGATTCACCACCTCAAGCGCTCTTTCGAAGCGACTGAAGAAGGTTGGTACGGTGCTGGCCAGATTAATAAGTACACGCCGATCATTACCCGGTTCGCCGCTGGAAAGTTGAACCGGGTCAGAATCGAGCTGACTGGCAATTTCACTGGCGCTTAGCAGGCTGTGCGGTACGAAACTATCCTGACGAAACTGCCATAGCTGCTCGTCCAGTTGCTCAAGCAATCGTTCGTCATCTGAATGTATAAACACAGACTTATCATGGCGAAAGGCCTTTTCAGCTAGTTTGCACACCAACATATTGCGAGTATTGGCGTCAGCATCTGACAACACATAGAAATCGACTCTGGTCACTCGTCTTCAATCCTTAATTGATTCATTGTCTGTGACTAGATTATGCGTGATTCAACACATATTCCATAAGCAACGAGACGGGTCGGCCGGTTGAGCCTTTCTGTTGACCACCTTTCCAGGCAACACCAGCAATATCCAGATGGGCCCAGCGGAAATTTTTAGCATATCGAGACAAGAAACAACCTGCTGTTATCGCGCCAGCAGGGCTGCCACCAATATTGGCCATATCAGCAAAGTTGGAGTCGAGTTGCGTCTGGTATTCATCCCAAAGAGGCAATTCCCAAACAAGATCTCCAGTAGTTTGACCAGCTTCGTAGAGTGTATTTGCGAGTTTGGCATCGTTACTCATAACAGCCGTGCAGACTTTTCCGAGTGCCACCACACAGGCTCCGGTTAACGTCGCAATATCAATAACCGCCGCTGGCTTGTATCGTTCTACATAGGTGAGCGAATCGCATAATACCAAACGACCTTCCGCATCGGTATTAAGAATTTCAACGGTTTGTCCCGACAGGGTAGTGACAACATCACCCGGTCTTGATGCATCGCCATCTGGCATATTTTCGGCAGCAGCGACAACGCCGATCACATTGCACTTTGGGGATAATTCACTTATCGCCTGCATTGCGCCGAATACGCTGGCAGCGCCGCACATATCAAATTTCATTTCATCCATGGATGCTGAGCCTTTGATGGAGATTCCACCGGTATCGAAAGTGACGCCTTTACCTAGCAGTACGGTTGGCTTTTTCTTTTTGTCAGCGCCTCGATATTCCATACAAATGAGTCGGGCTTCCTGTCTACTGCCTTGCGAGACCGATAGAAAAGCGCCCATGCCAAGCTTTGCCATTTGTGCTTCGGTCAGGATTTTTGTAGTGAATTTGCTGTTAGTTTTCGCCAGACTTTGCGCCTGTTTTGCCAGATAGACAGGCGTACAAATGTTTGCTGCAAGGTTACCCAGATCGCGCGCCATTGCCTGACCATTTGCTATAGCGACACCTTGTTTTGCAGCTGCACTGCACGCCCTTGAATTTTTCTCCGATACAACAAAGATGGTTTTTTTCAAACGGATGGCGGCTTTTTTTTCTTTGCTGTGGCCGTTGAATTCATATTGGGAATCAACCAGTATTTGTGCAAGTGTGCGTGCGTGCCAGGCGGCATCTTCATCAGTTGCGAATACGCTTTTTTCCAGGTGGATGATTGCCAGAGCGGAGCCGCTTTTTTTCAAGGCGGAGGCAATCTCTGCACACAGATTTCGAAACTGTGGTTTAGTGGATTTACTGGTTTGTCCGGCGCCAATCAGCAGCACTCTGTCGCTGTTGATTTTATCCAGCTCAAACAGCATCAGAGACTCACCAATGTCAGTTTTGGCATCGCCGCGCTTGAGTGCACGCGTTATAGCGTTTCCACTGAGATCATTTATCAAAGCAGCAGTACCTGACAATTTCGACCCTGCATGTAGTGGGACAACCAGACACGCGTTCGTCTGTTTTTCAGGTGCCGTTGAGGTTACTTTGATATCCATTGATTACCTTCTTAAAGTTTAATTTGAACGATGATTTGAGTCTGCACCTGTGCTTCTGCGCCGATCGCCCATCGCTGGACTTGCAGTTTAATGTGTCTGATTCTTCCCGTCACCTATGCGGGGTGCTCAAGGAAGTGCTAGATTCCTGCCTGTGAATAGAAAATTTCTCTCCTGTGCGCATACTTGATCGCTATTTAATGAAAGAAATGCTGGTGACCTGGATTGCGGTCACTCTCGTGCTTTTAGTCATTATGATTGGCAATGTGCTGGCTCGTGGCCTGAGCAAAGTAACCGATGGCGCTATTTCAGCTGATGTATTGCTGGTGCTGGTCGCTGTTCAATCGATAAGCCTGCTGGTCACGTTGATTCCGTTAGGACTCTATTTGGGCATATTGCTCGCTCATGGGCGGTTCTATCGGGACAATGAAATGACCGTGATGCAGGCAACCGGCTCTGGCTGGACGGATTTGCTGCGTCCTACTGCTTTGGTTGGTTTGCTTGGTGTGGTACTTATTGCCACCCTGACGATTTTCGCATCCCCCTGGGCTGCCAGATACGAACAGTTGATTAAAAAAGATTTTCAAGAAAAATCAGCCATTAGTTTGATAACGCCTGGCAAATTTATCGAATCCAGTGATGGCAGTACAGTGTTGTTTGTCAAAGACATCAGTAATGATAAGTCGCAATTCAATGATGTGTTTATGTATCGACAACAGGAGAAAACACCGCCGGTTATCGACACTGCACGTATAGCGTCTTATCAGGTCGACAGTGAAAACGGCAACGAATATTTGATATTTAGTGATGGTCAAACCAGTATTGGACAACCGGGTGATGCTGAATACACGGTAACTGAATTCAAGCGTCAGGGTGTGCTTAGACCCAAAACCGAATTGGGCGAACCCAGATTGCAACGACGCAGTAAATCATTGAAGCAATTGTTAGCAAGTGATGATCTGGTTGATCTTGCTGAAGTGCAATGGCGGATATCCATTCCATTAGCTGCCTTGCTGTTGGCATTGTTGGCGGTGCCACTGAGTTATACATCGCCCCGAGAGGGCCGATTTGGCAAAATCGCGATTGCCATACTTATTTATATCCCATACGCGAATCTGTTAGTGCTAGCCAGAAAATGGATTGCTAATGGCACGATCTCTCCGTGGGTTGGATTGTGGCCGGTTCACATAGCGGTATTGGTGTTAGTGGTTTATCTGCTCATTAAACGCGTGGGCTGGTCCTGGTTCCGAAATAGCAGGAATGCATCCGCATGATCTTTGGAATTCTTGATCGTTATATCGGTAGATCAATTCTCACTACCACCGTGCTGGTATTGCTAACACTGGTTGCATTAGCTGGCATTTTTGGTTTTATCAGCGAGTTAGACGATGTTGGTAAAGGAAATTATACCGTTGCAAATGCATTGCAATATATCTTTTTGACCCTTCCAAGCAAAGCCTATCTGTTGTTTGCGCCTGCGGTATTGCTAGGAAGTTTGTTAGGACTCGGCGCGCTGGCTTCTAATAGCGAATTAACCGTAATGCGTGCGGCAGGTATCTCAAATGGCAGAATTATAAGAGCTGTGCTTGTTACCGGCGTTGCACTGATGCTTTTTATTGCGGTTCTTGGTGAAACCATCATGCCTAAGGCCGAGCAAATAGCTGAAGAAATTCGTTTAACGGCACTTGAACAGCGGCTATCGGTGAAGGGTAGAAACGGTTTATGGATAAAGTCGGGTACACGGTACGTCAATATTTCAACGGTCATGCCGAACTTCACACTATTAGATGTGCACATACATGAGTTTGATGGTGTTGAACTCATTCGTTCGGTACGTGCTGCACGAGCGATAAAAGTTGATGACGCTAAATCTAAAGACTGGATGTTACAAGAAGTTGAAATGACAAATTTCACTGCATCTGCAGTCGAAATAACGCAGTTAGACGAACAATTATGGAGTGATATAACCGGAATATCGGACACTGGTGGCGATATGCCAAGTCTGATCAGTGTTGATGTGCTAAAAAGCCTGAAAGGTTCTACTGAAAGCCTATCAGCCCGTAATTTGTACGATCAAATGCAGTATTTAAAAGAGAATCAGTTGGATAGTCGTAACGTTGAACTGGCTTTTTGGACCAAAATTGCTAGTCCGTTAGCAACCATTGTTATGTTGATGCTGTCGCTTCCTTTTGTATTCGCATCACAACGTTCTGGTGGTGCAGGGCAAAAGATTTTTATCGGTATCATGTTGGGTATTGTTTACGTGCTGGTTAACAAATTACTAACACAGTTAGCATTGGCCAATGGAATGTCACCTTTGGTTAGCGCCGCATTACCACTCATTTGCTTTCTTGTTATAGCTATTTTGGCCATACAGCGAAGCGCTTAGATTTATAAGCAGTTGCAATTGCAAATTTGATTATTTTTGCTTCTTAAAGCAACAAAACACCTCATTGTTCTTCAATTATTTCTTCTCTAACTCTTTGTTTTTAAATACTATTTTTGTTCCTGACCAAGTGTCATGCAAACCTTGTCCAGATTTTCTAAAAAGCGCAACAACGATCGTTATACCGAACAAAAACGTTCCGGTTAAGTAGCGTATTGCACATTGTTTATAACTTATTGGGTCGTTTGTTTCGTTAATAACTTTTATACGCCAAGCTTGCATACCTAACGTTTGTCCACCATGTCTCCAGAACCAACTAAAGAATAAAAATCCAACACCATAAAGAACAGGAAAAAAAACAAGTTTGAGGGCATGATTTTCGATTGCCTGACCCTTGTTAAGTGCAATTGCGATGCTTGTAACGACAAAAAAGATGGCAATTAACAAAAAACTATCGTAAAGAAACGCCGCTGAGCGTCGAAATACAAAAGATGATAAAGATGAATTGTTTTGCATGTTTGCAAACTATGTTTAAGCGATTAAACGCTATGTATAAAGTAATAAAATGAAATCGGACACTATGCGTAACCTGTTCCGACAATGCGAATAATTTGTAAAATCAGTAACTTCAACTAAGTTTATTTTAATAAAAATATAACTTGTAGTTGAAATAAGTTTGAACTATGTGGACAATGCGCATCTTGAACAGAAAGTTATTGCGTTCGATATGAACGGTAATTTTGAATTAGTGCTACGCGTTCGTTGGTTGTTTTGTTAAGCGACATAACGCTAAGTTGAACGAGTAGATATGAATTCTGAAATACAGATCAGCGAATAAAATTATTTATTGGCCTGTATTTTGGATGTAAGTAAGTAGTCATTAAGTTGGCTGCTTTAGGAGTCTGGGTTTCCTGGCTCCTGATTTTTTGTTTAACATTCATTCGTCAGGAGTTTATTCCATGGCTCGAATCAGTAAACCGCTGAAAGCATCACCTGCTAAAGCTGGCAAAAAGAAGGCAGCTCGTAAAAAGGCTGGAAAGAAGAAGTCAACTGCTCGTAAGAAGAAGGCAGCGGGCAAAAAGAAAGCGACCAAGAAAAAGGCCGCTGGTAAAAAACGCGCTAAAAAGAAATCTGCAGGTAAGAAGCGCGCGAAGAAGAAATCCGCCGGTAAAAAGCGCGCCAAGAAGAAGTCGGCTGGTAAAAAGCGTGCTAAAAAGAAGTCGGCAGGCAAGAAGCGCGCTAAGAAGAAGTCAGCTGGTAAAAAGCGTGCTAAGAAGAAGTCGGCAGGTAAGAAGCGCGCTAAGAAGAAGTCAGCTGGTAAAAAGCGGGCTAAGAAGAAGTCTGCTGGTAAAAAGCGCGCTAAGAAGAAGTCTGCTGGTAAAAAGCGGGCTAAAAAGAAGTCAGCTGGTAAGAAACGCGCTAAGAAGAGCTAGACAAACAGCAATTGCCCAGATGCAGTCAAGGCGGCTTTTGTCGCCTTGGTAGCGTCTACTTAATTGGGCAATCTGGCTTTATAAACGGGTTCGCTGCAAGGCGGCCCGTTTTTGCGTTCGGGCTAGAGAATTGACTGACAAAAGTGCTCGAATGGAATAACCGGGACTAATTCACCTTCCTTGGCACCGGCACTATCAAAATCCAGTTCAACAAAACAGTTCGCTTTGTGTAACGACGTCACCACATGAGAATCCTGCAATCCGGTTGTGGAAACGGTCCACTCACCCATTTCATCCTGTGTAAGCACTCCGCGTTGATATTCGACACGGCCCGGCAATTTTTTCAAATCTGTTCCTAACTTCGCATCTATTCGAGGTAATGCTGCAGTGGGTTGCTGCAACAAAGTTTGCAAAGCGGGAATGACAAACATCATGCATGTGACCGCTGCCGAAACTGGATTTCCTGGCAAACCAAAGTAGGGTTGCTGTTTGTTGAGTAATCCAAACGTTAACGGTCGACCTGGCTTCATTGCAATTTTCCAAACATGCAGATCACCTTTTTGATCCAGCACGGGTCTGACAAAGTCGGCATCGCCAACCGATACTCCGCCAGACGAAAGAACCAAGTCAGCATCCATGCATTGTTCAAAAATATTATGTAAAGCATCCACGCTATCTTCGACGATTCCGAAATCGGTTACTGCAACTGCAGGGCTATTCAACAAAGCGCTGAGTAAAGCTCGATTTGCATCGAAGATATGGCCTTCGGCTAGTTCATGTCCGGGTTCAACCAGCTCATCGCCAGTAGAAAAAACCGCAACGTTGACCACTCGCAATACATCAATTTCTACTATCCCATGAGAGTAAAGAGTGGCAATTTGAGCAGCAGCCAGTCGCTGACCTTTGTTCATTAATAATGTGTCTTTCTGACTGTCTGAGCCTGCGACTCGAACATGGAAACCACTTACCGGGTGTTGTTTAACTCTGAGCTGGCTGTTTTCAATTTCTACATTCTCCTGCTGCACTACCGTGTCGGCAAAATCCGGAACGCGAGCGCCCGTTGTTATTCGATGACACTCATTGGGATTTGCATCGTTAGTGCTTGGATGCCCGGCGAGTGAGTGAGCACTGATGGTCAACACATTTCCACCTTCATGGTGTCGGTAAGCGTATCCATCCATTGCCGATGCTCTGAATGGCGGCACATTTACAGGTGAAAACACATCGACAGCCGATATTCGGCCAATTGCACTAGCCACCGGAATCCGTTCGCTTTGTTTCAACGCGGGCATCGCGGAAAAAATTATCTTTTGCGCCGCTTCCATGCTGATTGAGCTCGGATCTGCATCGCTTTTGATCGATTGTTTATGGTTATTCATGGTGTTGCTGCGAAGTTCGTTTGTATGTTTGCTAACATGCGCATATGCAAAGCGCAAGCAAAGAAGAGATTCCGGTACTAACCAAGGATTCTCGGCGCCTGTTATTGCAGTTTAGTGACATGTTGCTTGTAGAGCGCGGATTAAGCAAACACACCGTTTCTGCGTATGAGTCAGATCTGAAATTGTTTGGACTGCATTTACAGTCCATGGGTGATGTCACTCTCAAAAAAGCGGCTCGCGCTGATATCATGGCTTTTCTGGGCACCAGGGTTGCCTCTGGTGGAAGCGCGCGCAGTGCTGCCCGGATGTTGTCTGCATTGCGCAGATTCTATGGCTTTCTGGTACGCGAACGTACCATCGAAGACGACCCTACCTTACTAATTGATGCACCAACTATCGGTCGGCCTTTGCCATCCACGCTGAGTGAAACAGAAGTTAGAAAGCTATTAAATGCCCCCGTCATTAGCACCGATATCGGACTGCGTGACAGAGCCATGCTTGAATTGTTGTATGCCTGCGGGTTGCGTGTCACTGAATTGGTGACACTGAAGGTTGATCAGGTAAACTTGAATCAGGGCGTTGTCAGAGTGTGGGGCAAGGGTAACAAAGAACGATTGGTACCAATGGGCGAAGCTGCGTCAGACTGGATTGATCAATATAGTCGTGAAGCTCGTGTTAATTTGGTAAAAGGGTTATCAAGTACATTGTTTTTATCTCTGAGAGGTCGAGAGATGACTCGTCAGAGCTTTTGGCACCGAATTAAGGCACATGGTTTAACCGCTGGCATAAACGGGCATTTATCGCCTCACACGCTCAGACACGCCTTTGCGACGCATTTGGTCAACAACGATGCCGATTTAAGGGTGGTTCAGCTATTGCTAGGTCATAGTGATCTGTCGACAACTCAAATTTATACGCACGTAGCGCGCGAAAGGCTCAAATACATCCATGCAACCCATCATCCTCGCGGATGAAACCGTGACTATTGAACTTTCATGCAATACAACAATCCAAATTCCAAATTATCCGCAGGTACCGACCATGTCGCATTTTCTTTCGATAAAATTTAAAGCAGTTTCATTGCTGTTGTGCAGCGTTGTGATGTTCAGCGCTTCGCCGTTATTTGCGCAAGACACCGCAAAAGACACCAATCACGATGATACAACTGAGCAACCGATGGATGCAGCGCCAGTTGCACCAAAAGTGGCGGGCACGATAGAAACACCGACCGATGAAACGCATAAAAAAGTGTTTGAGGCGTTTCGGGCGCGTTTGCCAGGTGTACCAATCGATTCGTTGTCGGAAGGCCCTTATCCCGGGCTGTACGAAGTGGTTAGCGACTCTCAAATTATCTATGTAGACGAAGGTGTTTCTTTGCTGTTTCAGGGCGATATGATCGATCTTGACAGTGGAACAAACCTGACAGAATCTCGCTTGACTGGTCTTCACATGGGGCTGATTAACGATCTTGGTGAAGACAATATGCTGGTTTACAAATCAGAAATTCCTTCTGATCGAACAATCACTGTGTTCACCGATATCAACTGCGGTTATTGTCGAAAATTGCATGGAGAGATAGATACGTTGCTCAAAGGTGGCGTTAACGTCAGATACCTGATGTTTCCGCGTGCAGGGCTTGAAAGTGAGTCGCGCGACGCACTTGAAAGTGTCTGGTGTGCAGACGACCCGCAAACAGCGATGACATCAGCGAAGGCTGGTCAACCCATTGCGCCTATGCAATGTAATACGCCTATAGAACAACACTACGCTTTGGCTGAGCAGGTTGGCTTGCGTGGTACTCCGCTTATCTATCTTGATAACGGCACAGCCATTCCCGGGTATCGTGAAGCGAAGATAATTGTAGAGATGATCAACAGCACAGAGCCTCACTCTAACAAGTGAACCAGCAGGACGTTATGGTTTTGGAGCTGTGACACTCCAGAGCCTGCGTTCAGCAGCATTTTTTGTTGTCTGGATTGAACCAATCGTGCATTGTTGATCGTAAACAGGCTTGAGGGGGTCTAAGCTTTATGTTCAATCGCACT
>Ga0114956_1003542_pt1 | contig 12079 bp, 9 predicted proteins | sample MaitaG_FD_87304 | JGI IMG/M metagenome (GOLD analysis project Ga0114956, IMG submission 87304) | Marine algal microbial communities from Maine, USA - Maine_Asex2 metaG | ecosystem: Host-associated > Algae > Red algae > Unclassified | place: Maine, USA | collected 2015-01-05 | reverse complement strand
CTGAGATCTCGCCGACGACTTGGCGCTGCTGTGGATGCTCATCCGCAGATGCCGGCAGCAACGAGGTTGCTAATAAGACGAAAACGATGAACAGGATTGTTTTAGAGCGATTCATTCTTTCATTCTCCGCATTCTTTCATTCTCCGCGATTACATTTCTCAGCAGGTTATTCGAAAACTTAAATCCTATTTCGAATCTGTCGTTTCTCTTATGCCCGCTGCGTAGGGAGCCCCAGGATTGAGATCCAGTATTTCGCGTTTTGGTTCTACGAGTGATTGCTCAAATTGACAGCCCCATTTTGAATCGGGCACTGTGCCGGCGACCGTCTGGCCAGAATCTATAACGGGGCCGTTTTCGAAAATGTATTGGGCTGTATTGAATAATAACTGGCTGACGTCATTTGGGTCAAGTTCACGAAAATGGACTTGTAAATCGTGCAGACCAATTTCATCCAGACCGCGCGTGTCCATAACCATGTCATTGGTGTCGGAATTGCTGATGCTGTAGAAACGTACATTTAAGGAGCCAATTCGATGGATTGGGTCTTTGGTGCATGAGTCCAAATAGGCCAGCGGTGCGACGATCTGCTGTGAGTGCCCCCAAGCAATAGCGTTGGGTTGAGTGATCTCGACAAACGCTTGCAAGACACCATGAAACAGCCGAATTCTTTCCGAAGGTTCCAAACCTCTTGCCAACATTTCCGTAATCATCAAGCCGTGCTTGCTGGATTCGATACGCGCCGCGGCATCATTGCACGCCCAAGATTGTTGGATGCTGGCGGTGTAGGCCGACGGGTCGGTTTCTTTATCGGTGGCAAGAACAGCAGTTTGGGGAGGAGCCGCGCCGTCCTTATAATGGACCTCAAGATTTTCATGAGCCAAGAGGATCGTGCCACGGTCTGAATCGGGATTGAGAACTCTGATTCCAGAATGAAGCAATTCTTCTGCTCGAGTAGCAAGCGCCGCAGCGTCGTAGGACGGTGGTGTCGTATAGTGAAGTTCCGCCGTCTGAATTGACATAGATCTCTATCTTTGGGTTGCTGATGATGAAAAAATGGAAATGAAATTTAGACCGGCGATTGTAGCAAAAATCTAATCGCAAAATGCCCATCGGTTGATAAATGAAGTGGCGTTGTCAGCGGCGTTTTCGCGTCACTGAGTTTTCAGACCGTAGCTTTTGATTAAGCGTTTGATGCTGAGATATTGGCTGTGCCAAGCGTTTTCGCTGTAGCCACCTGAAAGCGTCAGCACTACCGGGAGGCCATTTTTCACGCAACGATCAACGATCATCCAATCGCGTTGGGCGATCCCTTCTTCCGTCATCGTCAAATTCGCCAAGGGATCACCTTCCAGCGGGTCGCAGCCGCCGACGATGAAGCAGATATCGGCGTCAGCCAATTGGATAATGTCATCCAGATGTTCATCAAGCACGGCATGGAATTGCTCGTCACCATCCCCCGATTTCATTTCAACGTCGCGATCACTGGTCGATTTTGGGATGGGATAGATGTCACCTTGATGCATTGAGAAGGTAAAGGTCGTGTCATCATCAGCCAGACATTCGGCCGTGCCGTTACCCTGATGAACGTCCACGTCAATGACTAAGGCTTTTTTGATAAGACCTTCTTGTTGAAGTCTTCGAATTGCGATCGGCACGTCAGCGTAGACGCAAAACCCTTCACCGATATCTGGTTTTGCATGGTGGTAGCCACCGCCGATATTGACGCCGATGCCTGTCTTGAGCGATTGCCGCGCGGCCAATAGAGTACCACCGCTGGCAATACGAAACGGTTTTAGCACCGCTTTGTCCAAGGAACCGGGATACAGTCTGAGTACCTCCGCCTCCAAATAGGCGGCGATGTTGGCGCGTTGCTTTAACCGATTAAGGTAATCGGCAGTATGGACCAATCCCAGATCCTGGACCGTCAGTTCCGTTGGTTTGAGAACATCGTCCGCGTTGAGGAGATTTTCTTCCAAAAGTTGGTTATAGATTTTTTCGTATTTGCGAATATCAAAGGGATGCATTTTCTCCATCCCGCCAAGATCAATCAGATATTCGGGCGTGTAAACGATGGAGACGCTGGACGAATCTTTCGATGCAGAAATTTTTGCGGGAGTCGGCGACAGGGTAGGGCGGTTGGTCATTTTGTTTTCCAGTTGTTGAATTTCGACGATGATTGCTCGGTGGTCAGAACCGTAGTCATCGGAGACGGCGTGACTGATCGTCGTGAGTGACTGACTGGTTAACAAATGGTCTATTTGCAGGCTTCCAAGAAAATTGTCAAACGCGTACCAAGTCGACGCCACGCCGAACCCCACGCGCGAGTCCTTCAAATCACCCGCAGCAAGGACTTCGGAAAATACGGGCGACCATGGGGTGAGGTTAAAATCGCCCACGATGACATTGTCAACTCGGGAATCAAGCTGCTGTGCCAGCGCGATCAATTGTTGGCTGCGGGTGGTGAAGCAGGATTGGCTCAGCGGCGGAAACGGATGCGTGGCGATGACACGCAACGGGCGACCTGACGGCCCTTGAAATCGCGCATCCAAAGATATCAAATCGGTATCAGGGGCCACTATTTGTCCGATGCTGGAAAACGGAACTTTGGAAATGATTCCGATTCCGAAGTTGTGCTGCTTGGCGACGATGTATTGATGAGGATAGTCGGCTAACAATTCTTCTTCGATCGCCTGTCGCCACATCTCATCGACTTCGATGACGATTGCGATGTCGGGATGATGGTGCCGGAGCGTTTTTACGAAAGATGCATATTGATCATTGGACGTCAGCACATTGGCTGACATTATTTTGACGGTTGGTTTGCCGGCATCGATAGTGGGCTCAATGGAAGGGGGCATGAAATAAGGCACGATCCAGACGATGTTGACCACCATGAACACGAAGGACGTGATCGCTCGCATTCTCTGGTCGTAAAACGTGGCGATCAAAAACCAGAACACCAGAACGACAAACAGTTGGATTCTTAGATGGCAGAACAGTTCTGGGATCCAATGCTGTTTAGCAAAAAAGGTCGCCAAAGTACCGATCGCCAATGCGATGAGGATCAGTAGAAACGCAAAGGAGCAGAATCTACTCAAATACGAGGGCCGCGTGGATTGATCGTTGGAAGGAGTCATTCAACTATATCGCGTTAGAGAAACTATCCTTGTTTAGACTCAATGAGCGACAAAATAGTTTCATAAAAAATTGACCTTCAATGACGATCTAAGGTAGAGGAATGTCTTTGAGTTCGAAATCGAAGGAGACGCTGACGATTGCGGCGGGCGTTTGGTAGACCAAATCGAATGACTTTGGATCGACTTCGAAATAGTAGTCGACAACTACTTGCTGACCGTTCTGGACTACCGTTTCCAAGGCAACGGCTTCATGACGCGTTTGAGGATTTTGGGGATCAACAAGATAGGCTTCGTTATCAAAGGCCCAACCTTGATGGCTGTCCAGTTCGTTCGATTGGTCGTCGAAGGACAAACCAACATTGACGCCAAATAGTTGTTCATTGATTTGAATACCGCCAAAGGTCACCGTCGCGCCGCTTTTGGTTTGCGAAGTGCCATTGGCCACGTCATCCAAACCGCGAAAGCGAAAGGTCTCGGTGCGACCGGGGAGGACGGCATCAAGGGTGCCGGTGATCGTTTTGATGCTGTTCACTTTCCGATCAATCAGCGGAACGTTGACCGGAAATATTAGCTCCGGAATCTCCGACTGCACGGGCGCAGAAAGCGGAGTCTGTCTCAGCGGAGCGATCGTATTACCATGGTCGTCGATGATTTTGAGGGTGGCTTGTGCCAGTTCGATCGAAATCGGTTGTAGACGCGGTTCCCAACGAATCAGCATGTTTAGGGTGGTGTAGTCCAACCCCCGCGCGTTTAAAATTCGTGACGTGTCGACGCGATTGATTTCCAAGGCCAGTACACCCGATGTCGTGCGCGGCGGTGATAATCTTTTGCTTGCATTTGCTTGACCATCGTTTTCTGCGGGCGCATCATTTGGAATTGATGGGTTTGTTGGGATCGGGACCAGCACAATCGAACCGGCAGTGCCTCCGTAAACGTCGACTTCCAAGTCTGATTGTTGCATCACCGAATGTATTGCATCCCAGAAGGGCACCGATTTTAAGCTGAGCGTGATCTGCTGCTGCGCGAGGTCGAGCGGGACTCCTTCACGCAACGCGATATTGTTCCCGGTGCTTTGAGAGATTTTCTTGAGAGCTTGTTCGACCGAAAATTCACCCTCCAGCGAAACCGTCGTCGGCCGCGTCGTTTGTTCGACAGCTTTGGCTTCGAGCGTTTTTCGAACCTGCAGCAAACGTTCGATAAAGTCAGTCGTTGCGTCTTCGTCGGGCACGTCGATGTAATCAAGCGCGTCGGGCGTCAGCGTCACAAGCTCGTCTTGCGCCGTATCACGATCCGCGATCGCTGCTGAGTTGAGTTGATCGACCAGAGTTTCGACCTGTTCCATCAAAGCCACTTCTTCGGATTGGCCGAACGCTCTGTCGGCGGAAAACAGACCCCAGAGCAGACAGGCAGAGATCGCACAGATCGTACTCAAAGGGTAGCAGGGGTGATCTTGACCAGCGGTGAATATCATGGCGATGTTTCTTTTTTGCATCAATTGCGATCCGAAAGATTTATTTTATCGGATGCGACCTCCCATGAAGAAGCCCTGCTGACGAATTGTCAGAAAATTGAGAATCATCGAAAACTAAGTTTTGCCAACCGACGGTGGGTGACCTAAGTTTCAACGTTGTCCCCCTATATTTGGTCGCCCAGATGAATCTCCATACTTCTTTTATCTTAATTCTCAGCCTTTTATTCGGCTGTGCGTTAACAGACACTTTGTGTGCTCAGACCGTTAATGGAGAAATGACGGTCAAGGTCGAAGTGAAGGATCGCACTTACATCGGCAAGCCGCTGGTGTGGGACGGTGACAATATGCAGCTACTTCGAAGAGATGGGCGGATGACTTTCTTGCCTGTTAAATCGCACGATGATTACGAAGTATTATCAAGTAGTTTTTCGGTCATGTCGCGAAAGATGATGGTGGCAAAACTGAGGAAAGAGTTCGGTAAGCGCTACACTGTTTCCACCACTTCAAATTTTCTGGTTGTCCATCCGCATGGCGCGTACCACACTTGGGCGAAACCATTCGAGGATTTGAACAGGCGATTTGCAGCGTTTTTCTCATCACGGGGGCACAAATTAGAACAACCGCAGTTCCCGATGGTGGCGGTGGTTCTTAACACGCGCCACGAATTTGACCGCATGCTCAAAGGATACTATTCGGCGAATTCGAATATGCTGGGGTACTACTCGCCGCGTAGCAATCGCATCATTACCTATGATCAAACGCAGGATGCTGGGAATTCGATCTTTGATACCAACACCGTCATTCACGAAGCGACGCATCAAACGGCATTCAATCGCGGCGTTCACAACAGATTCGGTGAATACTCGACATGGTTAGTGGAAGGGCTGGCGTGTATGTTTGAAGCCGAAGGGGTTCACAACAGTTACATCCACACCAAGCGAAAAGATCGAGTCAATTCTGCGCGGTTGCTCGCGATGCAAATCGCCATCAAACGCGGGCTCGCAAAAGGTAAACTCGAAGAAATCATCCGCGATGACGAGCTGTTCCGTTCGGACAATCAACTGGCGTACGCCTATGCGTGGGGACTGACGTTCTATTTAGCCGAGACCCAGCCTCGTGAATACTTAAGATATCTGACCGACGACGCCCAGCGTAAAGACTTCACGGCTTACCGTTCCAAAGACCGTCTGCAGAATTTTGTCAAAGCGTTTGGAAGCGATTTGGATAAGTTCGAGTCCAGAATGTTTAATTTTCTGATGAAACAAAAAGTGCAGGTTCCTACGGGCGTCACGCGTCGTTGACCTACAAAACGGCATCGTGTGAATTGGACAGCGTCACTTTCGTAAGCGGCGGAGGCGCTCACCGTTTTGATACCACGTTAATAATCAGTGTTTTGACTAAAATGTGGCGCTGTCCATCTAAGGACTGCTCGTCAAATTGTCGTCGCCTTAGGCTACGCATGAGGACGATACTTTCGCGGAGCGATAGGCGACTATAAGACAAGTTCGTATCCTGAGGATGGTGCGGGAGAGCCTAGATTTGCGGATTTTCCCGGTTGGGCAACGTAGTGAAAACTGATCAAAGGAATGAATTTCGCAGGATAATTCGCAAAAATCCCTCACAGCGTCTCCTTGTGACCTAAATAAACAACAGCTGTGTATTTAATTCACTTGTTCACCAGACGCACGTCATGTCAAAAAAGCAACAACTTAGTCCTACCCAAAAAATCCTGTTGGTCGATGATGATCAACATTTGCTCCAGTCCTTAGCCGGATGGTTGCAGGACCAGGGTTTCGACGCCGGCATGGCCAACGACGTCGCCTCGGCCGAAAAAGAACTGGCCAACAAAGAGTACGATTTGGCCTTCGTCGATCTGCGACTCGGTTCTGAAGACGGCATGGAAGTGTTGGCTCATTGCCGCAAACACCACCCCAACGTTGTCGTGATTTTGATGACCGGATACGCAACGGTCGACACAGGTGTTGAAGCGATCCGCGCTGGAGCGTTTGATCTGATGACCAAACCGCTGATCGACGATGAAATACTAATCGCGATCAATCGTGCCTTATCTCAGCAGCAAGTGCTTGAAGAGAACGAGCAATTAAAGGCACAACTGGACAAACGGTTCGGCAAAGAAAGCATCGTCGGCAGCGACCAACGGATGCAAAAAATCTTTGACATGGTCGACAACATCGCCAATACCAAAGCAACCGTTTTGATCACGGGAGAAAGTGGCACTGGAAAATCGCTGATCGCACGCGCGATCCACCAACGGTCACAAAGAAAGAAAGCTCCATTTGTGGAAGTTGCCTGTGGTGCACTTCCGGAGAACTTGCTGGAGAGCGAACTTTTTGGCCATGTGGCCGGATCATTCACCGGCGCGACCGCCAATAAAGAAGGTAAGTTCAAGCAAGCCGATGGCGGCACGATTTTTTTGGATGAGATTGGTACAGCATCACCAAGCATGCAAGTAAAATTATTGCGTGTGCTGCAAGAGCTCGAATTCGAACAGGTCGGCGGTTCGGAGACTTTTCGTGTCAACACACGGATTGTGCTGGCCACCAACGAGGACCTTTCCCAAGCGGTTACCGAAGGGCGCTTTCGCCAGGACCTCTATTACCGCGTCAACGTCATCAACATCGAACTCCCGGCACTTCGCCGACGTGTGTCGGACATACCGATGCTGACAAATCACTTCATGGAAAAGGTGTGCTTGGAGGAGGACAAAGATTTGGAAGGCTTTGATCCCATGGCGATGCAGGTTATGCAAAGCTATCCGTGGCCGGGCAACGTGCGGGAGCTTCAGAACGTTGTCGAACGCGCCGTGTTGCTGGGGCGCGGTCCGCTGCTGACCACGTCCGATTTACCCGCTCATGTTTGCGAAGGCAATCACGTTCCCATCGTGACGACGACCCAATCTTCAGCGCCAGGAGTGAAGCAAACGCTGAAGGAAGCGCTCGAAGGCCCCGAACGTCAGATCATTTTGCAATCTTTGCGAGAAAACAATTGGAATCGCAACGTGACCGCTGATCAGTTGGGAATCAACCGCACGACGTTGTATAAGAAAATGAAAAAGCTGGGTGTGGAAGATCCACAAACAGCTTCTTCAGCCGGTTGGTAGTCTTACAAAATCGTTTGTTGAGCGATCTATCCGAGGATTGTTTTCGAAACGATGCTACTGTGGCAAACCGACGGCGGGAAAATCAGTGTACCCCTTCGCCCCTGTCGGCGAGTACCAATCTTCCATCGGTGCTTCGGGGGCAAGTTCGATGCCTTCTTTGAAGCGATGGACCAAGTCAGGATTGCTAATAATCGGTCGCCCAAATGCAATCAGTTCCGCATCGCCAGAATCGACCGCAGCGGTTGCGGTGGAAAGCGTGTATCCGCAATTCCCCATCACCGGCCCCTCGTAAACTTTCTTCACATCGGCCAGCGTGAAGGGTTCACCAAGTTCGTGGAATCCAAACGCCAACCCGTCCATCACGTGCAGGTAAGCCAGACCAAACTTATTTAGCTCGGTCATCACGTGGCTGAATTGTTCGCGATAGTTCGGCGACCCCATATCGTTGAAGCCTCCGTTGGGAGACAACCGCACAGCGACACGGTTGGCAGGCCAGACCTTGGTTACCTCAGTGACGACTTCATCAAGCAGGCGATAGCGATTGGCAACGCTGGTTCCGTACTGATCGCTCCGCATGTTCGATTTCGATTGCAGGAAACTGTCTAAGAGGTAACCGTTGGCCGAGTGAATCTCGACGCCATCAAACCCGGCAGCTTTGGCGTTGGTGGCAGCGGCAACGTAGTCGGCAATGATTCCCGGTAGTTCTGAGGTCTCAAGAGCGCGTGGGGTTTCGTACGGCTTCTTTCCTTGGGGCGTGCGGATGCCATCGTCGCCTTGGATGGGAATTGCCGAAGGTGCGACCGGTAGATCGCCATCATGAAAATCGCTGTGAGAGGCGCGACCGGTATGCCAGAGCTGCACAAATACTTTGCTGCCGGCTTCATGGACAGCGTCAACGACGTCTTTCCATCCAGCAATCATCGCGTCGGTGTAGATGCCTGGCGAATTCACCCATCCGTTGGCTTGAGGTGAGATGGTGGTAGCTTCGGTAATGATCAGCCCTACGCCAGCGCGCTGGCGATAGTAGGTCGCCATGAGTTCATTGGCGATGCGGTCGGGCCCTGATCGACCGCGAGTCAGCGGGGCCATCGCGACCCGGTTTGAAAGTTCGAGATCATGTAACGTGTAGGGTGAAAGCAATTTGGAAGCCATAATGAATGAGTCTCGATATGTTCTGTAATTGGATTAGTCGTTAGTTTTAAGCAAAATCGTAAACGCCGACTTCGCGTTAGCCAATTGGTTGAGCGGTTAAGTAATTGAGTGGTTAAGTGGTTGAGCTTTTACAACATGAGCGTCAATGGACGCTGCCCAAATGATGCAAAAATCAGACACCCGCGGGCGTTGAGATCTTACTTGAACCGAAATCGTTGCCAAACCCCTTAAAAAACCCCGGGTTTGTGACTCATTGCGATCGGTAGCTCGGCATTGGAACGATGGCTGCAAACTAATTCGGGTTGGACGGTTCGATTCTCCACGATGATCCGCCGCGACAATTCGCCACGATAAAAACGCGCGGTGACGAAGCCGCCATTCTGTCTTGTATGTTTAGTATGTTTTGTGAAATAGGAAAGCCAGCCAACGATGAATAAAATTTTGACCATCCACGACGCAGAAAATTATGATTTCAAACAAAAGGCAAAGATATCCTTAGGTCGATTCGCTGCTAAAACGGCTCCGCGCCGCGCCAGTCAACTGATGCGGTCGCCGCTGAGTGCCCCGCGGAACTTTCGCGATAAAACGATCATGGCGTTTCTAAAACACCAAGCACGGTTGGAGCAACGTACGGAATTCTTTGAAGCATTACATGAAGATTTCTGGAGCGGCGAAGGGGGAGACGTTTTCGCGGAGAATTGCGATCATCGTTTTGAGCAGATGTTCTTATCAAAACAAATGGCTGATTTTGAACAGCTGGAGAAAATCTGGGCAAGGAAATCGCCCACTCAAATCGTCGAGTTCGGATGTAATTCGGGATTACTGTTGAACTATATGGTTCAGCGATTGCCCGGCATCCAATCGGCGGTGGGCATTGATATCAACCGGCGGCAGATAGAACGCAATCAACAGGCAGCACACTTCGATCCAAGAATTCAGTTTCTGACCAGCGACGGCGTCGATTGGGTGATGGAAAATGCAGACACCGATACGCTGTTTGTGACCAACGGTGGCGTGATGGAGTACTTTCGTCGTGAGCGCTTGGATCAAATGCTGCACCACATCACAACGCACTTGTCGCCAGCCATATTTTTCGCGATCGAACCCAATGCCAAGGATCACGATTTAGACAACGATGTTCGTTCGATCCCATTTGGCGAAGAGCTATCCTTCTCTCAGAACTACAAGGATCTGTTTGAGTCCCACGGATTCAATATTGCCCATCAAAGAGCGACCACGTTTGAAAGCTGGCAAATGACGGCGACGATTGCGGTTACTCAAAACTAAGGTGCGTCTAATTGGACAGCGCCACATTTGAATCAAAACACTGGTTATTATCGTGGTATCGAAACGGTGAGCGGCAACTATTGACCGGCGGCTAGCGATTTGACGCTCACGAAAGTGGCGCTGTCCAACTAAGCTTCAATCTTTACCGGCGAAACTGAAACATGGTTTATTCTTGCACCAGAATTTTCATGCGTTTGAGGCACTGATTGGCAAATTGCTTCTGTAATCGTCGTCCCAAAAACCAAAACCCAACGCGATAGAAAACGTTCGGGATACGATCGGGTTTAGAGTATGCGTCAATGAGAAAATCGACGGCTCCAGTGTTATGCTGTTTCTCGATCAGAAAAGTAATCTCTCCAATCTCCCAATGGTCTTGTAGGGTGCGATAGGCATAGCCAAATTGGGTGATGGGATTACCGTCATCATCAACGTCGGTTTCGTCGATCACGTTGACTACGCGCACCCCAAATTCGACAGTTAACCAAAAAAGGCGGCCTTCGAGCAACATCGTTCGTCCCATCAGTGGCCCGTCGACATCGAAGTGACCTTTGATTCGATTGGGATCTGGAAATCGGTACTCGATGAGCACATTCTTGGCGCGAGCAAAGGTTCCGTCTTCCGTTGGCAATCCGCTTGATTCCGATGGTAATCGCGTTCGATAAGAATCGTGATTCCAGCCGGGTTGATCCTGCGCATAATCACTGGCGTCGTAGTTAAAGGGCAGTTGATCAAGTTCCTGTAGTCGTCGATTGTATTCGGCGTCAGATGGCATCATCGTCTCCTGTTTGATTCATCTGACACGTGTTAATTTCTAAATCGCCGATCATCTCACCTCCGGCTTCTTGGGCTACTTTTAGACAGAAGTAACGCCACATTTTAGTCTGCATTTTTTTGGAAATGCCAATGATCGAATAGGTGAACCACACCAGCATTCCCGACGACGTCGCCCACGATTCAATGCTAAAGGTAAGTTCTTGGTGGCCCGTTGGCTGTACACAGAATCGAATGAGTCCCGCTTCAAGATGGTTTTGGCGCGTGGCGAAGACGAACGACGTCTCATCGACGCTGACAGTTCGCACCGGACCATCCCAAGGTCCTGAAATTGCGATGTGGTAATCATCGCCGACGACCATGGGACGAAATTCGCCATCGACTTTTTTAATTTCCGCCAATTGGGGATCGCAGAACCGATTGGGATTATGTTTGATCCGCCGCATTAGTTCTTCGGCCGAAAAATTGGAGTTTACCCTTATCGCGTATCGTCGGTGGTAGATACGCCCAACGCCGTCACGGGGTAATTGAAGATCTGCGCGTTGTGATTCGCGCAGGTTGTAGATCTGTTTAAAAATTGCGCGAAACGGCTCAAGCGATTGACAATCGTTTGATTTGTAATTTGTTTCTATATGCTCCATCTCTTTTGGCGCAGCAAACACGATTGTGCGATACCAACCGGTAAGATACTTTTTAAATTGCATATTTTTAAAAGACAACGTTTTGATGGGGCGCGGTATTGTGAATGGAAAGCTTCCAACAAGTAAGACACAGAAGTGACCGTGATAAAATTGCGAACTAAACTGATTGTGTCAGCCTCTAGCCTATCACATGTTCAACAGCGATTGATGTGGTGTTGATCGGCTTGAAGAAGGTGATTGGGCAGAGACTAGTTGTACAGCGCCCCTTTCGTAAGCGGCAAGGCGGTAGCCACTGCTCAATGGCGGGTAAAAACCGGCGGCAAGCGCCTTACGCCTTACGCCTTGCCGCCTTACGCCTTGCCGCTCACATTTTCGTTACTGCGTTACTAACAAGGCTTTTAATTCAAACGTGGCGCGGTCCAAGTAGGCCCGCTGCGATAAATCGGCTACCAATAGTTTTTCACTCTTTATTATAGGAGAGAGATTTCGATGGAAAATG
>Ga0114956_1003541_pt1 | contig 12080 bp, 9 predicted proteins | sample MaitaG_FD_87304 | JGI IMG/M metagenome (GOLD analysis project Ga0114956, IMG submission 87304) | Marine algal microbial communities from Maine, USA - Maine_Asex2 metaG | ecosystem: Host-associated > Algae > Red algae > Unclassified | place: Maine, USA | collected 2015-01-05 | reverse complement strand
TTTGGGACAACAACTTCCGCCAGCAAATGATCTCGTAAACCATTGCCTCTGGGCAAAAGTCTACGTTCGAAAAACCCTCACCCCCCAGCCCCCTCTCCCTAAAAATTCGGATGACGTTTGATAACAGTGGGAAGATCTAACGTCCGAATTTTCAGGGAGAGGGGGAGCTAAATTTTGGTTTCTGCACCGCTAGTAAAATCTAAAGTAAGTGCCATTGGGCGATAGTCCCGGTTTTGCGATGACTAAACCGAGGCTCACTTAATCAACAAGCCCCTAACGCCAAAACGTACCAATATTAAGTTTTACCTAATCCCCATACCTGAGAAGTAATTCAGCACAGACAGTTCGACGATATCGCGATCAAAGATCAATGGCCGTCGATGGAAGTCGCAGAAATCCTTGGCTTGATTTAGTAGGTCTCCGACATGGCAGAATCGAAATGGACGGTTAGGTCGTTTATAGTGATATTCGATTAATTGATCCACGACGCCTTCTTGAACCTGGAAACCCATCTGCGTCAGCAATTTATCAAACAGGTTACGGAACTGAATTTCTGTAGGATCAAAGACTTCAATCTTATAAGGAATCCGTCGCAGAAACGCTTCATCACACAGCGTGACCGGATCGAGGTTGGTAGAGAAGATCAACAGCTGCTCAAACGGCAGCGAGATCTGACGTCCCGAGGGAAGATTCAAAAAATCGTTACCAGATTCCATCGGTACGATCCAGCGATTTAGCAATTCTGTTGTCGTGATTTGCTGGCGACCAAAGTCATCCACCACTAGGCAACCGCAATTGCTTTTCACGTGAATGGGCGCTTCAATAATCCCCGTGACCGGATTGAGCGTCGCTTCGAGGTGCTTCATTTCCAATTCACCACCGACAACAATCGACGGCCGTTTGATGCGCACCCATCGTTGGTCATGTTCTGTGTCAATCGTGATTGACTGGTTCTGCGGCAAAGGCGCGGCTTCGTGGATGCTGGGATCGAAGATACGGATCACTTCCCCACCTACTGTGAGGGATCGCGGAATCCAAACAATTTCACTGACCGAGTGGATTGCGCGTTTGGCCAAGCTGGTCTTTCCGTTACCAGGAGGACCGAACAGAAACATGCTGCGGCCCGAATTAATCGCTTGCCCCAATTGGCAGATCATTAAATCTGACACCATCAGATCGGTCAGAGCATTTCGAACTTGGTCAAAGGTTGGCTTGAGATGTCTCACCGACTGCCGCATGACGGCTTCGGTGTAAGCCGAAATACAGACCGGCGCTGCCCCGCAATAAGTGGTGCGCGACAGATGCATTTTTGCCTGTTCAACACCCTTGGGAGAAAGTTCGTACTCGAAGTCGCTAATGCCTGCCGATTTTTTGTGACCGATCAACAGGTCAGATTTGAGTGTCGCCAGAATCGGTTCGAGAATACTGAAGGATAGTTTGATCTGCTTTGAGATTTTGCTGCCGGGCTGGCTCCCGTGTAGAAACAGAAATTTGAGAACCAGTGGATAGATATCGTTAGGATGCAATCCGGCATCCCGCAGTGAAGTCGGTGGTGCCGGAATCTGTTCGCGCGTGGGATCGAACTGACTGTCCATGACCTCGCCCGCGCGGTCCCCTGGTAAGGGAATCTGCTTCTCGGCGTTCGGATTTGCGGTTTGATCGCTTGAAAAAGTGTTGTTATCCATCTGCGTTCCAGACTCGTCGACAATTTTAAATTTAAGGGCACTGCGCAGCTGCGTTTGGAGGCAATCGAAATTCAACGCCCGTTTATAACGATTGCATCAAATCAACCGCTTATTTCGGTCAATATCGCTTTTCGGTAGAGCAATCTGTTTGAACTTCAACTTCAATGGCGCAGTGGCACGTCTTAAACGTAAGGTACAGTTCTACGTATTACGTCCATCGGTCTTTGGCGGATAAATTACCAGCCGACCGTTAACGTCCCTCCTCACCGTCGGCTTCGTCACAAACTGTCCTTCTTCAACCCTAAACCCTATGATCCACGTCCGAAAACTTCGAAAGAGCTACCAAGACCTACAGTCGGGGCAATTCAAGGCGCTCGATGGCATCAGTTTTGACGCGATGCCAGGACAGGTTTACGGCTTACTGGGCCCAAATGGTGCGGGCAAAACGACGGCGTTGAGAATCCTTAGTACCGTCCTACGACCCACCAGCGGCACCGCGATTATCAACGGCTTCGACGTGAACGAGTCGCCCGAAGAGATCCGTCACCAGATCGGATTCGTTTCAACCAATACCGCGATCTACGACCGAATGACTGCTTGGGAGTTGGTTCAATACTTTGGCCGGCTGTATGGAATGGATTCTGAAAACCTTCAGATACGTATGGAGCATCTGTTCGAACGTTTCCAAATGAACGACATTCGTAATGTTCTGGGCAGCAAGATGTCGACTGGCATGAAACAAAAGGTCTCTATCGCTCGCGCTATCATTCACGACCCACCGGTGCTGATCTTCGACGAAGCCACATCGGGTTTGGATATCTTAGTTGCCCGCGAGGTCCTTCGCACAGTCGAACAGTTAGCCGACCAAGGCAAATGCGTGATATTTTCATCCCACATCATGACCGAAGTCAGAAGGTTGTGCCATCGCATCGCCATCATGAGCCACGGCCGCATCCTTGCCGAAGGAAGCATCGAGGACATCATCGAACAATACAACGAAAATGACATTGAAGAACTTTTCTATCAAATCATTTCAACACATGAACAAGAGAAACAACGTAGCGTTTTAAGCTGATCATCTCCATTTGTTCAAGGTACATAAACTGCCAACCTTCGTTACATGCGTTGCTTAGAAAAAAAGAAGTCTCCTTATGAAGTGGTCTAATGTCAAACTAATTTTTTCGCGCGAGATGCGTGATCAGATGCGCGATCGTAGAACGCTGTTCACGGTGGCCGTGTTGCCTATCATCCTCTATCCGCTGATGGGAATGGCAATGCTTCAAGTTTCACAGTTCATGCGTGAACACCCCACGGATATTTGGATCGTCGGTGCAGAGAACTTGCCCGAATCTCCCGCACTGGTGGTGGATGGAAAAGTCAATTCTGAATTCGCCAGCACCAAGGATTTGAATTTGATGCATTTGGTTGCCTCTCAAGAGGGTGACCGCGAATTTAAAGCACTGATACAAAGCTTCAAAGAAGATCCGGAGGCCCACGGAAGTCGGTTGATTGATCAGTTGCTCGAAGAACAAATGGCGCGTCGCGGCGTGGATCTTGCCGTGGTGATTCCGTCAGTCATTCAATCCCCCCAACTGATCGATGCGGAAACCAAGGTTGCTTCGCAGCCGAAGATTTACATCTTTCACAATTCGGCAAAAGACAAAAGTAAAATCGCAGCTCAGCGATTCAGTGACGTGGTCGCGGCGTGGCAAAAGACCTTCGTGCAAGATGTACTACAAGAGAACAACGTACCGCAAACGCTGATTCGAGGTGTGGCGGTGACCAGTTCTGACGTCGCAGACAAAGCGGGCGTGAGCGCCGCGATGTGGTCAAAAATACTGCCCTTTATCGTCATGATTTGGTCCTTGACCGGAGCGTTCTATCCTGCGATTGATCTGTGCGCGGGTGAGAAAGAACGAGGAACCTTCGAAACGCTGCTCAGTAGCCCCGCCAAACGCAGCGAAATCGCCATCGGAAAATTAATGACCGTGATTTCCTTCAGTATGGCAACCGCACTGCTTAATTTGCTCAGCATGGCCTTCACGGGCTTGTTTGTGTACTCTCGATTGACCGGTGGCATCGAAGGACTTTCGATGGGACCTCCACCGGTTTCCTCAATTTTGTGGTTGGTAATCGCTTTGATTCCAATCTCAGGATTGTTCAGCGCCGTTGCCTTGGCGGCGGCGGCTTTTGCGCGTAGCAGCAAAGAAGGACAGTACTACCTAGTGCCCCTGATGATGATCTCGATGCCGCTGATGATGATTCCGATGTTGCCAGCGGCAAAACTGGACCTCGGCACCAGTCTCATTCCAGTGTCGGGATTGATGCTGCTGTTAAGAGGCTTGATCGAAGGCCAGTACGAACAATCGCTACAATTCTTTGCGCCCGTTTGTGGTGTGACGCTGCTATGTTGCTGGCTATCGGTGAGGTGGGTTATTTATCAATTCAATAGTGAAACCGTCTTATTCCGCGCGAGTGAACGTTTCGGCGTTGGGGCATGGGTGAAACAAATTGCCAGCCAACGATCAGATCTGCCCAGCGTTGGCAGTGCGATATTGTGCTGCATTATGATTCTCGTGCTTTCGTTCTTTGTGAGCTTTTCCTTGGGCGGTGTTCCCGATTCATTCATATCATTCACCAAGATGACGATCGCGCAATTGCTGACAACAGTATTAGTACCGGCACTGTTCATGGCATTGATGCTCAGCAAGAACCCTCGAAAATCGCTGCGACTGAATACGTGTTCAGTGCCTATGGCATGCGCGGCGGTACTGATGGCGATCTGCTTTCATCCGCTGTTTATGGCTTTCCGGGAATTGGTGATGATCGTTTACCCGATGACCGCTGATATGTCTGGATTCGAAAGCGCCTTCGAAAAAATCCTCGCAGGGGCTCCTGGCATTTGGGCAATCCTGTTGGTAATGGCAATCCTCCCGGCTGTGATGGAAGAACTTGCCTTTCGCGGATTCATTCTTTCGGGATTGGAAAGTCTCAAAAACAAATGGCAGGCAATCGCAATCGCCAGTCTGTTCTTTGGTCTCTCCCACTCCATCATTCAGCAGTCCGTTATTACGGGCGTCGTGGGGATTATTTTAGGAATCATCGCGGTTGAGACACGCAGCATCTTGCCTTGCATTCTTTACCACGCAACTCACAACAGCTTGACCGTGTTACTATCGCAAACGCACAGCCATCACGTGGACGGTTCGCCCTTTCTAAGTCGCATGCTGCATTCTCCGGAGGGCGTAGGCTACGAATACAACATCGTCACGACGGTGGTTTTGGGAACTCTTGCGTGCGGGCTGTTGGCTTGGTTCATTAAGTTTCCAGCAGTCGACAAACAACAGAAATCCTCGAGCCAAGGGCCCGAGGGTCTGGACGCTATCGGCCATCCAACCGCGGAAGCTTGAGAACGAGTCGGTTTTGCTCTATTCTTAACAGCGGACGCGCTGTGTCGCGACCTTTTGGATCTGTATCTGTCTAACAGGGGCCGCAATGTTGTGTCGTCGAAGTGCTATTCTATTGTGCGTCATCCTTGCACTTACAGCGTCAGAGGGTGGGGGCTCAAACGTGCAGGCTCAAGAATCTGCACAGGCCCCGCTGAACATTCTCTTCATCATGTCTGACGACCACACCTCGCAAGCTGTCGGGGCCTATCAACGACGACTGTCGTCTCTCAACCCGACGCCTACCATCGACGAACTGGCGAAGAACGGAATGCTGTTTGAAAACGCATTCTGCAGTAACTCAATCTGCACGCCGTCAAGAGCCTGTGTGATCAGCGGCCGCTACTCTCACGTCACCAACACGCGCGATTTGGACGACACGCTCGCTTCCGAATTCCACACACTGCCTCGGCAACTGCGCAGCGCGGGCTACCAAACGGCAATCATTGGAAAATGGCATTTGACGAACGAGCCCGCAGATTTTGACCACTACTGCGTGCTGCCGGGGCAAGGGAAATACTTCGATCCATTTTTTCAAGTACGCGGAGAAAAGCCATGGCCCGAGAGTTTGATGCAAGTCAAAGGAAAGCATTCAACCGACGCAATTACGGATTTGACGTTGGATTGGTTTGAGAACGTGCGCGACGCCTCCAAGCCATTTTTTCTGATGCACCACTACAAAGCGCCGCATGATTTCTTCGAACACGCACCGCGTTACGAATCCTATTTAGCCGACACGGAGATTCCGATGCCCGAGTCGATGTGGCGGACGTCGCCCAAGTTCGGATCAGTAGCCACCCGCGGAAGCAACGATGAACTGGTCCCTCACATTGGCACTTCGGTCACACGCCGGAACCCTTTTCGAAACTACACTCACATGTACGCCAATGACCGATCCTTGTCAGATCGTGATGCTGCAGAACGTGCCTATTCGATTTATTTGAAGAAGTACCTACGTTGCGTCAAAGGCGTGGACGACAATTTGAAGCGGTTGTTAGACTATCTCAAACAGGAAGGACTGTTTGAGAATACAATTATCGTTTACACGTCTGACCAAGGCATGATGTTGGGTGAACACGACTATATTGATAAACGGTGGATGTTTGACGAATCAATGCGATCGCCACTAATCATTCATTGTCCCAAACTGATACCGGCCGAGAAACGGACCACCGCAATCATCGAAAACATCGACCTAGCCCCCACGTTGTTGGACTTCGCCAACGCGGAGATTCCGGCCGGTATCCAAGGCAGTTCCTTTCGCACTTTATGCGAGACGGGTAAGGAGCCCAAAGATTGGAAACGGGAGGCGTACTACCGGTACTGGATGCACATCGCCCATCACGACGTACCTGCCCACCTCGGCATCCGTACCAAAAAATTCAAGCTAACATATTATTACGGAATAGATTTTCGCGACCGGGGCAAACCGCGAACGCCACCAGGCTGGGAGCTGTATGATCTTGCCGCCGATCCGCGCGAGTTGAACAATGTCATCGACGATCCAGCTTACGCGGCGATCGTTGTGGATTTGAAACAGCGCCTATCCGACAAGCGTGCCGAGATTGGAGACAATGGACAACAATCGGCTGACGTAGAAGAGGTCATTCAAGAATTTTGGGATTACGATCAGCGCGACCGAAACGAAGCGATTGATATTTCCCAATCTTATCTTCAGTCGCGGCAAGGCCGTCGTCGCTACATTCCGGGTGAAAACAAACACGACAAGTAGCTGATTGCGCGCCTTTAAACACTCGTTTTTACATAGACAAATTTGATGAAAGCTATCTTGGCACCGTGGGTGCTTCCTGTTGTACAACCTCCCATCGCCAATGGAGCGGTCGTCTTTAACGCGGACAGGGAGATCGTCTATGTCGGTGAACAGGATCACATGCCCAAGTGTGACGTTGTAGAAAGACACGCAGGTCACGCCATTCTGCCGGGGCTGGTCAACGCGCACACCCACCTCGAATTCAGCGATTTAAAAAAGCCCATTGGCCAACCGGGAATGGAATTCACGAAATGGATTTCTGAAGTTATAGCCTGTCGCCGTGGTCAAAACCAAACGGAAGAAGACAAAACGTCGGCAATTAAATCAGGCCTTCAACAAAGCCTCGATCACGGCGTCGCTGCGATTGGCGAAATCGCGACCACGCCGTTATTAGCCGAACACTACGCCAACGCAACAAATTGTTTTCTGAACGTTTTTCAAGAAGCCTTAGGAGCTGACCCCAGCGACTACGATCGCAAGTTGGCTGAGCTGCGAAGTAATAAAAAGTTGCTCAAAGAAAACGAAATTGTGTCCGCGATCAGCCCTCATGCTCCCTATTCGGTTCCCCCGGCATTGTTACAACGCCTCATAAACGTCGCGGTAGAGACAGATTCTTCTGTCGCAATTCATTTGGCCGAAACAACCGCCGAACGTGAATTTGTAGAGCTCCGCAGTGGACCGTTTGTCGAAATGCTCAAGCAGTTTGGCGTTTGGCAACCGAAAATGTACGCGGCGAAAGATTCGATTCTAAAAATTCTTAAGACCGTGTCACAAGCGCGACGCATTCTGATCATTCACGGAAACTACCTGAACGAAAATGAGTTGGACTTCATCGCAACGGTGAAAGAAAAGATGAGCGTTGTCTTTTGCCCGCGTACGCACCAATACTTCCGGCATGACGATTATCCCATCGAAGCGATTCTCAATCGCGGGATTAATTTGGCGGTGGGAACCGATTCCCGGGCATCCAATCCTGATTTGAATCTGATGCACGAATTGAAAGAGATCCGCCAGAGATTTCCAAATCTTTGTTCGGAGGCGATTCTGGAAATAGGTACGATCAACGGAGCGACAGCGTTAGATGCCGCCCATCACTTGGGGACCTTAGAACAAGGCAGGGCAGGGCGGTTTTGCTTTGCCAAACTTTTGCACGCCAACGATCCATACAGTTGGTTAATGTGAGAAGAAGAAGAAGAAGAAGTAGTAGGCAGTCAATTACGCGGAACAATATTCGTGATGAAAGCCACCCGCCGGCGTAGGTGACGGGTGGCAATCACGGTTGCACGGTTCTCGCCCGCGACTTTTAAACGACTGATCTGATTGTAGACCTCTTGTTCGACGCCTCGTTTTTTGACGATGACTTCGCCCACTTTAAATTTGCGAAGCGCCGCCGAAATCTTTCTTAGGTCCAGCTTCAAGGTATCCGCGATTATGTACTCGCTGAGCAACGGCGTCTTTTTAATTAGCTTTCCCGTCAAATAATCGGCGTGGGCAGAGACGGGTTGGAGTCCGGAATCTGCAGCCAGAGGGGACATCAGACCTGACGCCAACACTACCGCATGGGGTTCGAAAATAGAATCGCCCATGGCACGCGCTGATTCTAGACGTTCGGCCGAAACGCGTTTTGAATCTGCCGAATAAGTGAACACCTTGCCGGAGTTGGCAACCAAAGTCGCCGTTGTGTTGTGCGGCTTGGGCGTCTTTGGGCCACTCCAAAGAACCTGCTGCTTGCACTCACGATTATCACCGATCCATTCACGCTGTATTTCCTCGGGCATCGATTCGTGTGTTGGTGTGGCCGGTGCGACCTTGATGGCGACAGTTTGATCTCCGGACAACGCCGCATAAATATCAGGGAGCTTTGGCTGGAAAAAATCTCCTCGAACGGTCCTTGATTTCGAACGTCGATCTGGATCGATATGTATTCCGTCAAACTCCGTAAGTTTCGTCTCTTCGAAGGTCTGGTGTCGAACCGACGCATTAAATAGACCGACGCCGGTCAGGTTGTGGCCCGCGATGGCGGCGGTCAATTCATCGGCATCGATGCCAACGGTGCTGATGCCTGCAACAGCGCGAGCGGCCAGCGCGATCAGGTCGCCACCAATGCCGCAACAGATATCGGCGACATTCTTGAGACCACCGAAATGAGTGGCTTTGTATCGCGCGATCTGCAACGACGTGGATTGTTCGAGCCCTCGTCGAGTAAAGAACATTTGGTCCGCACAAGGAAACTTTTTCAGCCCGTGCATGCGCAGCTGAGCCTGTTCGATGACAAGGGCGGCTCGGACGGGGGTGATCTTCTTACGCAGTGTCTTGTTGATGGTGAGCGCGTTGATGCGGTCACGAAAATCCGCTTCCACTTGCAAAACAAGTGATTTCCCTTCTTCGGAGAACAGCCATTTAAATTCTTGCCGCAGAGATTGGTCCATGTGGGTATATTAGTGACATCTCTCCCTATCGCAAGCAGGCAATTCGTAACACAGATGTTTATCGACCCCACTAGAGAAATCGTAATATTCGCACGGTTGGCTCAAGCCTTCAAGAACCGAATGCAGATGCAAGATCGCGATCGGGCGTTAGTGATGACTGGCGTCTGTGCGTCGATGCTGGAGATGGAAGTCATCGCAACTTTTTGCCGGCAGCTGATTCTTAAAAACAATCATGGGCACATGCTTAAAAGGTTTGAGAGTTTTAACGAAGCGTTGCGAACTGAAGATTTTGTGACCTTTCTAAAACAAGTCCGACGAAAATTACCGACCGAGAAAGCAGAAAATCTCTTGGTCGAATTTGGGTATCAGTGCGACGTCAAACGCCGCGATTACACCGATCCGGATGTCTATATCGCCGCAATTATGGGCGTCGATTACGCTTGGATGAAAGAGAACTTTCAATAGAGCGTTGCAGTACGAATCCGCAGCGCGAGCAAGTGAGTTTTCCGGGGCAGCGGGCACTTAATTGCTTGCGCTGCGGGTTCGCATTGTAACGCTTCGTAGTTGGAACTTTTTTATTGGTGATCGATGCGTAGTTGGACAACGCCACTTTCGTGAGCGGTAAGACGCCAGCCGCTCACCGTTTCGTTACCACGTTAATAACCAGTGTTTTGATTCCAATGTGACGCTGTCAAATTAGAATCAGGTTTAAAGTTAGATGGCTACAACTTAAGAATTAGCGAGTCAGGTTTGTATTGGTCGGTACGCTTGTCTTACCTGCCCCTTTATTCAAGTTTGAGATCGTTGTGAGGGGGCGCGGTCGGTCATTGAAAATTCTCAGCCTCAAGGTCGATGAAGAAAGTACAGAGATAGGTTTGCGTTTCACCTCCGTATGGTTGGGGATGGCACCAGACTTTCTAGCTCTCTTTACCGTTTGTCTCGATCCTCACCATTGTTGACTGTCATGCTTCGCTCCATTCTGTTGCCGACTTTGGTTGCTTGTTTCATTGCAGTACCGTTGCTGTATCAGAAAAGCACATCACGTGATCTGAGCCCGCAACTTCAAAGTGTCCCAAACGCCCAAAATGTGCGTAGCGATTACGATTTCTACGTATCTCAACCCACCGAGGCGAATTTGGCGGCAGCACGGCCCTATTCCCCACCGCATGCCAACTCATCTTACAATCCGAGGCAAACGTCTTCGGCAAATCGGTCGCTTCGACCTGACGATCGCGCGTCAACCGTGTTGACCGCGTCAACCGCATTAACGGTGACGCCGGATTCCACACTGCATCCAATCCTCAACCGCGCTTCACAGAACCCACAGGCAACGCATAGGATGAACCTACCGCAGCTTTCGGAACCGTCACTTTCGCCAAAGTCACTGCCGGTGTTGATGCCGAGTTCGACTTCCGGCGGGAATTACATGACAGCATCTTCCTCGCAAATCCCCCTATCCCCTACGGTCAACTTCAATCAGATGACGCCCGACTATGGAGCGGTCCAAACGCAAACGTTTCGAGGCAATGCTTTTGGACCGGATTTGACCACTGAACCGATGCAGTTTGTTCCGGTGTCAAATTTTCAGGAGATCTTTCGGTTTGACGTTTCCCCCGCTTGGGCGAAACAGCGCTGGGAAAGGCTGACGGCGATCCCCGCCGAAAATGGATTGCACGGACTGCGTACGGCTTTGGTAACGGGCACAAACTCCTGGGACCTCAACGGCGCGTTGACCTATCACTTTGACCAAAACCACCGCACCCAGCGTATCACATTCCGTGGTTGGGTGGGGGATCCGTCGCGGTTGATCAACCTTGTCACGCAGCACTTCGGTTTCAAGCCGCAGCCTACTCATTGGGCGGGGCTGTACGTTGCAACTTTTGACGGAGAGCAGACTGGTGGATTATTGATGAAGGATCCCGATACGATCGACCGGCGTAACCAAGTCCAACGGACGGCGGTGATTATGGAGATAAACCAACCTTCGGGAAGATTTAAACTTAGCGACGAATTTGTAGGGTTTATGGCTCCGGCGATGCCCGGCCACTAATTGGTTGCCAAAATTACGATCTGAAAACAATACAATTCCAAGGTGCTGGAGAAACGTTGATAAACGCGCGCCTCGATCGCTTCGCGCGGCGGTACGACTGACAAACTTTCAACAGGTTTCCACGATGACGGCTGCTCCGATTTTGCACGGTTTCGCAAAAACTCGGATGCGTTTTTCGATGATTAAGGAAACTTCAAACGAAATGAAAATTAGGTCTTTGACTCAGCTGCTAGCACTCTTAAAATCGCTCTCTATCAGGGTCAAGGGCACGCCAGCAATGCTGCGGACGGGTTCTTGAACAAATAGGATACGATGCATCGAGTTGACGGGATTTGACTCGCTGTTGCTGTGGCAGGCCGCCCGCCTTTGGCCTCGTTGACGTGATAGCTGCTCCCTCTTTTATTGTCTGGTTGAGACCTTAAGCCGGTAGGCTTTGAAGGTTCTTTTTCCAGCAATCGTTCTCGATTGTGTCTGGCCGATGAAAACGTCAGGATGCGACTTTGTCGATAACGGAACCCACCTTACAACCCTCCGCCGATAGGAGCACAAACGCCGATGGCGCCGATGGCGGCAGCCAATCGGTTTGCCAATCAGATAGCCAATCGGATGGCAAATCAGATAGCCAATCGGATAGCGCGATCTCGGCGATTGTTACTGAGATGTTGGCGCGTAAGGTGGGCCAAACGAGGTTTGAACTTT
>Ga0114956_1003540_pt1 | contig 12080 bp, 12 predicted proteins | sample MaitaG_FD_87304 | JGI IMG/M metagenome (GOLD analysis project Ga0114956, IMG submission 87304) | Marine algal microbial communities from Maine, USA - Maine_Asex2 metaG | ecosystem: Host-associated > Algae > Red algae > Unclassified | place: Maine, USA | collected 2015-01-05 | reverse complement strand
GCCCAGATGCAATGGTTTACGAGATCATTTGCTGGCGGAAGTTGTTGTCCCAAACTTTGTTGCTCCTCACCCCCCAACCCCCTCTCCTCGTGAATTCGGTCAGCGTTTGATTAGATGGCAGCGTCTGTAGGTCCGAATTCACGAGGAGAAGGGGAGCTAGTTTTTATGGTTGGGTGTAAAGTAAGCGCCATTGGGCGCTAGCCGCCGGTTTTTACCCGCCATTCACCGGCGGCTAGCGCCTTGCCGCTCACGAAAGTGGCGCTGTCCAGCTAACAAGGAAAAGGGAAAGCATTGATTCGATGCGTTTCGTTTGGATAGTCTCCCATGCCCAACCATAAGATTTTCGCCCCTGTGTTTCATGGTGAGGCGGCTGCGGTCAAGCTTCTGCTCGACGGCGACGCGACACTCGTCACGATCCGAGATGCTAAAAATCTGACGCCGTTGCATGTCGCGGCCAGTCGTGGTCAAGACGCCGTGGTTCAATTGTTGATTGACTATGGCGCTGATGTTAACGGTCCGACCGATGCTGGGGACTGGACACCGCTGGTTTGGGCGGCGTACCGTGGCCATACAGATGCGGTGAAAGTGCTGGCCGAAAATGGAGCCGGAATAACTTTCGCCGACGGTAACCCCATCCACTTCGCTGGGCAACGGAAGCATAAAGACGTCTGTCGTATCCTGGTTGAGTTCGGGGCGGTTGACGGATTGGTCGCGTCCGGTGACGAAGATTTGCTCAGCCTTTTCCGTGCGGCGTACAGCTACGATACCGCTGGCGTCCAAGACGTGCTCGTTCGTCGCCGGAAGTTGATTGACGCTACTGATAAGGATGGTCGCACGGTTCTTCATGAGTCTTGTGCTCATGGGGATACTAAAACGGTGCGTAGCTTATTAGAGGCGGGGGCCGATGTAACGCTTCAGGATCTGCATGGGCAGACGCCGCTGGATAGGGCTTCGAAACATCGGCAACACGCCGTCATGCGGTTGCTGAAGAGGTTTCAAGGGCAATGAGTTTCTGGTTTCTACAAATAGTAAAGCGGCTGTCCTCAGCTGCTTAAGCCGATGCCGACAACGAAAATTTCCTTGGGACTAATTCACGGTTTACCGTTCGATGGAGCCCCCCCTCCGACATCCGACGTAGCGACTTTTGGATGGATACTCTTCAAGCACGGATCGTCTTTTGTTCTAATACGGTCTGAGATTCAATCAAATCAAAATGAACCTGGACCCATTCCATGCACCCTGCGTTAGAACGAGACATCTTCTTGGTGAAAGAACATGTTGGCATGTTTAAAGCCGCAAACAACTACGATATCTTGGACATCGAAACAGGACAGCCACTTCTGTACTGCCGCGAACCGAGACTGGGCGGCTTTACGAAACTTTTCCGCTTTACGAAGTACAAGCGGATGACGCCGTTCGATATCGAGATCCAAGACCTCCACGGCCAGCCGATCATTCGCGTCAAACGTGGGTTGTCGTTGTTCGTTTCAACGGTCGATGTTTTTGATCAATCCAATGAGAAAATCGGTGCTTTCAAGCAAAAGTTTTTTTCCATCGGAGGTGCCTTCACGGTGTTGAGCCCCACCGACGAACCACTGTGCCAGCTCAAGGGCAAATGGACCAGTTGGGAATTCCGTTTTTTGGCCGGAGACAATGAATTGGCCAAAGTCTCGAAAAAGTGGGGCGGGCTGGGCAAAGAACTATTTACCTCCGCTGATAACTATGTGCTCCAGATTTCCGAAGACGTCCCGCCCGACCAACCGGTGCGGCAATTGATCATGGCAGCGGTCTTGTGCATCGACATGGTCCTGAAAGAATAGTGACCTTGAATCGACACAATTCCCCAACCCGCCGAAGCAACTTTGAATTCTGATTTTAAACAGCTGCAAGAACGCATCAACGCAACGATGCACTGCGATCGATTTGGATTTCAAAAGCAATTAAAAAAACTGCGAAGTCAATCGTCGGCAGAGGCTCAGGCCGTTGAGCATCTAAGCAGTGCGATTGAAGCGTCTGCGGAACGCTTGAACAAGCGCCGCGACGGGTTGCCCGAACTGAAGTTTGACACCGAACTGCCGATCTTTGAGCGTAAAGACGAAATCGCTGCGGCCATTACAGCCAACCAAGTCGTCGTGATTAGCGGTGAAACTGGCAGCGGCAAGTCGACTCAGTTGCCCTTGATTGCGATGGAAGCCGGATTCGGCATCAGCGGCACGATCGGGCACACGCAGCCTCGACGTATTGCCGCCCGCAGTGTCGCGGCGCGGGTTGCACAGCAACTCGGATCCGCTCCAGGCACCGACATCGGATTCAAAATTCGCTTTGACGATAAAACGTCGCCTCAAACTTACGTCAAACTGATGACTGACGGCATCCTGCTGGCCGAAACGCAGTCCGATCGGTTCTTGGACCAATACGATTTGATCATCATCGACGAAGCGCATGAACGTTCGTTGAACATTGACTTCCTGTTGGGTTGTTTGACGCGCATTTTAAACAAACGGCCCGACCTAAGATTGGTCATCACGTCGGCCACGATCAACACGCAAAGTTTCGCCGATCATTTCGCAGAAGCGATCGGCGCACCGGTGCCGATCATCAGCGTCCAAGGCCGAACGTATCCGGTGGATATACTGTACCGCCCGCCAGCGGAAGAGGAGATTGGGCAGAACGATCCACTGGATCTGGTGGTGGACACAGTTCAAGAATTAGCAGAAATCGACGATGGTGATTCGCTGATTTTTTTGCCCACCGAAGCCGATATTCGATCCCTTGCGAAAAAATTACGAGACGCGCATTTACGCGGCGGGCCAACGGAGATTCTTCCGCTGTACGCGCGATTATCGACCGACCAACAGAATCTTATCTTTAATCCGGGCAAGGCGCGTCGAATCGTATTGGCGACCAACGTTGCCGAATCCTCCATCACGGTGCCACGTATCCGCTTCGTGATCGATACCGGCACCGCCCGGATCAGTCATTATTCGCCGCGCAGCAAAGTCCAACGATTACCCATCCAAGCCGTCTCGCAGGCATCCGCGAATCAGCGCGCCGGTCGCTGTGGCCGTATTGGGCCGGGAATCTGCGTGCGATTGTATTCCGAAGACGATTACCAACAGCGTTCGAAATTCACGACTCCCGAAATCAGACGCACCAACTTGGCGTCAGTCATCTTGCAAACGATGGCGTTAAATCTTGGGCAGATCGAAGAGTTCCCTTTTATTGATCCGCCCAGAGCAGATTCGATTCGCGACGGTTATAAAACGCTGTTCGAAATCAGCGCGATCGACCAGCGTCGGAAACTTACTCCTTTGGGAAGGCGTTTGGCCCGTTTACCCGTTGACCCGCGGATTGGCCGAATGATCTTTGCCGCCGATCGAGAAAGTTGTTTGAGTGAGATTCTGATCATCGCTGCTGCTTTGGAGATTCAAGATCCCCGTGTACGACCGGCAGAGAAAAAGAAAGCCGCCGACCAACAGCACGAGAAATTTAAGGATGAGCGGTCGGATTTTATTTCGCTGTTGAACATTTGGGATTTCTTTCACGACCTGAAGTCGGATTTGTCGCGCGGCAAACTGAAAAGGGCCTGCGCGCAGAATTTCCTTTCGTATTCATTAATCCGGCAATGGCAGGACATCCATCGCCAACTTAAAGCGATGGTGGTTCAGCAACGGTTGAAATCGGGCAAACGAAAAAATGACTACGACGCGATTCACCGCAGTCTGTTGACGGGGCTTTTGTCAGGCATCGCGACGTTAACCGATCGCCATGAATACACTGGAGCGGGTGGAATTAAGTTCAATCTATGGCCCGGTTCGGGGATCTTTAACGCGAAACCAAAATGGGTGATGGTCAGCGAGATTGTAGAAACGACCAAACGCTATGGACGCGTTGCGGCAAAGATTTCGCCGCAATGGATTGAACCGATCGCCGATCACATCGTGAAAAGACGTTACGCCGATCCGCGCTGGAGTAAAAAGCAACAATCAGTGATGGCGTCTGAACATGTCAGTCTGTTCGGCATCCCGATCGTTGCCGGTCGCGCGATTCATTACGGGCGTATCGATTGCGACGCGGCACGTGAGGTATTTATTCGTGACGGATTGTCGGGCGACGAATTCACCGGCACGCAGGATTTCTATTTACACAATCAATGGCTGTTGGAGGAACTGTCCAACGAGGCGGCAAAAACTAGAGTCCGCGATCTGATCGTCGACCCGCAAGACGTTGTGGATTTCTATCAACGGTCCGTTCCTGAGAATGTGTTCGATACGCGTAGTCTCAAAAAAGTTCTCAAGGACGATGATGCGCTGGATCAGAAACTCCGCATGACGCGCGCCGACGTTTTGCCTCAGAGTGGAAATGATTCGACGCGCGATCAATTCCCTGACGAAGTTACGGTGGGGTCGATGCAGATCCCAATCGCTTATCAATTCGCGCCGGGAGCTGACGATGACGGGGCGACAGTGCGTGTGCCGGTCGATGGTATCGGGCAGCTGGACGACGCTCAAACTGGCTGGTTGGTGCCGGGGTTGATGAAGGAGCGGATCATTGGTTTGATTCGAAGTTTACCAAAGCAGATTCGCCGCAACGTGGTACCTGCGCCGGAGACCGCGGACCAAGTGATCGCGACGATGAAGATGGGGCAAGGTTTCTTCGCCGAAGGCGTCGCCAAGGAACTGACGCGGATTGGCGGAGTGCCGATCACAGTGCAGATGTTCAAACAGGAGAAACTTGCTCCGCATCTGCATGTCAATTTAGAGGTTGTTGATGAAGAGGGGACGGTAATCGCTCAAGGTCGTTCGGTGGCGGAGGTGCGGTCGCAACTGGGGACAGAACACGCCAGCAGTATTGTCGAGGTGCAGGATTCGACGTGGCATCAAGACGGTTTGGTTGAGTGGAGTTGGGGCGAGTTTCCCAAAGAGGCGACCATCACTCGTGGAGCAACGCGGCTTTCGGCGTACCCCGCGTTGGTCGATCAGGGAGATGCGGTGGGGCTGCGATTGGTGGATTCGCGACCCGCCAGCGATCAAGTTTCCAAGCAGGGGTTGGTGAGGCTGCTGCAGATTTTGAATCGCAAATCGGTTAAGGCTCAAGTCGCTCATCTGCCTAATCTGGATCAGCACGCGCTGAAACTCGCTCGGATTGTACCCTCGAAAACACTTAGGCCTCAGCTGGCTGATTTGATTGTGCGCGTTGCGTTTGTTCACTTGCAAAAATTTCCTCGTTCAGAACAAGAGTTTGACGATTTGCAATCCGGCGCGGTTGAGAAGCTGAGTATGGCCAGCCAGGCGGTGGCGAAGTGGCTCCCTCGTTTCGCTGCTGCGGTACATCTGGCGTATTTACAGATGGAAAATATCCCCAGTAAACGGAGTCCCGTCAAAGGCGATATTAAGGCTCAAATTGTTTCGCTGACACTCGATGGTTTTCTCGCGACGACGTCATGGGAGTGGCTCAAAGAGTATCCGCGTTTCTTCGAAGCGATTGCGTTTCGAATCGAAAAACTGGCCTCCACGGCGGTGGATGTCGATCACGCAAAAACAGCGGAACTGGATCATTATTGGGACAAGTATCATGAGATCAAAGCGCGGCAGGAGGCTCAATCGGTTGTCGATCCTGAGCTGGATTGGTATCGGTGGATGATCGAGGAATATCGGGTGTCGTTGTTCGCTCAAACACTCGGGACGAGCCTTACGGTATCATCGAAACGTCTGGAAAAACAGTTTGCAAAGATTCGACAGGTGTAGAAATGATGATTCGATATGTTGGTTGCGTGTGGTTTTGTTTGATGATCTGTTGGATGACTTCGTTGTTCGGTTGCCAGCATGAATCGGCGAAGGTGTCAGCCCAAGAACCATCAGACCCGTCACCAGAAGTGGCGGCGGTAGAACCGGTCACGGATCAATTCAAGAAAACTGAATCGCTGTTCGATGGTGAAACGTTGGACCGATGGGAACTGACGGAGTTTGGTGGTGAAGGCGATGTTTCGGTGGAGGATGGTTGCATTGTGATGAACGCGGGCGATCCGATAACGGCGATCAATCTGCCTGAATCGTTTGCTCTGCCGACGACGAACTATGAGATTCAATACGAAGCGTTGAAGGTCGAAGGTACCGATTTTTTCGGTACGATCACTTTCCCCGTCGGCGATAGTTTCTGCTCGATGGTGATTGGTGGTTGGGCGGGGACGGTCGTGGGGCTGTCCTCGATCGACGGTGTCGATGCGTCTGAGAATGAAACTCGTTCGGTACGGAAGTTTGAACGAAATCATTGGTATCGGCTGCGTGTGCGGGTGACGCCCGACACGATCCAAGGCTGGATTGATGATGAACAGGTGATCCACCAATCTATCATCGGGAAAAAAGTCGCCCTCCGACCGGAGATGATCCCGTGCCGACCGTTGGGGATTGCGAACTTTTATACGATCGCCAAAATTAAGAATATCGAATTGCGTTGGTTGGCTGATTCACCGTAGGTAGCAGGAGAATTGCAAAGTTCCAATGTTTAGCGTCACGGCGCAAGCCGTACGGTTTTTCACCAACCCGAAGACAGACGCCTAAAGGTACTTACTTCAAAATTATTAGGTCTCGACAATAAAAGCCCGCAGCGCCAGCAAGTGAGTTTTTCCGGTGGGTGGGGACTCACTTGCTCACGCGGCGGGTTTGTATTTCGGGGCTTCCGCCCCGGAGGAAATCTAAATTAGGGTGCCATTGGGCTGAGGCCTCAATCCTTTAAATCAGACTCTGGCGATCTCGCGCCGTAGGTGTCTAAAGTTTAGATTTGAAATTAATCCCACTCAAGAAAATTTCTGGATGTCATGATCACAACTGATTTGGATATTGATTCGGACTTCGTCCCCCACGAACACTTTATGAAACTAGCGCTGCAGCAAGCTGTCGCTGCGTTTGATCTGGATGAGGTGCCCGTCGGAGCTGTTATTGTCCATGACAATCGCGTCATCGGAGCTGCGCATAATCGCTCGATTCAGCTGCGCGATCCGACGGCTCATGCTGAAATGATGGCGATTACACAGGCGGCAGAAGCGATTGGCGACTGGCGGCTGGAGAACTGTACACTTTACGCGACCTTGGAACCGTGTCCGATGTGTGCCGGTGCGATCCTGCAATCGCGGATTCCGCACGTGGTGTTTGGTGCGACCGATCCGAAATCGGGAGCCGTGACGTCGGTGTTCCAACTTTTATCTGACCAGCGGCTCAACCATAGGTCGACGATTGTGGACGGCGTGATGAGAGATGACTGTAGCGCAATTTTGACCGAGTTCTTCCGCCAGAAACGAGCTGCGGGGAAAAAGTAGCGAATCTTTTCGCGCTTTTGAAGAAACCTTTTCAGTGTGACCTGATGTGTCACTGACCTGCTCGATACTACGAAACGTTGATTGGAAACACGTCACCGACAGTCGTTGAGAGGGAACTAATGAAGAATCTGATTTCAAAAGCCATGCAAGATCCGGACAACTTGGTAATCGAATTGCAATACACCGACCGTAAGCAGCGACAGACGCGGCGGGTCGTCAGCCCCATTCGCTTCATTTCGGCAGACCGATTCATGGCGCTGTGTTTGTGCCGTGAAGAACCACGCGTTTTCACGTTGAGTGATTGCCAAAACGTATCGCTGAAGCCCGCGTGGGACTATTTGATGCCGGTCGAAATGGAGGTCATAAGCCCTGCGGCTTGATATCCGGTAACGGCAATTTTGGGCGTGTGCGATAGGCACTTTTTTCAGTGCTGATAGTTTAATTGTGGCGTTCGAGTTAGAATCGGGGGCTTAGATTTGACGTTCTTTAGTCCACGCCATGATTTCAATCAACGACCTCTACTTCAAATATCCAAAATCTGAATTTGCAATCCAGGTTTCTCAAATGTCTCTGGCCGCCGGGGAACGGTTGGCCATCGTTGGCCCCAGTGGTAGCGGCAAGACTACGCTGCTAAGTCTGATCGCGGGTATTGAAACAGCTGCCAGCGGGACCATCAATGTTTGCGGCCGCGACGTCAGTTCAATGAACGATTTTCAGCGCCGACGGTTTCGGATTTCAGAGATTGGGTTCGTGTTCCAACGGTTCGAGTTGGTCGATTATTTAAATGTGCGCGATAATATCGCGTTGCCGTACCTGATCAACCGCAGCTTGAATCTGACGCCGCAAATACGCAAAGAAGTGGTCGTGTTGGCGGAAAAAATGTCGATTGAAGATCTGCTGCATCGTCACCCCAATAAACTATCGCAGGGCGAAAAGCAACGTGTCGCGATTTGTCGCGCTCTAATCACATCACCGCAATTGATCCTCGCCGACGAACCGACGGGGAATCTAGATCCTGCCAACAAACAGATTATTCTCGATCTGTTCTTTGAGCAGCTCGCAGCAACCGATCGCGGTTTAGTCGTGGTGACGCATGACCTGACGGTGGCAGATCAATGTGATCGGGTTGTCGATTTTTCGACGTTTCACGTTTCAAAGCTCGGAGTCACGGTTTGAGCAGGTCGTTGTATTTAGCTTGGCGATACATTCGATTCCATCGCTGGAAAACGGTGGTGATGATTCTGTGTCTGTTTCTAACGGCCGTGTTGCCGATTACGGTCAGTCGATTGCTGAGTTCTTTTGAAAAAGGTATCTATGCGCGGGCGGCTGCCACGCCGGCAGTGATTGGTGCGCAGGGAAGCCGGCTGGATCTTGCGTTGCAAAGCCTCTACTTTAATCGCAAGCTTGAAAACACAGTGCCTTACTCTGAGTTCAAACGAGTCGTCGCAATTCCGGAGATAACGGCGATTCCCATTCACGTTCATCACACGGCGCGCGGCTATCCCATAGTGGCGACGAACAACGATTATTTTTCGTTCAGGTCGCTGCGGTTTATGCACGGCCGTCCGTTTGGGATCATCGGCGAGTGTGTCGTGGGTGCATCGGTTGCGGGGGCTCTGCAATTGAAGTTGGGCGATAGCTTGCTTTCGGATCGGCCCGACCTATTGGGACTGGCGGGCGATTATCCGTTGAAGATGACGGTGGTGGGGATTTTGGCGGGTCGTAATTCGTCCGACGATGGCGCGGTTTTTGTTGATCTCAAAACGCAGTGGGTGATTGAAGGCTTGGGGCACGGTCATCAAGATCTGGAATCTGAAGAGCAGGCCGAAAATGTAAAACGCGAATCTGATCGGATCGTTGCACTGCCCTCCAAAGTTGTGCCTTATACCGAGATCACGCCAGAGAATTTGGCCTCGTTTCACTTCCACGGTTCGTTAGACGATTTTCCCATTTCTGCAATCATCATCGAAGCGCAAGACGTGAAGCAGGAGACGATTTTGGAAGCGAAGTACCAGAACAATCAACGTGGCTTGCAGTTTATTCGCCCCGAGGAATCGCTGGAGACGCTGCTGTCGACTCTGTTCAAGGTCAAGCGATTCGTGAGCGTGAATACATGGCTGGTTGGGATTTCGACGGCCATGTTGACAGGGTTGGTCATGTTATTGTCGCTGAAACTGCGGCAGGGTGAGATGGAAACGATGTTTAAAATCGGTTGCGAACGAAAGGCGATCGCGACGATTCAGATAACTGAACTGGGGATCATTTTGGCCGTTGGCTTGGGATTGGCGATTGCGTTCGCGATCTTGCTGGATTGGTTTGCCACACGTGGATTAGAAAATTGGATTGCGGGGCAGTGATGATTAGGCGAACAATATTTTTGGTTTTTGTATCTCTATTGGCGTTACCGCTGTCTGGATGTTCCGAAAATCAAAGCAGGCAACAGCGCACGAACGATGGCAGTGAATCGGCCGAATCAAAGCCGATCATCGCAGCGACAAATTTGGCTTTGGAGAGTATGACCAAAGCGATCGTTGGCGATTTTGGAGAAGTCATTCGACCTCAGGTTCAACCGGATCCGGAAAGCGGATTGAACATGGATGAAGTCATTCGAATGCAAAGAGCGGCTGTTGTGTTCACCAATGGTCCCGGTGCGAATGATGCTCCGTGGTTGAACTTGATCAGCTTAAATGAGTCGCGCGTTCATGCGACCACAAAGGACGAATTTGAATTAAGTGATTTTATTCAGGTCAGAGATTTCTATACGGTTCACTCGCACGGGGATGAGGGCGAACATTCGCATCCTTGGCTGGTCCCGCATTGCTGGTTGAATCCAAGGCTGGCCAAAGCACAATCGTTGAGTCTGTTGAACCGCCTAATTAAATCGTTTCCGGATCAGGAAGCTTTATTTCGCACAAATCAAAAAGAGTTAATTGAAGAGCTTGGTGAGGTGGAAGCTTTGGCGATGGAAGTTGCGAAGTTGCTGGGAGCGGGCAACCTCACGGTGATCTCCAGTGATCCTCGTCTGCTGTTCTTTACTCGTTCGTTAAAGCTGGAAGATAACTACTTTCTTTGGTTTGACCTACCTGAGCCCTCGGTTGCGTTGAAAGCAATACAACAGCGGAAGCCTGATAAGGGGGACACATTACTGTTGTGGGCGGGGAAAGGCGGTTCCTTAAAGGACCACTTGAAAACATCCGCTGGGATCACAATGGCGACGGTGAATCTGATCGAAGCGGTGGGGGATGAAACCGATTCGGCCACTAACTATATTTCAAAATTGAGTCAGAATTATCAAACGATCAAAATGGCCGTAGAAGGAATGAACGATTAGCTTCACCCTAAAATCTCTGTTCGCTGCGACCGCAATCATGGGTTCCTTGTTTGCGTACGTTTCACAAGTTGGTTACCGCGAAGCAACGGTCACAATTTTTGAAAACCAATTGTTGACCGACGAATCTGGCAGCATCGTCGGTGATTTGGTTTGCGGTTGCCGGTTGCCCGGAGCCACAGAAGACATCAAATTCGTTTGTAGAATTGAAGAAAGTGATAAACGAAAGCTTTTAAAACTTTCCGAAAATTCGAATTGGCAAATAAGCTACCGTGACCGCCCTCCGTTTTCTATTTTGCCGCGCGAAGATCCGTACGCGATGTTCATCTATTCAAAGCTTGGATTTCGTGCCGACGAGGTGGTCGGTCAATTTAATGCGTATGATCACTCTGTCGTGCTCATACGACAACAGTTCGTTAAGTGAATCATGTCGATTGTTTTCTCCAACGATTGGTGACCGTAGAAGATCCGCAAGAATATTTCAATGTTAGCGTCACGGCCACAGCCGTACGGTTTTTCGCGAACCGAGAGGATTGGGGATTCACCGCTGATAATTGGCTTTGCAGTTCTCGTATAGGAGACCTGCAATAAATCGACAATTGTCAATCGTTAGATTATAATTATAAAAATTCGGCGTACCATTTCCAATTCGAGGATCAACGATGTTAAAGACTTTACCTCCCTTCAGGTCCAAAGCTGTATCTTTGGCAGCAACGGCTTGTATAGCGATTCTGTTCTTGATCAGCAGTAGTGCAGTCGTTCAGGCCCAAGGTACCGCTACTAAGCCCAAGGCCAAAGCAGGCTCGACGGCAAAAAAAGATACCGGCTCGGCAGGCGAAAGCATTAAAGTCGGCGACAAGTTCCCTTCTTTGAAACTGAAGGACCAAGATGGCAAAGCGTTTGATCTGGCTCAAACGCTGAAAAAAGGCCCTGTTGCTCTGGTGATTTTCAGATCCGCTGATTGGTGACCTTTTTGCAAGCGGCAATTGGTTCAATTGCAAAAGAAGGTTTCTGAATTCAAAAAACGCGACGTCCAACTGGTCGCGATGAGCTATGACAAAGTGAAAACGCTGGCGACGTTTGCGGCGGCGAAGAAAATTAATTACCCCATGTTGTCGGATGAGGGCAGCAAAACGATCAAGGCATTGGGGATTGAATATCAGCGTGGTCTACCTTATCCGGGCACGGTTTTCATCGGCACCGATGGAAAAGTCAAAGGGAAGCTGTTTGAAAAAGATTACAAAGTGCGCCCCAGCGTCGATGATTTGATTAAGCAGGCGGACAAAACTATCGCTAAAAAGGAACCTGCCGCAGCGGCAAATTAGACGTGTGGAAGACGTGTGAAAGATGAGAGGATGCCAGCAGGATGGATTTCTAATCCCTTCACTCGTAACTGACGCAGTGCAGCTCCATCCTGCCGCTGGTGCGTCGACTGGT
>Ga0114956_1003538_pt1 | contig 12085 bp, 11 predicted proteins | sample MaitaG_FD_87304 | JGI IMG/M metagenome (GOLD analysis project Ga0114956, IMG submission 87304) | Marine algal microbial communities from Maine, USA - Maine_Asex2 metaG | ecosystem: Host-associated > Algae > Red algae > Unclassified | place: Maine, USA | collected 2015-01-05 | reverse complement strand
TTTTTACTGGCGATCATCTTTTACAGGGTTTCCTTGAGCCACCTAAAAAATTCTTTTTGCCATACCATAGCATTCTGAGGCTGAAGCACCCAGTGATTTTCTGTTGGCAAAAACACCAATCTACTTTTGATACGTTTAATTTGTGCTGCCTGAAACGCCTGCAATCCTTGACCAATCGGAACACGATAATCACGCCCCCCTTGAAAAATCAAAATCGGAGTATCCCACTCTTGTACATAGCTAGACGGGCTAAAGTTTTCATAACTTTTACGCGCAGTACGATTTTTTTCATCCCAATACGGTCCGCCAATATCCCAATTAGCAAAAAATAATTCTTCCGTAGTTCCATACCAACTCGGCAAATCAAATAAACCACAATGCGAGATAAACGTTTTAAAACGCCCTTCATGAATCCCAGCTAACATAAAAACAGAGTAACCGCCGTAACTAGCCCCCACTGCACCGAGTCTACGTTTGTCCACGTAAGATTCTTCAGCTATATCATCTATCGCTGCTAGGTAATGGTCCATGGCCAGGCCACCCCAGTCTCCACTAATTTGCTCATTAAAAGCCGTTCCCCAGCCAGGCATTCCCGTTCGATTCGGTGCAATAACGATATAGCCTTGGCTAGCCATCAATTGGAAATTCCAACGGTACGAATAAAATTGAGATAAGGCTCCCTGCGGTCCGCCCTGACAATATAGTATGGTAGGATACTTTTTATTCGGATCAAAATTAGGCGGATAAATCACCCAGGAGAATAATTCTTTCCCACCCTTTACGGGCGTTAAACGAGCTTTTACTTCTGGTAATTCTATACCGCGATAGGCCGCGTCGTTTACATAAGTCAATTGCGTCATTGCCCCATTAGCAGTATTGACCTTATAAAGTTCTGTGGCATGATTCATATCACCTCGGTGTACGATTAGTTCGTTACCTGCTTGCCCTACTATTCCTCTTATGTCAAAATCACCATTCGTCAATTGACTGATACTTCTAGCACGATGAATGTTTAAACTAAAAATTTGCTTAGTCCCAGCATTTGCTGCTGTAAAAAATAAAGTTTCATTGTCCTCTCCCCAATGAAATGAAGAAACACTTTCATCCCAATAGGCGGTAAGGTTCGTTGTTTTTCTAGTAGACCAATCCATTAGAATTATATCGTTTTTATCCGCTTCATACCCATCACGCTTCATCTGCGTATATGCCAAATACCGTCCATTACGGCTAAATGATGGATTCATGTCATAACCCGGATTGTTCCAAGTTAGATTTTCAGTTTCTCCGCTGCCTATGTGATATAGAAATATATCTGTATTGGTACTTTCCGCATACTTAGTTCCTGTTTTCTTTTTGGTGACGTATAAAATGTGCTTGCTGTCCGGCGTAAAAAGATAATCTTCACTACCACCAAATGGTTTGGTAGGACAATCGTACGCTTTATTCGGCATAACATCTTTTTCTGCCACAGCAGTTCCGGCTACTACATTTGCCACGAAGGGGTGATCATATTCACCGTCTTCCCAAGTATCCCAATGTCGGTAATTTAATTTATCATAGATATAAACCTGAGCATTTTTCATATCTGGATAAAGATCTTTCGCACGAACTTTTTCTACCCCTACACTTCGAATTAAAATAGCGTGATTGCCATCAGGTGAAACCTTTACATTCTTTGGGCTGCCAAGCGTTTGGCAACTACTTCCCTTTGGTAATGACTCGATTTGCTGAGCGCGTCCTCCACTTACCGGAATGGCATAATAATTACTTTCAGTTTTTTCAGTATACACATTTTTATTACGCACGCTATAAAAAACAGTGCGCCCGTCCTCACTAATACTATGACCGCTTACTCGACCTAGGCTCCAAAGAAACTCAGGCGAGCAAACTTCTTGTGCTTCCAATGAAAAAGTAATCAAAAAAAATAGTGCGAATAATCCAATCTGTTTCATAGCCTAAAGTTAGTGTAATTATTAAAAATAATACCTATTTCAATTGCCTACCTTTGTCTTGGTTTGATATTAAAAAATGATAGTCTAACTAGCAAAATCTAAAACATAAATCAACATTAAAATGACTCAAGTTTCGGTTGTAATCATTACCAAAAATGAAGCAGAGAACATAGGGCGATGTATACAGTCCTGTCAAAATCTGAATGCTGAAATTTTAGTATTAGACAGCCAAAGCGAAGATGACACGGTAACTATAGCAACTAATCTAGGCGCAGTAGTGCATTCAATAGATTGGTTAGGCTACGGGGCTACAAAAAACAAAGGAGCAGATCTAGCAAAACACAAATGGATTTTAAGCTTAGATGCAGATGAAGCCTTGGATGAAGTTTTACAAAATGAAATCACGGATGCTTTATCCCAAGAAAATAAGGCCGCTGCCTATTGGCTATCTCGAACATTTATTTTTGATAATAAAAAAATAAAACACGGTGCTTATAAAAACGAAAAAAGATTACGGCTGTATGATAAAACAAAAATGAGGTGGAACAATGTAGCCGTGCATGAAAGCTTAGAAGCCATTGATAAAACGAAGAACTTAAAGACTGACAATGTGAACGGGACCTTGTTACATTACTCTTATAAAAATGAAGAAGGTATGGAAGCCCGTCTTGAAAAATACGCGCGATTAAGTGCTAAAAAACTATCTGCAAAAGGCAGTGGGTATTTGCAGTTAAAAAAAATCCTTTCTCCTGGTTTTTCGTTTGTAAAAAATTACCTTTTAAAAGGAGGCTGTTTAGATGGCAAGAGTGGTTTTATTTTGGCAAAAGCGCAAGCGAGGTACATCCGAAAAAAGTATCAGTATACGCTAGACAATTTGTCAAATTAATCACGAGATCGAGGATAATCGAAGAAGACGAGTTTTTTATCAGCCTCGTCAAATTTTTTCCATTTTTTACAATCAATTTCAAAGGCGACCATACCGCAGGTAGGTAGGTTATCCGTCACATAGCCACAAAGCGAATTTACGAAATCTGTGATTCCCGTATTATGACATACAATCATTACGCTTTCAATATCGCTATCTATTGTGTAAATAAACTCTCTAATTTTACTAGAATTCGCATGATACAATCCGTCTTCCCAAATAATTTTATCCTTATCAAAACCCATAGCATCAGCCACACGTTTACTAGTTTGTTTCGTTCGCTTAGAGGAGCTTGATATAATCGTATCTACATAATAATGCCTGTTTTTGAGACGATTCCCCATGTCTGGTGCATTATCTTTTCCGCGTTTATTGAGCGGTCGGTCAAAATCTTTGAGGGTTAAATCTCCCCAGTCCGATTTTGCGTGGCGTACCATGATTAAGCGTTTCATACAGAGTAATTACTTTCAAATGTAAAAAACATCTTGTAAGAATATCAAATTTTTTTGAACGAAGTGTAACTTTCTATCTCCCTACACGATATACTAGTACCCTATGAACTCAAAAAGCTACAACCAAGCTGTGAAAGACTATTCTGATAGGCTTTATGGGTTCATACTTAAAAATTTGAATAAAGACGTGGAAACCGCTAAAGACATAGTACAAAATTGCTTCGAAGCCCTTTGGAATAAAAGAGCGGATGTGCCGAGTGCTAAAGCGAAGAGTTATCTTTTTCAAGTAGCGCACAATCAAATAGTGGATGTGTATCGTAAAGGTGGCCGCATGCTTTATGTGGAGGATTATCATGAAAATGCTATCAGCAATGCACCAGCAACCAATGAACATAAAGAAATTATGCATAAGGTGCTTTTAGAATTACCAACACTTCAACGCTCCATGGTTTTATTAAAAGATTTTGAAGGCTACTCCTATGCAGAGATTGCTCAAATTATTAATGTTACAGAAGGACAGGTGAAAATAAACTTGTTCCGTGCGCGTAAAAAGCTCAAAGAAATAATAAGTTCAACTCAAAACAAAAAAGCGCTGTGAGTATAAATAAACTAAATTACGAGGAGTGGATGGTCGCTTTTATGGATAACGAGCTAAGCGCAGATGAAGTTGTAGAATTTAATGAATTTATTAAAGAAAACCCTTTATTGCAAGAAGAGCTTTCCGCTTTTAAAACAGTACAATTTTCTGAGGATGAAACGCCAATCTACGATGGGAAAGATGCCTTGCTTAAAAAAACGGGCGCTGCTGTGCTTTTAAAAAAAATATGGCCATTGATAGCGGTTGTTTTACTTACAGTTGCCATTGGGCCCTTTTTAAGTAAAAAAGAGAAACCTATTGAACCGGTAGTTCAGCAACGAGAAGTCCTTCAATTACCAAAGCAGAAAATAGAAAAACAAGCAACGGAAAAAACAGATATTGTAGAAGAGAATGAGAAAGAAAATCAAAGATTCATTCAGAAGGAAGTTCAAAAAATTACACAACCGTTAGCACCGAGAACCACAATACTGGATACGGTTCCAAAGAAAATCACTCGTGCCGAAAGCGAAGTCGTTTCGGGTAAGAAAAAAATATTAGGACAACAAATTGAGCAGTATGTAGAAGTTTCTGAACAGGCAGTCAAAGAAATAAGGAAAAGAGAAATCCCTGAATCAATGGAGCGAATTGAGCAATCCATGAATGAAAAAGAAATAGTGGCGAAAGAGACTATAACACAAGAACGCTCAATGATGAAGAATAAAAAAACCACGACGATGCTAGAAAAAAAACATGCATTAGTCGTTATTGATGAAGTAACTCATCCAAAAATATATAAAAAATTAAATTCAGTAGCTTCTCGTGTAGAAGAAACAATAAAAACTGCCAAAGAACTCAAGCGTACACCTATAACAATACGGCTTGGCAAAAGAAAACTTTTTACCATAAACAAATAATACATAACATTATGAAACAAACAATTTATCCAATTATAATAGCGCTTATCACGCTCATACTTAGTACAAGTAATGCTTTCGCACAAAAACCAGACACTACGGAAATAAATATTGATAACATAAAAATTATCATCACCGATGATGGAGACACGATTAAAAAAAAGAAACCCGTGAGCGAAAGACATTCAATTTCTATCGGTACGGACGGCATTAAATACACCGATAAACTAAAGAAAAAGAAAAAGCATAAAAAGCTACACACCGCTATGCACTTTGACTTTGGCATTAATAACGTGATAGATAATACAAATTATAATGGCACCCTAGAAGAAGTTGTAGTGAATGATGGTGATATATCCGCTACCACTAGCAAAGGTCGAGACTTGAAAAAAGGTGACTTCGATTTACGCAATGGTAAGTCAATTAATTTCAATTTTTGGCCAGTGTGGTTAAAACAAGATGTAGCAAAACATAATGTTCAATTAGAAACAGGTCTGGGGTTCCAATTCTTTAACTATCGATATTCCACGAATGTAATCCATTCAGATGCTGTACCGACCAATTCTAGCACACCACAACCCGTTGCGTCAAGCTTGCGTACAGGTTTCATGGATATTCAGGACCCCAACCAACTAACGGGAAAAGATAAAAATAAACTTGGCATTAGCTATGTAAGTGTTCCACTTATGTTGCGTTTTAATTCTAATAAAAAGAAAGGACATAGATATTTTATAGGAGCCGGAGTTATAGGATCCTACAAACTTAAGTCTTGGACTAAATTTTATGGCAATAAGAATAGCGGAAACTTCGGATTAAATGACTGGATGACTCAAGTAAGCGCTGAATTAGGAATTACAGGTATCATTAAACTTTATGGTACATATGCTTTACAATCTATGTATAAAAACGGATTGGATCGTCGACCGTTCGCAATCGGAATTAGATTATAAACCCAAAAAATAAAAAAAGAATATGAAAAATTTAATTCTATTAGTTAGTCTTGTTTTACTAACCGCTAGCAGCTGCAAAAAAAACAATTGTACAAACGCCACTAAACCAAAATGTAAAGAAACGCCTCCTACTGAAGAACTCTGTCAGGCAGCGTTCAGCCGTTGGTTTTATAATGCCAAAACCAATCAGTGCGAAGTAATTGGCTACAGCGGTTGCGAAGAATATGGTTTCGCTACCCAACAGGATTGTGATGATTGTAAGTGCCAATAAAAATAAAATTTACTCAATCTTGAATCTTCGTTAATTGAAACGTAAACAAAATGACTTCTGTCATTTTTTTTGCGTTTTACGAAATTCATTCCATGAAATGCTCCATTTTCACTGAACCATCACATTATAGGCTTACCAACCTTTATTGTCTTAGGAATAAATTGGTACTCTCGAAATCCAAATTTCTATTTACACCGTAAGTATAACAACACAAAACGAAAAAATTATGAAAACAAACTTTACAAAGAAATTGATTCCAATGGCTTTAGTACTGATTTTCAGTTCTATTTGCTCATTTGGACAAACAGTAAACACAGGTACAGACGGAATTCTAGCAGGGACACTTAGAAATCAAATTGCAGCCGCTGCACCCAATGCAACCATTACAATTGCCAATACAGTGAACTCTATTACTCTTATTCAAGGTCAAATTACAATCAATAAGTCTCTTACGATTACTTCAAATGCGGCTTCTAACACAGAAATTTCTGCCACTCTTGGCAGAATTTTTAATGTAACAGCTGGTACGCTTACCATCACCAATGTAGACTTCAGCAATGGTAGTGCTGCCGACGGTGGAGCGATTCAAATTGAAAATGCCTCAGTTACACTTAATAATAGCACATTAGACAATAATATAGCCAATGCAAACAATGGTAGCGGTGGAGCGATTTATGTAAAAACAGGTGGTACGTTAACAGCGACAAACTGTTCATTTACGAATAATCAAGCCAACAGAGCTGGTGGCGCTATAGAGGCTGTGGCCGGTACTACTTTAACCCTAAGCAATGTTGATTTTCTTGGAAACAATGCGGGTGTTTTTCCTGCAACAGCAGCACCTGGAAACGGTGGGGCGATTCATATTACAGGAGCAGGAACAGCCAATATTTCAGGAGGTACAGTATCTAGTAACCAAGCCGCTGCAGAAGGTGGTGGTTTTTGGAATGGATCAGGGACTATGTCTTTAGATAATGTAACTATTTCCAACAATAATGCTGCTGGTAATGCTGCCGATAACGGCGGTGGTGGATTATTTAATTTAAACAACGGTATATTGAATATTATAAATTCTGATATCTCCAACAACTCTGCTTCTGGAACTGCTGGTTCGGGTGGTGGAATTTTTAATGAAGCTGATGGTACTTTAAATATTATGAACACCACAATTACAATGAATATGGCAAATCGCGCAGGCGGTGGTATCGAAGGCCGAGCGGTAGGCGGTGCCAACAATATTAGTTTGGATAATGTAACTCTTGATGACAACGTGGTAATGAATTCACCTGGGAATGGTGGAGGACTTCACATGACAGGCGCAGGTACGATTGATATAATCAACTGTACCATTACAGATAATACTGCAGGAGCCGAAGGCGGTGGTCTATGGAATGGTTCGGGTACTATGACAATTGACAGTACTACAATCGACGGCAATACTGCTGCAGGTGTGGATGCTGATAATGGTGGTGGAGGTATCTACAATTTAAATGGTGGAACTTTAACTATTACGAACTCTACAATAACTGACAATGACGCAACAGGAACTGCTGGTTCGGGTGGTGGAATTTTAAATGATGTGGGTGCTCAACTTTCCGTTACTGATTCAAAAATTTCTGGTAACACGGCAAAGAGAGCTGGGGGTGGAATAGAAGATAATTCAGGCACGAGCACTATACTACTTACTAATGTAAACCTAGACAGTAATACTGTGGCGTCTGCACCTGGAAACGGTGGCGGACTGCATATTACAGGTGGCGGTAGCGCAAAAATCACGGGTGGAACTGTAAGCGGTAACTCAGCTTCTAGAGAAGGTGGTGGACTATGGAATGGTGCAGGCACTATGATAGTTATGAACACTACAATTAATGACAATATCGCTTTAGGAGCTGCATCTGATGATGGTGGAGCCGGAATTTTTAATAATGGTGGTGATCTTACTTTAAACAATGTTGTAGTACAAAATAATTTGTCAACTGGGGCATCAGCCTCGGGGGGAGGACTACTTAGTTTAGATGGTGATATAAAAATCATGAAATCATTTTTTGAAGAAAACTCAGCTAATCGCGCGGGAGGTGCTATTGAAATAATAGATGGTGATTTAGAGATTACTGGAACTGTATTTAATCAAAACGACGTGGACGGAACAGCAGGAACACCAGCTCCTGGAAATGGTGGGGCCATACACATTACTGGCGCTACCACAACGACAATTGATAGTAGTGAATTTACTGAGAATAAAGCCGGTCGCGAGGGCGGTGCTTTATGGAATCAAAACAATAGTACTATGACCGTAACTTTTACAACAATAGAAAGCAACATTGCCAATGGCGATGGAGCTACTTTTGGCGGCGGAGGAATTTTTAATAGTGGCGGTGATCTCATTGTAAGAAGATCTGCTATTACTAATAATGAGTCAAAAGGAACTGATGGAAACGGTGGAGGTGTCCATGTGAAAAATGGTACCGCATTAATTTCTACATCAACTGTATCAGGTAACACTTCGGATAATCTCGGCGGAGGAATTTATAATAATGCTGATTTAAGAGTAAATCTTTCTACGATTGCGAACAATACAGCTTCTGCCGACGGCGGTGGTATTGCTACAGAAAGTAGCACAGCAGTAGAAATAAAGAATTCTATTGTGGCAACCAATATGGGCGTGTCCAACGATGTATTTACATCAGGTACAGCTTATAGCAGTGATGGGTACAACCTAATTGGTGAAGTTGATGCTGGAACGATTCCAGTGGGTACAGGTGATATGTTTGGTACAACGGCTGCTCCCATGGATCCAAAAATTAATAGTTTAGCCTTGAACGGCGGATTAACTGAAACTCATAGTTTAGAATCTGGCAGTCCAGCAAAAGATGCCGCTGACCCAGTTGACATGTTCGACGATCAAAATGGTAAGGCGGTTTTCGGAGGGCGAAGAGATATAGGTGCACATGAGTCTCAAAGCTTTGCAACTTCAATAAATGAAATTGCACAATCAGGAATTGCGGTTTCAATTTATCCTAATCCAAGCACGACTAAAATGATAACAGTCAAATCGGAATTTTTTACTGATAAAAATTTAAATGCTGATATCATAGAAATGACTTCAGGAAGAAAAGTTCAATCTGTAATCTTGTCAAAAGAACAGAATGAGCTAGAACTTACAAACCTTCAAACGGGTCTTTACCTTATCAGAATTGAGACAGGTAAAAGCACGGCTTCCTATAAATTTACACTTAAATAAGCTACTACTTCAATTAAGGGTAAGAGGTCAACCGAATGGTTGGCCTTTTTTTATTTCAACCACCTCTTTATAAAATTGGCGTCTTGACTAATGAAACCAACCACCTTATAATTAGAATAATAAAGCACGCTACTAGCGCGTGCTTTTTCTTTAGCCACCGCTCGTGTACCAGCAACTGAAGAATGTATAAACCACAATTCTTTTCCATCATTGTATAAAAAACCAGTGTGATTATCTAAGCCAATAATTGAGAGGCCTTTGCCTTTTGCTTTTACTTTATTAATAAATTCATTAAATGAAAGACTAGAGTAGTTTACTTTATTTTTTGTCAAAGAATTAATCATAGTCTCCGAAGCACACTGCGCCATTTTTACTCGGTTAATTCTCACGCCAGCATCGCGCAAAACGGTAGTTACAAAATAGCCACAAGCAATTTTTCCTTTGCCTGGCGTTTGGGTAATTCCATTATAATCCCAAGGCGTTCCTATCCAATGGGGAACCAATTGTTTATCTATAAAAGCAGCAAACGTCTCCCCTGCTTTCTGGGTGCTCATTTTTCGGCAAGACTTTTTAAGTTGGTCTACTTCTGATTTAGTTTTAATGTAATTTTTGTCTGGTTTGAGAATTCGTAAGCTTGAATTTTCTATGGCTTTTACAGCTCCTACATATAGGAGTAAACTTACTATTGGGATTGCTATACTTTTCATGGAAGTAAGATGAACCCTTGAGATACATTTCATATCTCATAAAGTTAAAAGGAATAAAAGCTTGTGTTAAAGCCTAACCATATTCAAGAATATAAGGCTTCCAATCAGTTTGGTTACATTTTTCTACTTGTTGATTTCTAAAATATAAACTTTCCCATCTCCTTTTAATGGTTAAAATTTTCTGTGCTTCTTCATACTGCTCTATATTTCTATATAACTCTGCACGAAAAAGCAAATCACCTTCATTCTTTGGCAAAGGCATTATTTTCAATAAACGGAGAATGTTATGAAACCAAAATTTAGAATATAGGTAACAGGTCTTATTTATTAGATGAAGAATTGAAAGACTTTCTGTGACAACAACATGATGATAAAATTTACGTAAGGCATACTCTTCGGACTGAGCTTGCCATTCAGCTTTGTGAATCGTGTTTGCCAATATGGTCTCTATTATAAGATTTTCAAAATCTTTGACTTTCTTTCCATAAGAATCATAATTGTCTAGCATTTTACACACATATAAAACTTTATTACAATATGGGCATATCGCTACGGGGCTATCTATTTCTTCTATTGAATTAAGACCATCAGATTGAATTCCACCACTTGGATGAAATGAATCCATAAAATTTAAATAGCCAACTTTCTGGCATTTGTAGCATGTCTTCATTCTAAATTTAAATCTTAAAATTTATAATAAGGTAAGTTAAGATTGTTGCCACAAGTTTCTCCAAAGCCATTTAATATAGAATCTGGATGTGTCAATTCTTTCCTACAAAATGGACAAGTTGATTTTTTTACGCTTGGATATAATTTTTTATTTTCATTATTGAAAAATAGATTTAGCGATAAATTCTTTTTATGCTCCTTTATATTACCCGAATCATTTATTATTCCAATTAGCTCCTCTTTATCCATTCCGTTATTCGGTTTTCGAAAAATTCTGCCAGTAGCACCTTTCTTTTTAATACTATTCTTAAAAACAAGAATTAAATCGTTCCTATTATCAAGTTTAAATCTATAATTGAATAGTCTTAATTCTGATTTGACATATTGGCTACTAACTCGTTTGTACTTATGGTCTTTGTTTCGGTTTAATTCATAAACAGGGAGTATTAAAAGAAGGGATATTAGTTTTTTACCGAATTTATCAATTATATCTTGAGCTACTTGTAGAACTTCCTTTTCTCTGATTTTTCCATCAATTATTAGTTGTCGTGTATATGGTAAATTAATTAGTTTCAAAATTCTAATTGCCATAGAATAAGTAATCTGTTCTGGTATTTCTACAACATTTTCTATTTTAATTGACTCACCCGTAATCTGATTCTCCAATCGGTATTGTTCAAAAGCATTTAAACAATCCTGATAAAGCCAGTTGTATCTACCCTCATATTCTGAGATCAATTCTTCATGTGAGTACTCAAGCCTTTTTCTACTATACCTTGAATTGTTTACATTGATCCGCTTCTTAATTCCAAATATCCTTAAATTCATCAATTTCTTTTCTTCAAGGAGTTTGCCTTTACTATCATGAAACGCTATTGCCTTAAGATCCTCGTTGGCAGAAGCCCAAAAATCAGTGCCAAAGTCATTATTGAGATAATAACCTGTTCCATCTAGTACAACAGGAGCATTATCTCGATAATCCTCATCACGCTTTTGCTCTGATATTCTTTTTTCTAATTCAACCAATATATGTTCATGAATGACATCATCTTCTTTATAGTTAAGGCTCCACCTTTGTTGACAGTTGGAAATAACCTTTAAAGTTGTTAGATTATATTTTAAAGCGAGCTCTTTAACAGTCATCTCCCCAACAATACAAATTTTAACAAGCGGTTTCCAAGTATTAAAGCATTTATTTTTAATGCTTAACAAAAAGATACAGCCTCGTGCCTCGCTGAACTCACTAAGAGAGCTTTTGTGGATTACTTCCCAATAAATCTTTTTTGAAGAAGACCTTCACCCCTTACATTTGCATTCGTCTCGCAGAAAGCGATGACATTTTTTAACCACCCCCCCCAAGGCGTGGTAAAAAAAAAATGCCTAAAGACAACTCCATTAAACATGTACTGATTATCGGCTCAGGACCCATT
>Ga0114956_1003535_pt1 | contig 12094 bp, 8 predicted proteins | sample MaitaG_FD_87304 | JGI IMG/M metagenome (GOLD analysis project Ga0114956, IMG submission 87304) | Marine algal microbial communities from Maine, USA - Maine_Asex2 metaG | ecosystem: Host-associated > Algae > Red algae > Unclassified | place: Maine, USA | collected 2015-01-05 | reverse complement strand
CGGCGTCCCGTTCAGCCAACGCCACGCCGAGTCGCTCGCCGCCGAACAGACGCACCTGATTTTTATCTGTGGCCACTACGAAGGCATCGACCAACGGGTGATCAACAAACTCGTCGACCTCGAACTCTCCATCGGCGACTACGTTTTAACCAACGGCGTGCTGCCCGCCGCGGTGATTTCCGACGCCGTCGTCCGCCTGATCCCCGGCGTTCTCGGCGGCGAAGGCGCCGCCGAAAGCGAGTCCTTCAGTTTGGACACGGACGGCTTGTTGGAAGGACCACAATACACCCGCCCCGCCGAGTTCAGAGGAATGGAGATCCCCAAGATTTTATTGTCCGGCGACCATAAAAAGATCGCGGAGTGGCGCCATCAACGCGGTCTCGAACTCACGCGTGAACGGCGTCCGGATTTGTTGGACGAATCCGAACAAACAAAGGACTGACGCGAAGGCGGGAGATTGCAACTGGCATGCCTCCCATCCGTTGGAACGAGACAATGCTATCGGCGCGCCGCAAAGCCCCCCTGGGGCGATGGCGTTGCTCCAGCTTTCCATGACCGCGATGCGCTATCGGGCGGCCAGCCCTTTGCGGTAGGGATCATGGACGAACAGGCTGCCGCGTGGCAGGCTGAGAATCGCATCCAGTTTCATCATGACTTCGGTGCCTAGAACGCCGTCGTAGGAAACCGCGCCAAGATCGGGCAGGCGTTCGACGCAAAAATCGGAGGCGTCGAGACCGATGCCGGCAAGTGACACATCGACTGGGGTGTCATTCTCCAAACGGATCATGGTGCTGCTGCCTTGTTCGGGCAGGTTTTTAATCCGGATCCCGGCGATGCGCAGTAGCGCCTCCGGGCTGAGGAACGAGGTCCGGCTGCCGGTGTCCAACATAAAGCGAATGGGCTTGCCGTTCATCCGGCCCGGCAGCCAGAGACGATGGCCGTCGTTGGCCTCCATATCCTCCATCTGCACCTGAATCTCCTCGAAGGCGTATTGGGTCGCGCTGCGTTCGAGTTCCTCGGCCATCGCCTCGCCGAAGAACAGCTTGGCATGCGGAAAGGAAATCGACACCTGCATCGGCGAGAGCATGTCCATCCCGAGAATACCACCGATGTCTTCTCCCGCGATGCTCTCAGGCAGATCGACCGCCCACACTTGCCGGTGTTCGAACACCTGCGAACCGATGGAAAAATTGCGCACCGTCGCCTGGCTCTCGTCCTGCACGCCGCCCAGAAACGGAAACAGAATGGCGCTGCCAGTGGCCACCGGATGGTAGCCGTAGTCACGCAGAGTGGAGGCGTTGAACAGCGTCATCTCCGAACCGGTGTCGACGAGGAAGCGTAACGGATTGCCGTCGATCTTCGCCTCGGTCCAAATGACCGGGGAGTTGTCCCGCCTTGACCAGGTGTCGTCGAGTTGGATGGCGTGCATCTCGTCGGAAAAATCGGCGGACGCTCCGGCGGTCCGTCTGGCCAGTTTTCGGGAGAGAGGTCGACCGCTGACCACCCGCTCCGCCCGGGCTTGCACCTTGGCGTTCACGGCCGCCGGCGCGTGTTGCAATCGCGGGGCGCGAGCCGCAGACGCGGTGTTGTTCAATGACGGAGATGTAAAAGCCCGAAGATTCATCGGCTTTGAAATGTACTGCTTTTGCACGGCGGTACTGCAACCGGAGAGCAGAACGGTGGCGGAGCAAAGAAGGAGGATCCTGACGATTGTCATAGAGATATAATATAGGCCATTGGCCATATTTTATCAAAGAAAAGACCAAGGTTGCGTATCCGTCACAAAAGCCGAAACAGCGTGACATTTTGGCCATTGGGGTCAGTTCCAAGATGTATGACGCTTCGTGCCGGAGCGCAGGTCCGTTCAGGAAAACAGGATCGCGATTTCGTTCGCGGTCGACTCGTCCAAGGCGACATCCATGGCCTGAGCTGTCTCTGCCACCTGCGCCGGTTTGCGCCCGCCCACAATCGCCGCGGTCACACCCTCTTGATGGGTCACCCAAGCGACCGCCAAATTGGCCAGAGAGCAGCCAACCTCCTGGGCGATGACGCGCAAGGAGTCCACCTGGGCCAAGGCTGCCTCGAGCCGCTCGCCTTGGAACAGCTTGTCTTTGTTTTTGCGGTGGTCGGACTCGGGAAGATTGCTGATCCACTCCCGCGTGACCTTGCCGGTCAGCATGCCTTTGGCCATCGGGCTGTAGGCAATCACGCCGGTGTTGTGTTCGATGCACCACGGCAGGATCTCGATTTCGATCCCGCGGCGGAACAAACTATATGGCGGTTGCAGCGAGACGACGGGGTGTTCCTCCTGGCAGCGTTCAAGCTGTTGCGGATTGAAATTAGAGACCCCGCCCCAGCGGATTTTTCCGGCCTGCTTGAGTTCGGCAAGTGCCTGCCAGCCTTCTGCCACTTCGTCGATAGACTCGACCGGCCAATGTAATTGATACAGGTCGATCACCTCGACGCCGAGCCGCTTGAGACTGTCTTCGCATTCGGCGACGACCCGGTCGCGGCTGAGGTCGCCCAGAATCGCATCGCTGTCACCGCCGGCTTTTTTGCGACCGCACTTGGTCGCGATCAAGGGGCGTTCGCGCTCGGCGAACTGCTTGAGGCCCTTGCCGACCACCTCCTCCGAACGGCCGAAGCCATAGACCGCCGCGGTGTCGATCCAGTTGATGCCCGCATCGACTGCGGCAAGAATGGTGGCGATGGAATCCGCTTCCTCTTGCGGTCCCCATCCCATGCGCCAATCGCCGCCGCCCATTGCCCATGTGCCAAGTCCGACGGTGGTGAGTTCAAGATCGCTCGTGCCAAGTTGCCTTTTTTTCATGGGTAAAAAATAAGCGGCGGCGGCGGCGGAGGAAAGCCTTATTTACAGTTTGGGACAGAGGGAACTGACGCGAGCGACACGATTTTTCACCTTTCCTCTTCCATCTTCCGGCTGCAGACCGCCCCTTCCGGACGCAGGCCCTAGTTGCTTTTAAGGATAAAATCCCCGTCAAAGGCCTTCTGCAAATTTCTGGAGAGTTTACCGTTCTGGTCGCTCTGGCGTTCATCGTAGGGCCTTGAATAGACCACATAATCGATGCGTCCGCGTTCCGTCATGAGATCGGCCCGCTCCTCGTCTTCGACGTTTAGCACGGCGACTTTGGTGCCGGGTTTGCGCTGGCTGAGCAATCGCAGGGAGAGCGGGGTGGGCGGGTCCGCAAAAATCAACACGCCTTTGCCGCGGAGACCACGGGCCGCCTTGGTGACCAAGCGTGGGGTGAAGCGGAAGGTCTCCTCACTGGCCCCCAAATCGAAATTCTCCGACCCACCGGTAAAGATGCTGAACTCGGCTTGATCACCGAAGCCCGCGCGCAGTCCCTCTTCCACCAGCGTACTCACGGGCGAGGTTTCGTCCTTTAAGAACACGGCGCGGTTCACGTCGGGCGCGATGGTTTTGGCGAAGTATTCCGCCTGAACGACATGGCGCATCTCGGCGACTTTCCGGTCGGCCTTGATGGCACTGGTGTCGCCCGAGACTTTTCTTACCGAATCCAAGCCGGCGCAGGTGATGGTCAACACACCGGCGGCCACCATCCCCATCAACATGGGCATCGTTGCGCTGCGGGTATAGAGAAACGCGCAGACACAAAATACGATGGCGAAAAGAATGGCGAGCAGGAGCAGCATTGGAATGAAATCTATGCCCAAGAGCAGCCGGTGGGTCCACTCTATTATTGGCGCTCCTGAATCAAATTTAAACAGAATCGACTCGTCAACCTCAGCTCTTCCCGCTCGGGCGCGGCAAGGCCGACGGGGTCAAATCGATAGCGCTGATGAAGCCCACGCGCGGTGCGATAAGCGTCTTGCCAGTCGGCTTCATCCGGCGCCGGCTGGGTCGCCAAGGCCTGGCGGAGTTCGAGAAACTCCGAATCCAATCCAGGCCAAGGCGCACCGACCGCCTCCTCCCCGCGGGCGTTGCGGCCGCGTTTGCCGACAAAGGTTCGGAGCAGCACATAGAGAATGAGGATGCCACCGGTAATCCAACTCGCGACTTTCACCACCCGCGTGCCCCACGGCGACTGCCACCAGGCGCTCAGGGCAAAGCGCTTGGCCTGCAAGCTGTCGAGGAACGAGCGCCAGCGGGTCTCGTCCGGCGACTCCGCCAACATCCAGATCGGCGGCGTGTTTTCGACCACCTCCCAACGCCCGTCCACCCACGCCTCGCACCACGCATGACGGTGGCGTCCGCGCACCACGTGGGCCGCCAATTTGTCGCTGTATTCACCGATGCTGTAGCCGACGCAGTAGCGGGCGGGAATGCCGGCCTGCCGCAGCAGGAGCACCGAGGAGGTGGCGAAGTACTCGCAATGGCCGGTCTTGGACTCGGTCAGAAAATAGCCGACCGCCTCGCTGCGACGCGCCGGGGCGTTCAGGTAGGTTGAGTATTCGAAATCCTTCTGGAAGAACTGCCGGATGGCCTCCACCCGTTCGCGGGGCGAGTCCGAACGCGTCCACAGTTGTGCCGCGAGCGCGGCTAGAACCGATTCTTCGGGCGCGTTCCTCTGCAAAAATAAATCCTGTGGCATCGGCCCGGGATCGGCAATCTCCCCGGCGCGGTAGGTGACGGAAAAGTCGACCACGCCGCGCATCGCGTCGCCTTGAACCGACGCGAGCCGGTTGGTCCGCACCATCTCCGCCTGCAAGCCGTCGATCTCGTCCGGCGTGTACGGGATGGGCAGGATCGAGATCACCGCCGGCGGACGGCCGCGCAGGCGCAGACGCGCCGTGGTCGGGTCGGCACCAAGTTGCCAGGTCGGGACCTCGCCTGGCACTAAACTGAAGTTGTTGAGCTGGGGGTTTTTCCACGTGCCTTTATTATATTCGACGTAGCAAGTCTCGCGCAGATACGCGGGCGCCGGACCGTCCTCCACGGACATCAACCAATGGATGTTGTCGGAAAGTTTGATCTCGCCAATCTGGCCGATGGCGGTGTGGCTCCAGCGTGCGTCCGGGGCCTTCTTGTGCGCGTCGGTGTGGCGAAAGCGCTCGCCGTGGATGATGGCACCGAGCCGCCGGATGCCGTTCGCGCCGACCACCGAACATCCGATCACCGCGAACAAGGCAACCAGATAACAAGGGGGTGCGAACGCGGTCGGTCGCGGTGGTTGAAAGCGAGTCCGACCAGCGTCGCCATCACCACCGCCGGAAGGAATAACGGCAAGCGCACCGCGCCCGAACTCAGCAGCAGCAAGGCGAGGAAGGGATAGCCCAGATGCACCATGCGCGCGGGTTCGAGATGGCGCCCGGCAATGCGGTCAAGCCGGCGCCGGCGGCGGGCCAGCACGGCCACGGTGTTCAGCGGCATGTCGCCGCTCGTGCTGTACAACTGCGAAAGAAAGAACGGCAGAAACAAAACCGGGATCCAACGGATCGCGATGGAAAAGGTTTCTTCAAGACCGCCCCCCGCGAGGTTCGACGCGAGCACGACCAAGGTCAGAATCATCGAGGCATTCCAGACCCGGACAAAATCCACCTCGGACAGATTCCAGCGCCAGTCCGCGTGGGCCGCGTATTCCACCAGCACCGCCGCGGGCACTGCGATCCACAAGAGACTGTGGGAATAGCCCCAATACAGGAACGCGAAACCGAGCAGGTACGGCGGCGGCGCGTAGGGATGGCTGGACGCGGTCGATGTGGTCGAGGCGTTCGACGAGGTCGAAGAGGTCGACGAGGTCATAGCCGGACCATCCCTTCGGCAACGCGTTCGGGGTGCAGCACGGTGGCCCCGCCTTCGCCGGCAAGTGTCGCGGAGACAACCAGAGGCGTGACTGGAATGCCGTTGGCCCGCAGCGCCCGGACCAGTGCCTGGCGTGGTTCGTCCCAGTCGATAAAGATGCAAATGCAGGCGCTCATGTCGCGCAGACGCGACAACACATGGCGCTCCAGCGCATCGATGCCGGCCGCCCCGCTCAGCTGAACCGAGGCGAGCACTTCGAGCATCATTTCCGTTTGCCGCGCACCCCGGTCCGAACTGAAGCAGTGGGCTTCGGCGCCGATGAACAGCAAATCGAGCAAGGATTCCTGCGTGTCGAGTTCGCAGGCAAAGGACGCCGCGACTGACACCGCCTCTTCGAAGCAATCATCCGGATCGGCATCGGCAAAGGTGTCGAGCACCACGGTGTAGCGCGGTACAAACTCGTCTTCGTATTCCTTCACCACCGGACGCCGGGTGCGCGCCCACGTGCGCCAGTGCATGTGGCGGATCGGATCGCCCGGTCGGTAGTCGCGCAAGGACATGAATTCGTCGCTGCGGCCCATCGCGGAAGACAGCGCCAGACCGGCCGGCTGGTACTGCGAACGACCGGGCATCGACAGGCCCGGCAAGGAATAGCGCTTGGGCAGAACGATGAGTTCGTCGACCGGGCCGCGGCGGAAACGCAGGGCTTTCACCAGTCCGAAAATGTCGGGGCGCATCACGCCGATGCGACCGAGTTCGATGATGCCGCGGCGGTTCGGGGTGAGCCGCATGGTCACTCGGGTCGGCTCGGACGCGTTCGGCGGGACGTCGACCGGCGGCGAGGGTTCGGAGCGGACCAACCGGTACTTTTCGACCAGCCAAGTCCACCGGTAGAAGGCGAAGATCCGGTCGAACCAGTTGCGCGTGTGCTCGCCGGGTTCGACCTCGTGGACAAAGGCATTGGTGCTGGGCGGTGGCGCCGGCGGGAGTTCGAGCAGGGACAAATGGCGCTGGGTGAAGTGCCCGCGGTTGATGACTTCCGCCTGATAACTCACCGCTTCCCCGGCCGTCACATACCGAGGCAAGCGCCGGCGGAACGTGATGCGCGGATGGAAAAACCAGGTCGAGAACACGCCGACAACCGAAAGCACGAGAAAGAAAACGAACATCTGATAGAGCGCGGTCCGGCCGATATCGATGCCCATGAATCCGGTCAGCACTGCCAGACCGAACACCAGCCAACCGCTCGGGGTCACGCGTCGTCCGAGCCGGTAAGGACGTCGGGTCATCCGCCGGTAAAGCGGTGCCATCACCCGCAGAAAACCGCGCCGCAGGGGGCCGGGTTTATTTTTCATGGTCTGACCCTCGAAGAAGGCTTCCGGACCTTATGGCAAGGTTCTGCCATCGTATGGCAAGGTGCTGCCATAAGGTGGCAAGGTGCTGCCATACGATGGCAAGCTCTTGCCATGAGCGCGCGAGCGGGATTTGCCGACGTTCGCAGCGGTTGGAGATCGTACCGAGCCGCGTTGGCGGTGGCACCCGGAGTAGCCCCTGCTGTCGCCCGCAGGGCAAGGCCGGGGGTGACCTTTAGCGAGGACCGGAGCCGCGTAGCAGTGGCACCAAAGATCAGACAGGAGCAGCGCAGCGACCGAGCTTTCATCTTATGTTGATTGGTCTTCCAATCTGCCATTTTAAACCTCTCGGATCTCTCGGATTGCAAATCCAAGCCACGGACACGGACTAAAAGTCCGTGCTACAACCGGCTGCGCCGGGTGGATTTTGGACCGGATATTCAACGTGGTTTGGCTACGGTGGTTTGGCTATGGTGGTTTGGCTACTGTGGTTTGGGCACGGAGTCGATGATCTCGCGGACGACATCGGTGGCGGAGAGGCCGCTAAAGCCGGCCTGGGGTTCGAGGACCAGGCGGTGGGCGACCACTTCCGGGGCGATCGCGTTGACCTGGTCGGGCGAAACGAATTCGAGTCCTTCCATCATGGCGAGGGCTTGGGCGGTTTTCATCAAGGCGATGGAGGCGCGCGGACTGGCAGCGAGTTGCACGTTCGGGGCCCCGCGGGTGGCGCCGATCATGTCGACAATATAACGGCGGATCTCGTCCGAGACGCGCACCTTGGCGGCGGCGGCGCGCAGCGCGAGGACCTGGGAGAGATCGATCACCGGTGAGACGCGGTCGACCGGGTGGGTGGCGTGATCGCTGGCCTGGGCGGCGAGGATGGCGACTTCGTCTTCGGGGGCGACGTAGCCGAGCGCGCATTGCATCGAGAAACGGTCCATCTGGGCTTCGGGCAGCGGGTAGGTGCCGCGGAACTCGATTGGGTTCTGGGTGGCGATGACGAAAAAGAAGTCGTGGAGTTTGCGCCGGGTGCCTTCGACCGTCGCCTGTCCTTCCGCCATGGCTTCGAGCAGCGCGGATTGGGTTCGGGGCGAGGCGCGGTTGATCTCGTCGACCAGCAAGACATTGGTGAAGATCGGCCCGGGGTGGAACTGAAAGCTGTTGTCGCGCGGGTCGAGAATGGACACGCCAAGCACGTCGGAGGGCAGCAAGTCCGGGGTGAACTGGAGCCGCTTGAACTCGGCGCCGTGGATACTTCGGGCGAGCGCTTTGGCGAGGGTGGTTTTACCGGTGCCGGGCACGTCTTCGAGCAGCACGTGCCCGCCGGCGATCATGGCGGCGAGGATCCGGTTTACCACGCCGTCTTGGCCATGGATGACGGCGGTGACGCTGCGGTGGAGTTCTTTGACGAGTTCGGCGGGCGGTCGTGGCGATGTCATGTGCTTATTTGGACCCGCTTTATCGGGCTTTGTTCAAGGTAACATGACGGCGTTGTGAAGCAAGTCCAAGGTCGGAACCTGTGCAACGTTCGGAGGCAGCTATTGACCGAAGGGGTCTCCTCCGCCCCCAAAAGGATCTGGCATGGCATCAAGCAGCTCATCCAGATCACCACCCGTTCCCATCGTCCGCTTTAGTTTTCTAATCGCGTCTTTCGCCTCGGCAGTGTCGGGGGCCGCCGCGATGATGGCGGCGGCTTCTTTGGGAAATTTCCGAAACGCTTTGGCGACGGGTGTTTTCAGTTTCTTCGGGTCGGCGAGGTAGATTTCGAACAAGGGCTTGAGGAGATCGGCGTCGCGGAACCCGGCGAGGCAGTTGATGGCTGGCCGGCGAAGTTCGGATGTTGGGTCTTTGGCCAAGGGCATGAGGTGACCCAGGAGTTCAGCGGGGACCTTGTTGTGGTGGCGACTGATTTTGGAAATCTGCTGCAATGCCTCCTTTTTCGGTTCGATCTCCTCGAAGGTGATAAGGTCTTTGATCATGCGGTTGAAGATCTTCTCGTCGTTGAATTTTCCGGCGAGCAACACATTGACGATGTCGCTCCAGCGTTTCTCTTTCGCGAGTTCGTCCAAGGCGGCGCGTGCCCCTTCGACTTCCGGCGTGGCGGACTCAAGAGCCCGTCCGATTAACATCGGTTTTTCCGAACGCAGGGCGGCCAGCAGAACGTCGCCGAAGTTGTCGGATTTTGACGCTTTCGCGCAGGCGATGAAACACCACGACGAGTGTTCATCCGAAGCGGTGAGGAACGTGTCCTTCACGAACTGCATCTGCTCCGGGGTGCCCGATATAACCGTGGCTGTGATCACCGGAGCCAGTAGTCGTTGAAGTGATTCAGGCGCGCCTTTTTTCTCGTCCATCAGGCTGAGGCCTCGTTCGAGAATGCGTTGTTTTAGATCCGGGTCGAGATCGCTCTTTAGCAGACGGCGGAAGCCATTGCTGAACCCATCAAAATGAATGTTGGGGGCCGACACCGATGCCGCGCGCCAGGCGGTTCGGATTTCAAGCGCGCGTAGTTTGATTTCCGGATCGAGATGCCGGGTCGCTTCTGCCAGCCATTTTTTCGGATCGTTTTGCGGGCCGGCGGCGAGCAGGCGCTGTGTCGCGTTCTCGCGGGTTTTGTAAGCTTTGGCGCCGAGCGCTTTTAGTAGTGTTTGGTATTCGTCCGGAGGGAGTTTGACGTCGGCCGAGGGCGCGGTGAATTGTTCCGGCAATAGGATGCCGAACATCGCATCGATATCTGCGGCTTGGAGTTTGCCGGACGGCGTGTAATCGCCACGAGCAATGTACATTTGTTTCAGTTCGGCCAAGCTGCGTGCGCCGGCTTTGCCCCAAGATTTGGAGATGGGGTCAAGGGTGTTGAGTTCGAAGAGTTTGGCCGCCCGCCTTGGTTGCTGGGCGAAGGGGTCATCGCCGCCGAAGATTTCGACGCGGAGGGGCTGGGCAGAAAGGAGGAGCGGTAGCACACCGAGAAACAGGAGAGAGATGGCCGAGTTCTTCATGGTAGGTGGATAGCATGAGACAGCAGGGTGTGGCGAGTGAACTCAAGCCTCGGGTGATCTGTTGTTTCACATATAAGTTTTGAAAACGCAGATCCTTTTGCGGCATTCGAACATGGTTCACGGTCCTCAGTGTGAGGCTGGTTTCAAGTCGACGCTAACACCTCGGACACGATCGCTTGTGCCTCGGACTGGATTTGGGCGAGGTGGTCGGGTCCGGAAAAACTCTCCGCGTAGATCTTGTAAATGTTTTCGGTGCCGCTCGGACGGGCTGCGAACCAGCCGTTCTCGGTGGTGACTTTAAGTCCGCCGATGGCCGCGCCGTTGCCGGGCGCATGGGTGAGTTTGGCGGTGATCGCCTCACCGGCAAGCGTGTCGGCGGCGACCATGTCCGGGCTGAGGTTTTTCAGCAGGGCTTTTTGTTCGAGCGTGGCGGGCGCGTCGGTTCGGGCGTAGACCGGCGCGCCAAATTCTTCGGCGAGCGCCGTGTAATGTTCGCCTGGATCCTTCCCGGTTTTGGCGGTGATCTCGGCTGCGAGCAGATCGAGGATGATGCCGTCTTTGTCGGTGGTCCAAACGGTGCCGTCGGTTCGGAGAAAGGAGGCACCAGCGCTTTCTTCGCCGCCGAAACCGTAACTGCCGTCCACGAGTCCGTCGACGAACCATTTAAAGCCGACGGGCACCTCAGCGAGGGTGCGTCCGAGTTTGGCGGCGACGCGGTCGATCATGGAGGAGGAAACGAGGGTCTTGCCGACGGCGGCGTTCGCTGACCAACCGGAACGGTTGGAGAACAGGTATTGGATGGCGACGGCGAGGTAGTGGTTGGGATTGAGCAGACCGGAGCTTTTGGTGACGATGCCGTGGCGGTCGTAGTCCGGGTCGTTACCGAAGGCGATGTCGTAGCGGTCTTTGAGATCGATGAGTCCGGCCATTGCGTGCGGGGAGGAACAATCCATGCGGACTTTGCCGTCGCGATCGACGCGCATGAAGGAGAAGGTCGGGTCGATGGTGCGGTTCACGAGTTCGAGATGGAGTCCGTAGTGTTCGGCGAGTGGTTCCCAGTAGGCGATACCCGCGCCGCCCATGGGATCGACGCCAATGTGGAGTTTGGCATCGGCGATGGCCTTCATGTCGACGACGTTTTCGAGGTCGGAGATGTAGGGGGTGATGTAGTCGATGCGTTCGGTGGTATCGCGGGCCATGGCGGCGGCGAAGCCGATGCGTAGGACGGGTTCGAGTTCGGCGCGGAGAATGTCGTTGGCGCGGTCTTGGATGATCTTGGTAGCGGCGCTGTCGGCGGGTCCACCGGAGGGCGGGTTGTATTTGAAGCCGCCGTCGCGCGGTGGATTGTGGGAGGGCGTGATGATGACGCCGTCGGCGAGTCCGGAAGTTCGGTCGCGGTTGTGGGCGAGGATGGCGTGGGAAACGACGGGGGTTGGGGTGTAGCCGAGTTCGTGGTCGACGCGGAGCGTGACCTCGTTCGCGGCGAGCACTTCAATGGCGGTGACCAAGGCGGCTTCAGAAAGTGCGTGGGTGTCCATGCCGAGAAAGAGTGGTCCATCGGTCCCCTGCCCTTTTCGGTATTCGGCGATGGCTTGGGAGATCGCAAGAATGTGGGCTTCGTTGAAACTGGCTTCGAGCGAGCAGCCGCGGTGCCCGGAGGTACCAAAGGAAACCTGTTGGGTGGGTTCTTCGGGGTTTGGGTAGAGTGCGTAGTAGGCGCTCATCAACCGCGGGATATTTTCAATTAGCTGTGGGGGGACGGGGAGACCGGCGAGTTCGTGAATGCTCATGGGGCTCTTATAGGTTCAAGATTGGCAGATGGAAATCAAAAGATTGGTTAAATTTGTGGCCAGTCCACAAATTTAGCTTGCAAAGGAACCACAAAGCAACCAACCATCCCCCATGAGAAAACTCCGAATCATTGGAAAACCCGGATCGAAATACCACGTCATCTCCCGTTTTGTGGACCGCCAGTTCGCGACCGGGAGTGAGGAGGCAAAGAAGATTTTTCTCCATATGAT
>Ga0114956_1003530_pt1 | contig 12098 bp, 10 predicted proteins | sample MaitaG_FD_87304 | JGI IMG/M metagenome (GOLD analysis project Ga0114956, IMG submission 87304) | Marine algal microbial communities from Maine, USA - Maine_Asex2 metaG | ecosystem: Host-associated > Algae > Red algae > Unclassified | place: Maine, USA | collected 2015-01-05 | reverse complement strand
AGCATGAAAGGTAACAGACCACTTACCGGATCAGCTGAATAAAGAATTCTTGATTCCAATACCTCAATCACAGGCAATGCCCGCTGCCTGACGCGCTTGAATCGGAAAAAGCTCATATCAAACCTGATGGATGGAGCGAAAAACGCCTCAGAAATTTGGGTCGGGTGAACCCCGCAACTCCACATAAAGCGGCATTGATCCACAATTCTTCACTATTATGTGACGCCGATATCGCGGAAATTGTGAGTTGATTCACACATTTCTATGTAATGGTTCACCTGTCTTGTAAAGCTCAAGAGTCCAGTTGCCGTTCGATTTGCGCGCCCGCTATCGCGCACGTAAGCCTCCACTGACGCTTTTACTATCGAAAAATGAAGCGGACTGCTAGCTAGAGCTTGTGCAGGAGTTTCAAGGCTCGTGGTTCGCGGTATTTCGTCTCTTCAGGCACTGAAACAGGCGTTGGTATTTATTTCAAATGAAACCCCAAGCAACTCGAGTCGCTGTACTTTGGTTGCTCAGCTTGTGGCTGTGAAGGCACCTTCATGAGTGGCAAGTGCAAACCAAATGCAAACATTGATAGGTAACGCAATATGGGCGAAGTAGGGTTCGTAGTGGTACTGGCAGCAGTAACGTTTGGATTAGCAGCGTTGTGGGCATGGCGCACCAGGAAAAAGGCGATGAAAGGCTTGCCGAAAGATCACCGACTCAAATAAATGACGATATCGGCAGATGTGATTTACGCAATCACGTCTCCAGGGTTCTTTCAAGGTCCATTTGCCTATCGCGTCTCGTTTGCGGGATTGTTGTGTGATCAGATGGCAGCGGCCCCGCCATGAGTGATGGCCCCGCAGACGGGTCGATTGCCAATGTTTCTCTGGTCTACGCCGATCTAGACAAACGAGGTTACTCCAGAGTCAGAAAAGGCAAAGGTTTCTTTTACACAGGCACTAAGGGTAGGCCACTCAAGCGACGATCATTGGTCGAATACTGCCAGTCTCTCGTTATCCCGCCCGCCTGGCGGGACGTATGGATTTCGCCAGCCCAGAATGCTCACATTCTGAGTACAGGTGTGGACGACGCGGGTAGGAAGCAATACATTTACCATCCGGAATGGTCTCGAGTCAGAAATACCAAGAAGTTCTCAGATCTTCCCGCCTTTGCAAAGCAACTGCCATCATTGCGTACGAAGATTGACTCGGACATGCGGCAGCGCAAGCACAGCAAGAGTCAAGTTGTCGCCACCGCACTTAACTTGATAGACCTTGGATTTCTCCGAGTGGGCAACCAGCAATACGCACAGAAAAGCGGCACGCGAGGAGCGACCACCCTACACTCGCGGCATTTATCCATTTCCGGCGATGAGGTTACGCTGGATTTTATCGGCAAGTCCGGCAAGCAACGGCACATTGAGCTACGTAACGAGACATTAGCGAAAAATCTGGCAGCTTGCCAGGAGCTACCTGGACAACGGTTATTTCAGTACAGAGACGAGTACGGCAAACTGACTCGCATCGACTCGACCGACGTCAACGATTATCTACAAGCCTGCACACAGCGCTCATTCACGGCCAAACATTTCAGAACGTGGGGCGGCTCCGTGCTTGCAATGCAGTATCTTTTCGAGAGCAAGAAAATCGAAGCCAGCAAAAAACGTGAACGAGATATGGTAAAACATGTGGCTAGTCAACTGGGCAATACCGTATCGGTTGCGCGCCAGTACTACATTCACCCTTCCCTGCTTGAACTTGCACGCACGGAGTCACAAACAACGTGTAGCCGCAGACGTCGCAACGGCTTGACCCCTTCTGAAAGCCAGCTTGTTCGCTTTCTGGAATGTCTGTAGACGAGGTCTGGCGATTCCAATATTGTACGACACATGAACCCGGTAGGCTTTGCAAACTTCAGAAGTGGGGACGTCTCTCATCTCTCTGAGGCGCGTCGCCATGCTGCCTGCGGCGGCGCTATCTTTCTGTCGTTATTTCCGTACTAACGTACTTCCGTCCTTACGACTGTCGTTGCTTCTGTTGTAACTTCAGGCTACCCGAGCTACGACTTGTCCTCAGATTCAGTGGCTGGCTTCATCTGTTCTCCACAACATGAGAAGAATGGTTTGCCCCCACTGCACTGGCAAGGACTCGTGATCAGCAACGCCATACCGCATTGTTCGCAAGCAAATGTATCGCCTTCACTAACGTTTTCACTTGATGTCATCCGCTATTTTCCTCCAAAAATTATTGTCGTCGGAAAACCATAACAATGCCAGTATATTTTTGGTCGCACACTGAAAAACTTACACCACTTGGAAGGCTGCATAGTCTCGTTTAAATCCTGTCCACCCATCGTGAATGGAAGTGAACGTAGCCGCTTGCCCGTTCGGGATCCAAGGTCGAGCCGATATAGCGCTACTAAGGAGCCAAAGCCAATTCCATGACACGCTTTGGTCCTGGCACATCTTCGCAGCGTTGTTGTGACAACCAGCGAAGTGACAAATAGCCCACCACAAGCCCAGCTGAAAGGTTGGCGATGCCGATAGCGATATACACGCCTGTGGAATCAGCCAGCAACGTAGCAATATAACTTAGCGGAAGATACAACACGGCTGTGCGTAACCCGTAAAAGACCAGACTGCGTTTAGCCAGATCAATCGCATTGAAACAGCCCGCTGCGATTGTAACAACCCCGTACCCCATCAACGTAAGCGGTACGATGGTCAGGTAAGTGGAAACCTCCTTAGCCACAGTTTTGTCATCAGTAAACTGCAACGCTATCCAGTCACCGCCCAGCCAGAATGCCAGACCTATTAGTGATGACCAGACCACGCAAAAGAAGTAGCTTTGAACCAGAGCTTTCATGACTCGACCGCGATTGTCGCTCGACCAGTTCTGACCCGCTATAGGCCCTATAGCAGCAGACAACGCAAACATGGGAATGGCAGCGAACGACTCAATACGTGTAGCCACGCCGAAGGCTGCTACCGTATCAGCGCTCAGCGCTGCCAGAAAGGCCGTTACAACGGCAACTCCGACAGGATTGATGCTGCTACCGAGCGCAGCAGGCAAGGCAACCTTTAGAATTCGTTTCCACGAAGCAAAGGTTGCTGAAACACCTGGCCAGTGAAGCGACAGTAGTTTTTCGCGAAAGATAACCACACTCAAGGACAGAACAAGAGTCACTGCCCTGACTCCGTTAGATGCCCAGGCAGCCCCGACAAGCTCAAGTCGTGGAAATCCCCATAATCCAAGTATGAGAATAGGATCCAGAACGGCATTGATCACGGCAGCGCTGATCATTATTCCACTCGGTATCAGGGAATCGCCGCCAGCCCGTAAGAGGCTATTGGCAATTTGTGGAATCACCAATAACGGCACCCCCAGAAACCACACACGCATATAACTGACAATGTGCTCCATGATGTCATCGTTAGCACCTAACAGCGCGAATATTGGACGAATGGTAAAGAAGCCGACAACAGTCAGTATGCTGACAATTATCACGCCCAGCAGCAAGCTGTCGGTGGCAATCCTGCATATGTCGTTACGATCCCCTTCGCCATAAGCACGAGAGGCGACCGACGCCGCGCCCGCTCCCAATCCGATGGCCATGCTCTGGATCGTCAGAACGACAGGAAAGGTAAAGCCAATGGCCGCCAGCTGTGCTGTGCCAATCTTGCCAATGAAATACGCATCAACCAGACTCATTGACATGACCGCAGCAATCCCGAGGATCATGGGCGCACCTAATCGAGTCAGTTGCAAGCGTGTACTGCCGCTGGTCAGATCTGAGTGATCACTCATGAGCACGCCCATACTGAACGTAATCCATCATAGCCATGGTAGACATGACATTCGACAATCCACGTGCGCCCCCTGAACCAGTAACTTCAAGCGCTGGATGCCACCTTGTCATCTATTAGCTGCTTCAGCGCCTTAACGGTCACCATGCCTTGCTCATCCAGTATTCGGGTGCCAGCAAGACCACTGGCTGCAAAGCCGGGCTCACCTAATGAATCTACAACCGATACCGCAGTGGAAAAATCATGCCCGAGGCTGTACTCGTGAGGAGTAGCCACACACGTTAGCCCAGCACCCGTAGCTGAACTAACGCAGGCACCCGTGTCTTCTATCGCGATGGCATCATCACTCTTGAGACCCAGTGCGGATAGCGCAGAAAGATACGGTGCAGGATCCGGTTTGCCACTCTCAACATTGCCCCTATGTGTAATGACATCAAAATCACTGGCAGACAGCTGTCCTTCTGAACGATCCATGATAGCGACAAGATTGGAGTAATCCGTGCTGGTCACCCAGCCCACCTTCACGCCCTGTGTTTGCGCTTCTCGTATCAGCCGCAACACACCTTTACGGAGGGTTTGTTCCTGTGTATCGAGCATCTGTGCGTAAATCTGCGCTTTGCGCTCATGAATCATCGCACTATCAGGTACCGCATCTATACCCCGCTGCTTTGCAAAATCTCTAACTCGATCGGCGCCGCCTGGTACAAGCAACAACTTTTCGTAGAGGTCTCGGCCCCAGTGCCAGTCCAGCTCTGCTTCTTTGAATGCTGCGTTGTATGCCTGTCGCTGAAGATCCGATGAATCACAAAAAACACCGATTGACCCTAAAAGTACTGCTTTCATGTCGTTAAATTCCTGATGTGAGCTGAACCGCGTCGGCACTGTTCGCCTGGAGCCTATTCTCGGCCAGGCTGCCAAGAAGCTATTCTTACTCGCATCAAGGCAAGTTAGAGCTCATAACGTGGGAAATTGCAAAATCTACCCAACGGCTCAGCGGCTTAGCGGCTCAGCGACTCAGAGGCTCAGAGGCTCAACAACTCAACAACTCAACAACTCAACAGTTTGATGAGGACCAGACTAGTTGCTGCCTCACGTTCAAACAGCAGTTGATCAGGGGTGCAGGGGACAAGTGAGAATTCGGCGTTTTCATGAATAGCTCAGGCTACGACGGACTGAATCGCAGAGAAAGGCATGACATGCCACCATCGATTCTGGCGGCTTCCGAATTACCTATGGCCTTGACTGTGTACCCACTGGCTACAAGGTGACTTGCAGTCTCTGGGAAGCCCTCAGGCATAATGACAAACTCATTGAACCTTATGGCATTTGCACAAGCAGACTCACCGTCTGCCGTATGGATAACATCATAGCCATCAAAACAACCTGTCGCGGCCAGCTTTGGTGTAGACAGAATTGTATTTTCATCCAACAATGAACAATCGGTCTTAAAATGGAGTATGTCCTCGGGTGTGGATACAACCCTCACACGGTAACCCAATTCCGATACCAGACCTTTAAGTTCATCAACACCCGCCTGATTAGTTCGTGCCGATAGCCCCACTAGAATCTCAGATTCTGTCGTAAGAATGTCACCACCCTCTATGTAACCAGGTCCATTGATCGTTAAAACAGTGCTATACACAGAGCTCAGCACAGGCTTCATCAATTCGGCTTCACCGAGTCGTGTCGGGGCACCCGGCCTCATGATAATGGCTGCTTCATGTAGACATAGCGCTGCGTCTTCCACGAATACCCCATCCGGATAAGCCTCGTCGGCTGGCAGTATTGTAACGGTGGCGCCTGTCGCCCTCAATACCTGAATGTAGTCTCGATGATGCTGTTTGAATAAGTCGTAGTCAGGCGTACCTGCCTCTACGGCTCTTAAGCCATTAACGCTACTCTTTCCCGGAGTGCGAACAATGGCGTGGCTGAATTTATAGGACCGGGTAGTCATCTGGTCAATAGCGCCTCAACTGTATTGATAAAGAGACTAGCAGATCCAAAGCAGTCCTGACCTTAATGGGAAATTCAGTCAACTGATCTCATAAAAGTAATTTTTTTTAGCGAACGTACAAGAGCCATCTGCAATCCGTGAGTCTACTATGCAGCTTTTTTTTCTCCATCAGAATCGTTTAGCTGCTTGACCACAAATTCCAGTTCGGTAGCAGACACTGGTCTGGAATAATAGTAACCTTGCACCACTGAAATCTGCATGTCAGATACAGCAGTAAGCTGGGCGACTGTCTCCACTCCTTCTGCGACAGTCTCAAGGTTCAATCGATTGCCAAGAGCTATAATGGTCTCGGTTATGGATTCCTTCTGAACGTTTCCCTGCAGCATGTTCTGAATAAAGGATTTATCAATTTTCAACGTATCCAGTGGTAGTTCCTGCAAGTAGCTCAACGACGAATACCCAGTACCAAAATCGTCCAGTGCCACGTGTATGGACAGGTCCCTCAGTTGCTGTAGAGACTCAACAACCAAGTTGATATCGCTCATGGCGACACTCTCGGTCACCTCCACCTCCAGCAACTGAGGAGGCAACTTATACTTTTCCAGCGAGTCAACGATGAGTTGAACAAATCCGGGCTGAAAGAAATGGTCGGCCGAAATATTTATAGCCACTCGCAGTGGCATATTTTTTTCATAAAACCACTCAGCTGCCTGGCGACAGGCTTCTTCAATTACCCAGTCTCCGATAGACGGCATGAGCCCATTCTCTTCAGCTATGGATATGAAGTGATTGGGTGTCAGAAAACCACGCTCCGGATGGTTCCAGCGGATCAGCGCCTCGGCTGACAATACTTGGGCCTTTGCAATATTGAATTGCGGCTGATAATAAAGTTCGAATTCATTGTTGATCAACGCAGTTTGCAACTCAGACACCGTTCTCGCTGCAATCATCATGGACTGATCAACATCGCTATCGTAAACTGATATCTGATTAGTACCGGATTTCTTCGCACAGTACATGGCCAGATCAGCCGCCTGTATCAGGGCATCTGCCGTATTGGCATCACGTGGTGCTTTTGCCAATCCGATACTACTCCCGATTTTCAATATGGCACCGCCTACCTGAAATGGCTCTATAAGGCTCTGACGCACACTGGACGCTACCGCCTGCATCGTATCAATACTGTCGGCATTGAAGAGCATGGCAAACTCATCTCCACCCAATCGCGAAACCGACACACAGTCGCATCCTGCCTTTGCAATACGTCTAGATACGTCTTTTAACAAAGCGTCTCCAGCAGAATGCCCCATGGTGTCATTGATATGCTTGAATCGATCCAGATCGATCATCAGTATGCCCGTTTCACTATCAGCAGACAAACATCTGTCTACAGACACCAAAAACATTCGACGATTGTCAAGACGTGTGAGTTCATCCTGATGAGCTTGACGATCGGCTCTTCGAAAAAAGAAAACTGACGCCAGCGTCATACATAAACTCAAGAGCACTAACACCGAAACGCGAATAAGATTGACATTGGTACGTCGCACCACTGTATCGATCATTCCCTTTGTCATCAATGCAGACTGTATGCGCACGTCTTCAGATAAGAACGATAGTCTATGTGAGGCATCCAGCCATGTCTGTAACTCATCTACCGTAACCGCTTCATCACGATTTTTAGCCATCAAACCGAAACTCATGCGTTTAAAATTTTCGTTGTACCAGATAGCAATGGTATTGGCATCGGCAAGCATCGTCTCGTTGCCGCTAGCGGCAATGGTCTTGTAGAGAGTCTTCCACGAGTGATCGACGTGTGCATTGAGCTCAATCAGCATTGTAGCGTGGTGGTTCAACGTCGCACTCTCCCGTGTTACACCTAATGATGCTGTGATACCTTCCAGCAAAGACATGGTCTGAGAAGATGATTCGCGAAACTCCCAAAACGCATCTTTAAGTTTTGTGACTATATAGTGCTCAGCCAGACTTTGAGTAGATTCTGTGTGCAATGTCTGGCGGAGTTCATCGAGCGACTCAATTGCTTGATTATAATCGTGGAATATGTTCATTCCAAACATGGGATTGCGCAATTTATTAGATGTCAGCAACTGCTCGTATACCTCAACACTATTTTTGCGCAGATTTTCTAACACCTCAGCAGGGGTCACCAGAGAATCACCACCCGCGATTGTATGATCCTGGTGGGCTGCAGCAGGATACATTTTCGAGGTACCTTCCAAGTGTGTAGATTCGATAGTATTGGCACTGGATTGAGTATGATTTTCGTGGGCGTCTTGCATCGGCATGACCATCGCCATGGAATTCTTCGAAGCATCGCTTTCTGACAATTCTATCGCGCTAGTAGTATGAGCATGAGCAAGCTTCACCAACGTCGGGAACACCGCCTGTACTCTTTCTGCCAGTTCATCAGTACTGGAAAGCTGCCTATACACTTTTATAACGCTCGGGGAATCAACTAATTTACTATTTAACAGCCCGTAAATCTGTTGTCGTTCAGCGGCTAAAGCATCTGACAGCTCAAACAGCATCTCTTCCTGAGCGTCAACCTGTTTAAATTGATAAGCCTGACTTCGCTGCGAGAATGCATTGACCCACATCGACGCGCTTAGAACCAGTACGAAGAGCAGTGAACCCACAAGTACGGAGAACTGAACGTGCCTGGATTTCAGTAAGGAAATCATAAAATACACACTGGAATTTACTGGCCACTTTTGCCTCCATCGAGTAATCGGCAGGTAATAGGGTATTCACATGTTAGTCAGAAAATCACCCTACAGAATCGTGAACGGTTTCATATAAAATTTGATCTCAGACTGGAATGGCACTTACTTAACACTGGGGTTAAGTAAGTGCCATTTATTTATACCCGAGTATTTACCACGGTAGTAGCACCAATGTGATCACCGGAAATGCCACCAGCAACGAAACACGAACCAGATCCGTAATTACAAAATAGATTACCGCCTTATAGGTCTCTACCATGGGAGTCTTTCGGTCCATGGCATTGATGACAAACAGGTTCATACCCACGGGTGGTGTAATCAATCCTACTTCAACCACAATCAGCACAAGAATACCGAACCAGATTGCAGTTTGTTCTACGTTTATCCTGTTGAGTGAACCCTGGGTGACGCCACGCAAGCCAAGTTCTCGTGTTATCTCCCGAGTCAATTCCTCCCCGCTGGCCAGCAAACCCTGCGCTTGCTGTAGAGCAGCTGCTGGAATGTCCGCGCCGCTGGCTACCAGTACATCAAGCCTGGCACTTTGCAACTGAACCATCGATACCAGACCAAAATCGAGCTCCTGCATGATCGGCCAGAAAATCGGGATTGTGAGAAGGATCATTGACAGGCTGTCCATCAGACAACCCAGCAGTAGATAGAACACCAGTATCAGCACCAGCACCATAACCGGACTGTAGCCACTTGCAGATACCCACGCAGCGGCCTCCTGCGGTAGTTGCGTTAGCGCAAGAAACCCATTGTAAAAGGCAGCGCCAAGTACGATAAAGAAGATCATCGCCGAAGCACGGGCTGTCACATAAAAGCTCTCAGACAATGAGGCCAGATTGAGTCCACCTACCGCAAAAGCAATGAATCCGGTGCCAAGCGCCCCGACCGCCGCACCTTCAGTAGGCGTAAACCAACCCAGGTAGATGCCACCCACTACCAGGAAGAAAACGATGAGCACAGGCCAGACATCAAACACTGCCTTGAATCGCTCGCCATAAGGCACCTGAGGTCGTGTACCTGCGGAACCCGGATTTACTCGAACATAGATGGCTATGGCGATCATGTAACCCACAGCTGCCAGAATGCCAGGAATGAAAGCGGCCAGAAACAACTTGGCGATATTTTGTTCGGTCAAGATGGCATAGATAACCAGGACTACAGAAGGCGGTATCAGTATGCCCAGGGTGCCACCCGCCGCAAGCGTTGCCGTAGCAAAACCGCCGTCATACCCGTAGCGGCGTAACTCTGGTAAAGCAACACGCCCCATGGTGGCAGCCGTTGCCAGTGATGAACCACAGATTGCACCAAACCCGGCACAGGACCCTACGGCGGCCATAGCAACGCCGCCCTTGCGGTGACCCAGCCAGCTCTCGGCTGCCTTGAACAAAGACTGGCTCATGCCTCCCAGCGTGGCGAAATGTCCCATCAACAGAAACATGGGGACAATTGACAGTGAATAGTTGGAGAACGTGGTGTAAGTCTCCGCCTTGAGTCGTGCAAACGGCAGACTGGTATCTCCTGTGACGAAAATCAACCCGACAAGCCCGGTCAGGAACATCGCCAATCCAATAGGGACACGCAGGAAGATCAGGATAAGTAGGGCCGGAAAAGAGATCAGGCCAATCAGCAGATCGCTCAATGGTTTGCCTCCTTCTCGGCAGGCAGCATAGAACGTCCTGTCAACACTTCTACAAACCGGCAAAAGGCGATATACGCAGCGACGAACGCGGCAACCAGAGCACCGGGAACGCTTGCCGCGTAGCCCCACCAAAGGGGGTATCCCAACAGTAGAGTGGTCTGGCCAGAGCCGCGTTTACTCTCCATCCCGGCAAATAGCTGGATGGCAATCAGAATCAGCACCGCGGCAAAGATGAACTCGACAATCATGCGGATAACATCGCTTACACGCTGCGGTAACAAGGCGGTAAAAATGTCGACAGATGCGTGTGCACCGTTGAGATTGCATAACGGCAGGAAGGCGAAAATGGTAAACACCATGCCCACCTCAACCAGCTCGAAGTCTCCGTTTATCGGACCAATACCGGTAGCTAACAACAGGTTAGCGAATCCCGGCACAACAGCCTGCATCAGGTCACCGTGCAACAGTGAATTGACAGACCGTCCGAGGATAGACAGGCAGGTCAGGATAATCAATGCACTCAGTGCAAGCCCTCCTAGTACCGCGAAGAATCGGGCAAGCCTGCTGACGCTTATGTGCATTGATGGTTTGTCGGGTTTTAAGAAAAAGCCGCGACCACTGAAGGGTCGCGGCCTGCACTATTACATTTCAGCAGTAGCGCCCTTGCATTCGCCCTGCATCAAGGATTTGGCTTCGTCTATCAGCATTTGGCCGTCCATATCGCGTTCGGCCAGATCAGCCACCCATGTATCATAAATAGGACTAACCAGCGTCACCCATTCACTGGTGTCTGTGACAGTGATAATCTCGTTACCGTTTTCAACTGCATATTCCCGGGCAGGTCCGTCGGCATCAGCTTGTGTGCCACCAGCGAAAATAGAGAAGTCCAGACCAGAGTTATCGTCGATAACCTTCTTGAGATCATCCTCCATACCTTCATAGACTCCTTTGTTCATCGCCAGCACAAAGGTCAGGTTGTACAACGCTGGCCCTTCAAATTCGGTATGAAATTCAACAAGCTCAGGGATCTTTAATGCCGTAGTCACTTCCCAGGGGATGGTTGTACCGTCGATTACCCCTTTGGACAGCGCCTCAGGGATAGCGGGAACCGGCATACCCACCGGAGTGGCACCGGAAAGTTCCAGCAGCTGGTTGGCAAGACGAGAACCGCCGCGAATTTTCATGCCTTGCAGATCAGCTGGCGTATTGACAGGCTCACTGGTGTGTAGCATGCCGGGTCCGTGCACCCAGGTGCCGAGAATCTTGACATCAGCAAACTCGGTGTCAGCCATATGGTCCTCAAACATGTTCCAGTAGGCGCAAGAAGCAGCACGTGCATCTTCAACCATAAAGGGCAATTCAAATACTTCAGTGGAAGGAAAACGGCCCGGTGTGTAGCCAACGACTGTCCACACAATGTCAGCAATGCCGTCTATGGCCTGGTCCATCAATTCTGGTGGTGAGCCACCCAGCTGCATGGAAGGAAACCGATCAATCTTAATGCGACCGTCAGAAGCAGCCTCTATCCTGTCTGCCCAGACATCAAGCACCTTCGCCGGTACATTGGCCTGTGCCGGCAAAAACTGGTGCAACTTCAAGGTCACATCCTGTGCGTAGACTGCACTGGATGCCATTGTGGCAATGGCTGCGACGGCTAACGGTCTCAGTACTGATTTAATTCCTGACATAGGTATTCCTCTATTCGTTCGTATTACAGGCGGTTGCGCACCTGATTGTCTGGCCCTTATGGCTCTGTGTTCTTAGCGCCAAAGTAATAAGCGTACTACCCTTTCATTACAGGCACAAGACTGATTCAGCTCATCCACGCTGGCTCACTACCTTCGTTACCAGACCCTTTTTTTCCAGCCGGTCAACGACACCGCCTATGGTGGGTCGGTCATAGGCAATCAGTCCGGCAAGCGTTGCCTGATCAATGCCCTCATTACTGCTGATGGCATT
>Ga0114956_1003527_pt1 | contig 12103 bp, 8 predicted proteins | sample MaitaG_FD_87304 | JGI IMG/M metagenome (GOLD analysis project Ga0114956, IMG submission 87304) | Marine algal microbial communities from Maine, USA - Maine_Asex2 metaG | ecosystem: Host-associated > Algae > Red algae > Unclassified | place: Maine, USA | collected 2015-01-05 | reverse complement strand
AGCCGGACGGTCCGCTCGACTTCGGCACTGTTGCGAACCATGTCGCTGGAGGCGTTGAGACTGGCGACGGCCTCCGTCAAGTCGGCTTCAAGCTGGCGGTTGGCCTGTTGTAGCAAGGCGACTTGATTGACGGCATTGGTCAGGTCGAGGCGCAAGGGTTGTTCGGCTTCGACGGCGTTACGAAGCATGTTGTCGGAAGCTTGCAGGCTGGCTGACACCTCGGCCAATTTGGCTTCGAGTTCGGCGTTGGACTTTTGGAACCGGGTGATCCGGGTGAGCGTGTTGGTCAGTTCCAAGGCCATGCTGGATTCGTTTTCCCCAGAGATCCGGACCTTGTCGCTGTACTCGTCGATGCTGGTGAGGGCTTGGTCGAGGCGGGCGGTGAGCTGCGCGTTGGCCGCGGTAAGTTCGGAGGCTTCTTGCTGCTTGTTTGCAAGATTGGTGTCGGCCTCGGCCTTGTTTTGCCGAACGGTGGCGAGTTGCTCGTTGATCGTCCCGAGCTCTTTCATGGTCTGTTCCAGGGAAGCGGCAAGTTCGCCTCGCTCTTTGGTGATGAGATCAAGAGTGCCGGTGGCCGTTTGATAATTCTGGCGCATGGCTTCGTTGTCTTGCCCGGCTTGACTGAGTAACTGGCGGGTTTCCTCCAGGCTGGCCACCGTCGCCGCGAGGTCGGTATCCACGGCGGTTTTCGCGGCACGGAGTTCGGTGGTGCGGGCTTGGACCTCGTCGAACTCGGCCTTCACTTGATCGCGTGCCTGGGCCATGGCGGTCGCTTGGGTCAAGGCGCTGTCGAGTTCGCGGGTACGGGTTTGCAGATCGTTTGCGAGGCGGTTGTTTTCGGCTGTCGCCTGCTGGTTGGCTGCGGCAAGTTGCTGGTTGGCCTGGGTGAGTTCGTCGAGCCGAACCTGTTCGGCTTCGAGTTTCGACTTGGTGTTTTCCCAGTCGACGGCGGTCCGGTTGAACGCGCGGTTGAGCGCGGAGAACTCGGCGTTGATCGCGGCGTTGGTGGTCGAGATTTGTTGCGCTTTATCGCGGAACTCGGCCAGCTGCTGGCGGGTGGTTTCGAGCTCGCGTGATTGATCGTTAAACAGACCGTCCTGCCGTTGCAGGGCAGCGGCGAGTTCGGCGGTTTTCGCTTCCGCGCTGGTCCGGAGACTTGAAGATTCCTCCAAACGGGCGCGGGTGTCGGCGAGTTCACGGTTGCGGTTGTTCATGATCTCGAAACTGGACTTGGTGTCGTCGGTCAATTTCTGGACCGCTTCGCGCAGGGCGGCATTCTCCTCGCCGGCGGTGGTGGCTCGCTGTTCGGCCGCGTCCTTGGCGGCGCGGAGCGTTTCAAGTTCGCGGCTGGCGGTTTCGCCCATGGTGGAGGCGGCGGACAGGTCGGCGGCGAGACGGCGTTCGGTTTCGGCCGCCTGTTTCGCCTGCTCGGTGAGGGTCCGGTAGGCTTCCTCGACCTTGGCCGAGCGTTCCTGCATCACGCGCAATTTTTCGACTGTGGTGTCGAGTTCGTTGATGGTTCGGGTGAGCGTCCGGGCGGAGCCTCGCACCTCCTCTTTGAGCGCGGTGTTCTCCTCTTGTATGGCGCGGGTGGTCTGACCGGCGTCGCCGGCCATCTGCCGGACCTGGGCAAGTTCGGCCTCGGCCCTCTGCAAGGCCTTCACCAACTTGTTGGCCTCGTCCGCGCGCCGGATCTGTTGTTCGCGCGCCTCTTCCAATTGGCGACGGAGCGCGGCGACGTCGGGCGGGTTTTGTCCGGCCATTTGTTGGTTGAGCCGAACGATCGAGGCTTCGCGTTCTGCGAGCAAGCGAGCGACCTCCAGGCGGGCGGCCTCCTTGTTCACGAGTTCGAGTTGCACATTGGCGAGACGGGCGCTGGCCTCCTTGAGCTGACTGGTCAACTGGGTGACTTCGTTGCGCAACTGATTTGCGTTATTTTCCTGGGCACCGACAAAAGCCGGCAGCACGAGGAGAAGGATGGAGAGGAGCGTGACGCTCCGCGGTCGGAATGAATTCATGATCGTGTTGTTCCCGTGTCCCGTGTCTGGCGGCGTTCCAGTAGCGGCGGCGTTTGCAATGAAAAGTGTGATCGGTTCAAGGCGTGCGGCCGCCTTCTCCGTAGATGAGTTTCTCGAGACGCGCATCCGGCGGGCTGTCGAGCTTGAGAGCCGCTTCGTAATGCTCCTTGGCGTCTTCTAAATTGCCGAGGACCTGGTTGACAATGGCCAAGTTGAAGTGGGCTTCCGGGTTATCCTCATCGAGTTCGACGCAGCGGGAGAAGGCCACGCGGGCGCCCTCGTAGTCGCGGCGCGAGTGTGCGATGATGCCGGCGTAGTTGTGCAGCTGCGGGTCGTTCCTCGAACGGCGCAGGGCGTTGCGGATGCTCGTCTCGGCAAGGTCGGACTTGCCGTCCTTCCACAGCAGAATGCTGCGCAGGCCGAGGGCTTCGGGGTGGGAGCCGTCCTTGACCAAGACTTGGTCGACCAGGCGGCGGGCATCGTCAAGTTCGCCGGTGCCGCCACGCGACACCAGTACAGAAGCCTTGCCGACGCGCGCCTCGTTGAGATCGCGGTTGAGGGCGATCGCTTGATCGAACAAGGCGAGGGCCTCATCGTAGCGGCGCTGCTTCACCAAGCGGCGCCCCTTGGCGGTAAGGTCGAAGTAGTCGCCCGTGGCGAGCGTGCTGCCACCCGGGTTGGTTTCGGCGTTGGTTTCGGGGGTGGGATCGGGATTGTTGATCGAGGGCTTGGCCAAGCTACCGGGCAAGGCGGGGCTGCCGGGAACTTGGCTCGTGCCGGCGGGCGGGCGGGCGTTTTTCAGGCGCAGAACTTCGTCCTCGGCTGCGGCGAGTTTGGACTGAAGGCGTCTTGCCTCGGCGCGGGTATCTTCGAGTTCGAGGTTGAGGCGGGACATCTCGGCTTGGTTCTGCGGCGCCTTGACCACGGCGGGCGCCGGGATAATGGCGGCGGCCTTGGTCTCGGCGGCGGCCAACTTGGCTTTGAGTCCCTGGGCGAGTGCACGGCTGTCTTCGAGTTCGAGGCCGAGCCGGAAGATCTCTTTGTTGTCCGCCGCAGCGGTTTTACTGGAGGTATCGGCGGCGGCCAGAGCGGCAACTTTGGACTCGGCGGCGTCGAGCAGTCGTTGGGATTCGGCAAGCCGGGACTGCATGACCGTGAGGTTCTGTTTGACGGCGCTGCGCTCATTGTTGGCGGTTTCGAGTTGTTGTTGCAGAACGCGCATGTCCTCGGTTCCGCCTGCGGTGGCACGGGCCAGACGTTGTTCGACTTCGGCACGTAGAGTGGCTTCCTGGCTGAGCTTGGTCTGCATGCTTTGGATCTGGCGCTTGGCGTCGGCGAACGCGGCCCGCGACGCGGCGAGGTCCTCGGCCATCTGGTCGGCGGCCGTGGCGCTGCCGTTGAGCAGGGCTTCGACATCGCCGACATCGTCGAGCGCTTCGCGGAACCCGCGCATGGTTTCTTCGCGTTCAGCGAGACGCTTGTCCTGCATGGCAACCACGCCCTGCACCGAACTCAGCTCGCTCTGGGCCAGCAGGAGTTCGTCCTTGCTCTTGGCCAGCTGCGATTCCAACTCGGCGCGGGCGCGGCTTTCACCCGCCAGGGCGTCGGCGAGTTCTTTGAGCTTGGTGAGGTTGAGCTGGGCGGCCTGTTCGAGATCGGCCACTTGTCGCTTGTATTTGTCGTCGCTGGTGTTGCGCAGTTGGTTGTGGGCCTCGGCCTCGTTGGTGAGCGAGGTGACGCGCTCCTCGAGTTCCGCAATTTTCTTTTTATTGAAGAGATGGTTGGCGTCTTTCTCGAGGAGTTCACGCTGCTGGATCGCGCTAGCCAGACTGGATTCCAGCGTGACGACCTTACCGTTCAAGCTGGCCGCCCGGGCACTTTCGGAACTGAGCGCCTCCCGCATCCCGACGAGTTCCTGCTCTTTGTCGTCGAGCTGTTTTTCCAGAGCGCCGAGAGAGAGCTTGAGGCTGTCCGCGGTCTTGGCCGTGGCCTCTGTTTTACGCAGGTCCTCTTCTAACAAACCGATGCGGTTGAGCAATTGCTGGGCGCGTTTGCGTTCGGCCTCGGTTTTCATGGTGAGGTTGTCGGCGGTTATCGCGCCGTCCTTCATCTGTGCCTGCAAGGCGGCGATCTGGTCGGCTTGACGGCGGGCGGCACGCTCTTGTTCGGCGTTCTTGGCCAGCAGGTCATTTTTGGCGGTGGTTTCGGCCGCGAGATCCTCCGCGAGTTTTTCGGCGCGGGCTTGCAACGAGGTGACTTGGCTTTCTGCGGTGGCGAGTTGGCGCTCGATGCCGGCAAGCTTGGGGGCGTGGTCCTGGGTGGCCTGGAGGAGATCGTTTTTCGCAGCCGCGAGTTGAGATTGAAGTTCGGCTTTTTCGGCGGCGGCGGCGTTGCGCAACGCGCGCAATTCCTCGGCGTGGATGTTGCTGAGTTCGCGTTGTTCGTTCTGCGAGAGTTCGGCGTCCATGGTGCGGCGGCGGTCGGCCCCGAGCAGACGGTTCTGGATCGAGGCCATCTCGAGATCGAGTTCCTTCAGTTGCTCCTTCATCCGGTCATAGTCTGCGACTTTGGTGATGGACTCGTTGACCTGAGTCTGGAGCTTTGCGGACTGGGCGCGTTCGGCGGCGAGGTCCTTCTCCAATTGCTCGCGGGCTTGGGTCACGGCGTCGAGACGGGCGAGTTTGTCCCCGGACTCGGCCATCGTCTGGCGCAACGCGGCATGGGCGGTCCGTTCGTCTTGCAGGTGCTTTTCGGCGGCATCGCGCGCGGCGGTGAGCGAGTCGATCTGGGTAATCTTGGCCTGCATGGCAGCGAGCTTGACCCGGGCCTCTTCTGCCGAACGGCGTTCGTCTTGCAACTGTTGTTCGGCGGCCTCGCGCGCTTCGGTCAGGCGTTCGATCTGGCCGATCTGGCCCTCCATGGCGGCGTATTTGTTGCGCAGGTCGTCGCGGGCCTTGCGTTCGTCGGCGGCGGTTTGTTCGGCGCGGTCGCGTTCGGCGGTGAGGGCTTTCATCGAGGCTTCGAGGTTCTTGACCCCGGCGGCCTTGGCTTCCAGTTCGGCGTATTGGCTGCGCAGCTCGTCGGCCTTTTTCTTTTCCTGCTCAATCGCCATTTCGAGCAGGTTGCGGCTTTCGGCCATGGAGTCGATAGTCAGCTTGTCCTGCTTGGCGCTGGCGACCGCATTCTGCAGGCGTTCGTCGAGTTTGGCGACGTTGCTCTTCAAGCGGTCGCGTTCGAAGATGACCGAATCGAGGGCGTTGTTCACTTTTCGTTCGCGCGCGATCATCTGATTTTCACGGGCTTCAAGGTCGCGCATTTCCGTCGAGAGGGCCTTCTTGGTGCGCTTGAGGTCTGCTTCGAGTCCGCCGATCTTCTGATCGGAACCGGCAAGTTCGGAGAGGCGCGCGTTCAGGGTGCGGATGGTGCGTTGATCTTCTTCGCGCTTGAGTTGAATCTCGGAGAGTTCACGGCGCAACTTGATGGCGTCGGCCGAGCCGCCGCGGTTCATGAACATCGTTCCGCCGACCGTGACCGCGGGCATCTGACGGAGCGAGCGGCCGGTACTGCTGGTGGAACGCGTTTCGCTGGAGGAGGCCGAGCCACCGGAGGCCGAACCGCTGGAACGACCCGAAATGTCGCCGGGCGAAGTGCGGGGATTCGCGATCGGGGTGGTGGGGATAGTGGGGGTGGGGATAGTGGTCGTGGGGATAGTGGGGGTAAACGAAGTGCCCGGAGTCGTCGACCTGACCGGAGTCGTGGGAACAATGGTCGGGGAGGAAAACGTGCCGCGGTTCACAGGGACCGGCGTACTGCGGATCGTGGGGGTTCCGATGACGTTAGAAGTACCGATGACGTTAGGGGTGCCGCGACCGGGGCCGGTGTTGACGGAGTTGGCTGGAACCGGGGTGGTGCGGATGATCGGGCGCGCCAAGTTGGGCACCGGTTGGGTAACCTGGTTGGCCGGGGTGGTTCGGATGATCGGACGCGCCAAAGTGGGCACCGGCCGGGGAGCGCCGGCACGGATCGGGGCCGCCGAAAGGGATCCAGTTGTCCCCGAACTGGTTCGGAAACCCGGCGGAATCGGCAAACTCGGCGTAACCGGCAAGGGTTGCGCTTGGGGTGGCGCTTGGGGTGGCACCTGTTGCGCAAGCACAAGGAATGGCAACAACAAGAATGTCGTTACGAGCCGCTTGATCGTGTTACCGTGAAAAAAATTGATTTTCATAAAATTCCCAGTGCAAAACCTGAAACCCCACGTTGGGCAAAAAAAACCACGACTTCAAGGTCATATAAGGCTGGAGAGCCTTGGAACGCCGAATAATCCGCCCCGCCACCCGTCAAGATAGCAGAGTACCCCGTCAACATGTGGATCACGTCACGCACAAAACCAAAGAATGGCTCAGTTTTGATCGCTGTTCTCGTCGTCTTGGCCCTGTGCGCCGCCGTTTTATGGCTGGTCCAAGCCGGTGCCATGGCGCGTTCGGCGAATGCCGATCTCGAGGCCGAACGGATCGAGAACACCACCTTCGGTGTCGATTGCCTGCGTTCGGCCATGCGCCTGCTGGCGGAAGACGAAGATCTGCTGGTCGACCACCTCAACGAAGACTGGGCCTTCCCCTTCGAACTGCGCCACCCCGACGGGCGGACCGCGCTGGTCCGGATCGAGGACGCGAACCGCTACTTCGATCTCAACAACGCCCCGGTACCCGCCGCCTCGACCCCCACCCGTCCGGTGGCCGAGATTCTCCACGAACTGTTCCGAACCTGCGGCCTGCACAGTAACACCACCGATCAAGTGGGCGCCCTGATCGACGCGGTCGACGCCAACAACGCCGGCCGCTTCGAAGATCCCGAGGAATTCAACCCGGCCAACGCACCGCTGAGCACGTGGACCGATCTGTTCCGGGTGGTTGGCGTCGAGGCGGACGTGTTCCGCGCGGCGCAACCCGACCCGGACCGGGTTCGGGGATTTGGCGAGTTCGAACACCCGCTGCAAACCTTCACGATTCTACCCGATCCAGACGCCAGCCCGCGTGCCGATCCCGCCGAAGGCGAGGCGGACGATCCTGCCGCGACGCCGGAACCCGACCCGTTCGGGAACGACGAGCAACCGCAGGAGGACCGGCGGCGCGCCAGCCACGTCAACCTCAACACCGCCCCCGCCCATGTTCTGCGCGGGGTCATCGGCAACACCCCCGACCGCGCCGCCTTGGTCGAACAACTGCTGGCATACCGGGTCGGAAATCCGATCACCGCGATCGGCCCCTACCTCGGACGCCTGCCGCCCGCCGACGTGCAAATCGCCACCGCCTACCTCGACACCAAGTCCTCGCATTTTTGGGTCACCGCCATCGACGCGGCCAACGGCCACCAAATTGCCCGCGCCTTGGTCGGACGCGGTTCGGACGGGACGGTGACCGTGGAACAATGGCTTCCAGCCCAAGCGGGTCGCTAGGGACCGATTGCAGTATGCCCGAGTCAACCAAATACGCAGACAGTCTGCATTTTTCTGCGTCGAGATAAAAATGCAGACTGTCTGCGTATTTGGTTGACTCCCCGAAATGAATCTTGTTGCCACACCGACATTTTTGATACGAGGAACCAAAGGCATCGTACCCTACTCCACCCATCAACGAAGGAACTGCATTATGTCTCTCCCCGACCACGCCACCTTGACCGCCGCTCTCAAAAAAGTTGTCGCCGAAAAGAACGGCGGCCTTGAACTCAACATGTGGGCCACGATCGTCGACCGCGACAGCCTCGTCCAAGCGGTGGCCATGTCCGGCGACGACCGCGGCGACCAATGGCCTGGCAGCCGCGTCATTTCCGCGCAAAAGGCCAACACGGCCAACGCCTTCAGCCTTCCGGCCCTCGCCCTCTCCACCGCGAACCTGTTTTCCGCCGTCCAACCGGGCGGCAGCCTGTTTGGTCTGCAACACAGCAACCCGGTCGACACCGGCGTCGCGTACGGCGGCGATGCGGCCCAGTTCGGACAAGAGAACGACCCCATGGTCGGCAAGCGGGTCGGTGGCGTGAACGTGTTCGGTGGCGGCCTCGCCCTCTACACTGCCGACGGAACCCTCGTTGGCGCCATCGGCGTGAGCGGCGACACCTCGCCCGCCGACCACAATATCGCCTGGAAACTCCGTCACGAACTCAAGCTCGACTTCGTGCCCGGCGGCGTGAGCGCCACCAAGGACGACAACATCATCAACGACATCGAAAACGGCGCCAGCGCCGGCGGCTTCGGCCACCCCACCGGCCTCGGCAACGAACACGAAATCGCCGCCACGCTTCCGGAAACCCACCCGATCAGTAAAGCGTAAGACGAGCTTCGCCCGCAAGTAGTTGGTAGCCAGGGTTGGTAGCCAAGGTTGGTAGTCAGGGGTTGGTAGTCAGGGGGCGAACCATGCACGCACAGATGGCTGCACCTTTCTCCGGCAAGACTAAACGCGTTCGACATCCTTCGATTCGTCGAAGATGAAAAGGCCCGCCAAGAAAGGCGGGCTTTTTTTATTCGCGTTGAGAACGATCAACCCTGCTAGTCCGCCAACGACTCCAACAGGTTCAGGATGGACGCGGAGATGATGCCGGCGCTCTCGTTCGATTAACCGCCCGATAACAACATGACGGTCGGGATTCCTCGCTGCGTCGCGTGCTCGAACACAAAGGCATCGCGCTGGATGATGTCCTCGCGACTCAGTTTCAGATGCCCGAGCGGGTCCTCCTCGAACACATCGCTACCGGCATTGTAGAACAAGATGTCGGGCGCGGCTTGGTCCAACGCGGCGGGCAGAGTCCGCTTCAGCAAGGCAAGATATTCGGCGCCGCCCGTTCCCGAGGAAGGTTCAACCGGCGGCGGGAGAATCCGTTCAGAGAATTCCAACGTGTTCCGGAGACCGACAGTTCAGGGAGCAAACAGCCGGTCGTCCCACCACACCGGTTTCTCCCGGCTGTGGCAGATCTTGGCGAAGTCGGGGTGGCGGGTGTTGATCAGGACGTTTTGGTCCAGTCGGGCGACCACACTCGGAACGAACAGCAGGCAACTCCGTTGCTCGCTGTACCACTGACGGCCGAACCCACGCGCCTTTGCCCCGTCCTCCTCATACCATCCGGGGACGGCGGCTTCGGTGACCTCCTCGTAGCTGGTTCCAACCGGCAAGGTGATCTCGATGAAGTGGGTTCCCGCCGGCATCACCCCGAGGTGCACTAGTTTTTCGAGCAAGGCGGTCGAGTAGCGGACACAGGCATAGACCACCTCCTGTCCCGCCTCATGCCAGCGTCCCTGAACCCGCTTCGCGCCCTCGTCGGAAAATACGGGATAACGTCCGGCGTTGTCTCCAAGTCGGTAGACCTCAACCGCTTCCTTGAGCACCCGGTGCATCGCAGACTTAAATCGCGAACGAGGCTTCGGCCTGCTCGAGCAACTCGATCACGGCGTTGGCGCCGGCCGTCGAGGAGCAGGCCACTTCGAACGGGCGGCGCCCGGAGAGCAACATGTGCGGGCGTTCGAGAAAGGCGAGCGACGAGGCCTGATCATCGCGGAACACATGGGACAATGCTTCCAGCACGCGGGCCATATTGTAGATCCGTTCACTCGCCTGACAGCTAAGCGCTTGTTTCTTTTTGCGGCTGCGACGCAAGGTCGGTTCGGAAACAATCGCATGGATCGGACGACCGCCGACATGCGACAACACCCCGGAGAAAGAAAGCAAGCGGTCGAGGTGGTCGGCCGAAGCCACCGGCAGGCCGTCCGCAACCAAATCGGCCAAGGCCAGCGCACTCAAGTTTTTGCGGCGCTTCAAGCCCATGAACCCAGCCAAACGTTCACAGCGGCCGAACGCTTGTTCGCCGGCGATCTGATAAACGGCCCTCGCCTCTTTTACCAAAGGTGCATCTTGATTCGTCATATGACGATCATAACACCGTAATCCGACAACTTACAAATACTTTATCATCCAAGAAGGTCAGACGTGTCGTTCGACCGGGAACCTTGCGCTTTTCCGAAATTTTCAACAGAGACTGCACGTCCGAACAAGGACATCAGAACCGTCACCAAAAACCATGCCCGCCATTCCTTCCGAACTCCTTTTCCCGAACGCCTGGCTTCGCCAGAAGCGCGTGTTGGTGGTGACGAATCCGAGCGGCGAAGAGGGCATGGTTCGGTTGAGTTCGAGCAAGGGCGGACGGGTGAAAATCCGCTACGAAGGGCCGGCGGACGAGGCAGCGGGACGCATTCCGCAAAAGACGTGGATGGTCACCGCCCTGCCCTTGCAACGCAGTCTCAGCCGTCAGTTGCACCCACCGGTCGCTTCGGTTCGAACCGCGGCCACCCTGCTCGACGGCATGCTCGACACCGAGATTCCCTTTCCGGTCGACCAGGCGCGCTACGGCTTTCCCGAGATCGTCAAAACGACCTCCGCCGACCCTGATAAAAAAATCCGCGGCCTCGCCATTGCAGCCCGGACCCAAGATCTCGACACCCATCTCGCGCCCCTACAAGCCGCCGGACTCGACCCGCAGTTGGTCGATCATGAGGGTCTCGCCTTGTGGACGCAAAGCCTCCACGAACGCCGCGCCAAGGCAGACGGACGCGCCCGAGCCATCGCCCATGGCGAAGCGCAGCGAACCGTTCTCGTGTTCGGACGCGGCTCCCGTTTTCTGAACGCGCAAGTGCTCACCTTGCCCGCCACTGACCCGGCCTTCGCCGAACGCCTCGACCGCGCGCTGCGCGCCCAATTCCCCGGCGACGAGGCGATCGACTGGCGCCTGTCCGGCAGCGCGCCGGAGCACGCCGGACAATTTGCCGGAACCCCGTCGCCGGACCGCAAGGCCAACCAAGTCACCGCGCACAAACGGCCGACGACCTTTCTCGAACGCGCGCTCGGCCGCCGCGCGCTCAAGGCCGGCCCGCTGCGCTTCAACTTCCGCCCCGACCATCCCGAACTCGTTCGATCGCGCAGCCGGCGCAATACCGGCACCGCCCTGCACTTGCTCATTCCCGGACTGCTCTTGTGGGCCTTCGCGCTGGGCTGGGGTCAGTTCATGAAAAATCGCGACGCCGCCGTCCAAGCCGAACTCAGCCAGACCGCGAACGCCATCACCGGGTTCAAGGTCCCCAAAGGCCAAGAGCTGCTCGAGGTCGAACGCGCGCTGGCCGGCGCCGCCGTCACGGGCGACCAGGCCGGTGCCAATTCGCCGCTGCAACGTCTCGCCCGGCCGCGGGCCGACCAGCAGTTGCGCCACGCACTCCAGTTCGCCCGGCGCAACAACATGCATCTCGAAACCCTCTCCTTCAACGGCGACAAACTCGTGCTCACCGGCGCCAACGTGCTGCCGCTGGAACGCAAACTGCCCGAGATCGGCGCGTTTAATCCCGACCTGAAAGAAGCCGACGGACGATTCACCCTCACCCTGTCTTTACCGTAAGCCATCACCCCAACCTCATGAGCAAATCCCTCCTTCTCACCTTGCTGGCCCTGATCGTGCTGATCACCGGGTTCGGCAAAGCCGTATCCGCAGTGAAGGAGACCAAAGAGGCAAAAGCGCGGATCGAGTCCAAGCAGAAGCGTCTGGCGCAATTACACGAACTGGCAGCCAGCGGACCCATCACGCCGGCCACACTCCGCCCCGACGACCTCGAACGCACCGCCCTCGACACCCCCGCCCCATTTCGGAAACTCGTCTCGGTTTACCTCGAAGACCACGTGACCTCGGTGAAAGACCAACCGACCAAACCACTCTCGCCCGAGCATCCCGGCTGGCAGGTTCAACGCGCCGAGTTAAGCGTCACCGATGTTCCGTGGACCGCCCTTGCCCGCTTCCTGCACAAGACCGGTAGCCAGCCCCACCCGTGGCGCCTGGCGAAATACAATCTCACGCCGAACGAGAACGGTGGCAGCGGCACCTTGGTGTTCGAGACGGTCGCGCGGAAACGCTAACGGCCTATCTACCAACGACTGACTGGCTACTGGCTACTGGCTACTGAAGGCGAAGCCGCTCTCAACCCGCGTCGAGCCCCTCGACGAACGCGCGAATCTCGTCGCGCACCCTTCGGAAGCAATCCAACTTGGCCTCTTCATCTT
>Ga0114956_1003526_pt1 | contig 12104 bp, 9 predicted proteins | sample MaitaG_FD_87304 | JGI IMG/M metagenome (GOLD analysis project Ga0114956, IMG submission 87304) | Marine algal microbial communities from Maine, USA - Maine_Asex2 metaG | ecosystem: Host-associated > Algae > Red algae > Unclassified | place: Maine, USA | collected 2015-01-05 | reverse complement strand
CTAGTTAGTGAACTACCGCCATTCGAACAGACACCTCACATATTTAGATGTAGAGACGACTTTATCATCCAGTGATATCAGCTACGCTCAACAAACGAACCTTGCGACTAAAGAATATTGTTGTGCAAAGCCGCTCGATGTCCAACGGCAAAGACTCCATGACAGACACTAGATCAACTTGTTCTATTGAAAAATTCCTGACTTATCGTTCACGCTGTATTAATACCCAGCCTTGTCGCACGAAGGGTGTGGATTATGTATTGTGCTGGCTTCAACAGACCCTGCGCGGTGTGCATAATCCTGTTATCGATGCCGCTATCGCCTTTGGCAGACTTCATCGTCTACCTGTGGTGGTTTATCACGGCTTAGGACGACAGTATCCGCACGCCTCAGATCGTTTCCATCAATTTATTCTTGAAGCGTCTGTATCACTTGAAAATGACGTGACAGCACGTGGACTTCGCTTCGTGCGCCACGTGGATACACAGAACACATTAGAAAAAGGACTTGTTTACCGCTTGGCAGAACGAGCCTCAATGCTTGTACTGGACGAACAGGCAGCCTTCGTTGGTCGTTGGCAGGCACAGAAAGTAGCGAATCGGTTAGATAGGCTGGTAGTTGCTGTGGACGGAGCCCGTCTGGTCCCAGAGTTGGCACTAGGCACTGTCTTCACCACAACACCCAGCTTTCGAGCTCACCATACCGAACTACGTGAAATTTGGTCTCAAGAGCCTACCAACCTTTACGTCGATCGAGCACCCTTCGCCGATGATCTGGTTGTAGAGTCGACCGCGTTGACGGTGCTGGGACGCTCACTCATTAAACCCCTTATACAACGCTGTGCGATTGACCATTCGGTGGCGCCGGTACAATGGTGTCACGGCGGACGTGGGGCGGCGAATCACACACTTGCTTGGGCGGCCTCCGATGTGATCAATCGCTACGCTAGTCGAAGAAACAACCCCGCCTGTCGGGGGACCAGCCATCTGTCGCCCTATCTGCATTTCGGCGTGTTGAGTCCAGCCGAGGTGGTAGGCGCGATAGACGACGCGAAGATTCCATCTCGCGACAAATGGAAATACCTTGATGAGCTACTGACATGGCGAGAGTACTTCCATCACCTGGCAAGTCATGCAAGCGACCCTGCGAACTATTCTAATATCCCCGCATACGCCCAAGCGACATTATCTGCTCATGCGAGCGACACTCGCGAACGTCTCTACTCGATGCATGCGCTCATCCATGGCGAAACCGATGATGAGCTGTGGAATGCCGCACAGCGACAGTTTGTTCTTGATGGTTGGATGCACAATAATTTGCGCATGTACTGGGGCAAGCGGCTCATTGGCTGGTGCAAATCCCCGGAGCAGGCATGGACGGCGGCCTGTTACTTAAACGACCGATTCAGCCTGGATGGTAGAGACCCTTCAACCTACGGCAACCTACGGTGGTGTTTCGGCGCCAGCCGCCCTGCCAAAGAAATTTCAGTCTACGGCACGGTTCCGCGCAAATCTGATCGCGCACTTCGCAGTCGCCCTGGCATGATGGATTGGGTGCTTCAGCAAAACTCGCGCACGATGCCTACCATTTCAGTCCCAGAACAACTACCCATGGTGCCGCGACCTCAGGCCTCTGGCGTGAGTGACTAGGTCAGGCGTCCAGTTGCATCGCAGAGGTATCCGCCAGAACACCGGTAGATCCGAACAATAGAGCTTTCATTTAAAAGTCATACTTGTTAATTACCATGTACGTGAACATCGGAGAAATACGCAATGAAGGCGCATGACTCAAACGATCGCACGTACGCTGCGGGTTGCTGCACAAGGGCTATTTCACTGCCCTCATTAATAACCCGTGTATCTAATTGCCTGGCTATACAAAGTAGGTACACCCAGTTTCTGGTGGATTGCATTAGCTTCCTGCTCGCTCATGTTCACACTTTTTCTCAACGTATTCAGGTATTGAGCTTCTGCTTGTGTATCCAGGTCGATACCCAGCAAAGACATCACGCAAACCTGTGGACCAGCGCCTTGGGGAATGCTATTGAAAAATCCTTGTGCATCAAGCGGGGCTTTCATTTCGCTGATAACGAATTTACGCTCCTCATCACTGACATCATAACCTAGGGTGGCAATGATTTTCTGTTGCTCTTGTCGGTCTACTTCACCATCAGATTTTCCCGCGTTCATCATAACTTGAATTAAGATGCGTGCTTGATCTTCCTGGGCCGGCTCAGGCTCGGGAATGCTGCTGCCCTGCAGAGCACCGTTGAGCAAGTGACCTAGACTGCCTGCAGAAGGCGCTTGCGGGCCCGCGTTGCCAGTTGCCGAACCACCACCTGATACTCTCCAGCAATCCACCCAGCCCACCGCCAGTCGCACCACCACCACCGCCGCCAAGTAACGACCCAAGTTGGCCCAAACCACCGCCGCCGGAAGAGCCTTCACCGCCAAGAACACTGCTTAACAATCCGCCAAACCCTCCGCCAGCGCTACTGATCCGACCGCCCAACATCTTGCCCACGCCTTCAGCCATAGCCACGCCAGCAGCTATACGACCTAGAGTTCCTACAAGACTCTAGATGCTCTCCTCAAGCAATTGACAAACGTCCCCTACTCAACCGGCCTATTCACGAATTGCCTAACCGTGTCAAAGAAAAAACGCTAGTCCTCCCAAGTTACATCCTGACCAAACAATGGCACCGTTGACAACGCCATCTTTGCGGGGCCATCCTGAATCTCCGTTGCTTGTGACATATAGATCAAAGTTTCACGCTCCTCATCGTAGATGCGCATTATCTCAACGGAGTAAAAGAACAGTGAGGTACCCTTCGAGAAGTCACTCTCACCTTCATCATCTTTCTCGATATCACCAATGACGAAGTACCGAGAGTGTCAGCATCCCAGGAACAGCAGTTACAAGCATAATGCGAGAAAAATTTTTCAACGTGCGAATGATCCATTTGCAAAGTAACGATAGTTGCGTGTCCACCGCTGAGAACACCACCACAGAGTTACTACATCTTATCGAGGTGTCAGCTGGCGCCTACGCTTGAAATTAAATTATAAGTCTATCCGCAATGACAATGCGGCGTTTTTTACTTTGTACAGCATCAACAAGTTCTGCCTGTTAGACAGTAGATCAAATAGGCCATAGTGGTGGAAAACGAGTAACATGTCGTTCTCGAAAGGTACGGAACGATTCGATACATTCGTGATTAGGCCACGCTAAATAGTTGTACAGAAATGCGGTTCGTCATCTGGGGTAGGAGGACTTCCGAAATCTCTTAAGTCCGGAATCCGGCCGAATGCGATCTTGGCACCGACATACCCTCCTGGAATCTCTACACTGGGACCAAGGGACATTGACTGAGGCCCGAATTCTGATCGCAGACGATCAATCACATTGCTCACAGCTTCCCGGTTTCGACGTTCTTGAGCAGGCGATCTTTTTGCGCCATCAGTATAAGGTTGCATATCGAATAGGTCGTTCGTCACAAATCGTTTATCGACAAGACCATGAAGAGTAGTGCTGACAGAATGTGGCCTAAATTGAAGGGATGTCTCTGACCGACTCAAGCTCTGTCCAAGAGCTTGCAAAAAACGTATGATCATCACGCGACGGCGCTCGGGGCATCTCTTCAACCCAATGCAACCTATCTTGTTGCTCATGTGATCGTCTATTGTCGACAGTACCCCCGAAAACTGAGTGTTAGTTTAGTAGCACACCACTCAGTGCGCCGAAGCCGCCGCGCCGCGCTTAAGCACAGCTGTCGCGCACAAACAGATGTCTTCTCGGCACATCGCCAATCCGCAGCCAGTATCTTGCTGTGACCAAACATGCGCTTGACCGTTTCAGGTTTTTTTGCATGGACACCATGAAGCTCATCCTAGAATCGCTCGCCCTCAATGTTACTCCAGATTGCGCGGCAGCGCTGTCGGTCTAGTTTCCATAGCCCATCGAAAGCATACACGCTGGCAGCGTTAAGCCGACGCTCTACTCCATCGGAAACCCCGGGAATTGTCTGTAGTGGTAGGTGTGCGAGTGCTTGCGGCATATCGTTGTCGTTGATCACACAACAGCCGTCAGGTTTAAGTTGCTTAGCGGCAATCCTGGCGAGCATCTCGGTGGATGCCATACCAATTGAACAAGTTAGGACATCGCTGAATTGACTGGCAAGTTGTTGCTTTATCTACTTTACCAATCTAAGACCCGCTGCAGCTTGGTGCGGAGTAAGATGACACACCAGCTCATCTATCGAACGCAAGTGAGCAATCGGTAAACACTCCTCGATTGTCTTCAGGATACGGTGATGCATGCGAAAATAGACATCCGGCCTTGCGACCACGAAAACCATGTCCGTAATTTGTGCTCGCACCTCCTTCGTTGTAGCATGGCTGGGAAATCCGCGCTCTTTCGCTTCACGGCTATCGGCAATACAGCCCGTATTCGGGGAATCAAGCGGAACTACACCTACCGGACGATCACGTAGAGTAGGGTTGAATGCTGCTCGACCGGGGCAAAGAAACTATCGATATCCAGGTAAAGCCTTTTAACATACTTCGAACTACCTAACTCATTATCCACCGATACAATAATCTCATTGACTATGAGTAAATATCGCGTTCTACCTGCGTGAAGCTCGAGAAAACATTGAAATTGAACTCCCTTAGCAACACCTCGATACCCCACAGTTGAAGACCCGCCACTTCAGTTCTGAAAGCACCGGTATTCATGAAAGACGCCGTTGACGTGTTGCCTTTCACGAGGTCACCGTTATCAATTACCGCACCACTGCTTATATCCCAGCGCCGCTGAGATAGGATTCCCATCAGCTATTGAGCACCCTAGAAATCATGATCGTCATTACTGACATTACTTATCAGTTCCTTTCCTGACCTTGATCGCCTATGGATTCGTACCTCAATGCGATCGATGAGTGGCGCTCTATTCGGATAGAGCGCCACCACCGTTACTTCAATCGTACAGAAGACACTTACTGAGCAATAGTAGTCAGCTCAATGTTGTCTTCTGCTGCAAGAGAAACCTCACTATCATAGTTGTAGTCCGGCATCGCTTCGATCTGCTCCTCAGTTAAACCACGAAGCAAAATTTGCTCACCATTGACTAATAAATCCTGAGCGGGGAAGGCCACTTCTTTATCGTTCAGTCCGAAGAACCAACCGCCGTGTTCTATGACTACGTAAGTATCGTTCCCGTTCTTAACTACTCGATCCACTGTTCCCAGATCCTCATCTCGTGCATTGACCACTTGCATGCCTTCAATATCGGCAACACTCCACGTACCTGAATCACCCTCAAGAATACGCGAGTCACTCGGTGCAAACGCATCATTCGGCTGCCATGGGGTATCAGCTGATCGAAAATTACCAACCAGGTTTTGAGCCGTCGCTGCGGCATCTTCTTCGGTAGATTGCTTGATCACGATCTTTGGGTCGCCACTTTGAACAACATCAATGGTCGGCTCCCCATCAGAGTCCATAATGACCTGAGGTTCAGCGGCAATGTACTCGACTTTCGGTTTCACACCTTCGTAATTGATAGTCGCCGTTGTCTCTGGTTCGATAAAACTAACATTCACGTCGGTTTCACTGCTTGCTTCACCACTGGCCGTCACTGTCATAACACCCGCTTCATCGACACGGTTGAACGATCCCAACGTGGAGCGCGCAGTGTCGGTCGCATCAGTCGTCAAATCGACGTTCAACGTCGGCTCGCCCTGCCTCACTGTGACGGTAGGTTCCGGGATAGTAACTTGTACCTGCGGTTGTGCGTTAGCGACATCAACACCTGGATCGGGCATGGTGATGACTATTTCTGGAGCAGGTTGCTCAACCGTGATCGTTGGCTTATTCATTTCGACCGTAATAATAGGCTGAGCCTGGCGGACCTGAATGGTAGGCTGACCTTGCGAGACCGTCACGGTAGGTGCCTCAGTAGTGACCGCAACTTCAGCTCGCTCCTGTTCGATGGAGACCTCAGGGTCGGGCAAAGTGACATTAACCTGCCCCTCAATGGTGGCCTGCTGCTCAACATCAATTGTCGTGTTCAATGATTGTGTATCTTGCGCGGTTGTGGTATCTGATAGCCCTCCGCGTGAGGCGATCATTCCGAGTGTTGTACGACAGTCGGCAGCTTTATCGGCTGTCACTACATCCCGAACGTCCCTAAATTCTTCACGCAGATTGTTACCAGCCTCAGAGATGAGTGTTTTAAGTCTCGTGCAATCAGGCTCTTGTGCCTGTACAGGTGAGCTGATCAACATCGTTGATCCAAGCAGCACAGAGAGCGGTGTTAACAAGAACCACTTATCGGTATGGTCTTTCATTTTAATCTCCTTTAAACATTGGAACGATGTCACAAAGACATCACGTTTCATATCGGGGGAGAACTATAAGATAATATACCTACGAATATAGTGTGTTGTAAAAAATGTACACATGGATAGAGGCAAGTGTCGCTACATTCGTGAAGCTACAGAACTACTTACGCTTGTTTATAGATCAGGTATCACAAGCAACTTTAACCTTATTATATTGAGTGGCCCGATAAGGGTTGATACTGAACTAATAGACGATACTTCAGACAGACGAACCGTCAATTCGACTCACTCGATGCAAGTCTCTGTACGGTGATTAACGCAGTGATAGTTGCCGCTGTATCTGGTTCTACGAACTATCGCCTTAGTGAGCTGGTCGCTTGTTCGACACCAGAGACGTAGCCCAACTCTCAAGAGCAGGACCGAAGCACTCCATCAGTGCGTCTGCTTCGATGACGTTGCCTATTGCCAGTCGTCCTACAAACGCTATCGAGACTTTTGACTGAGCGCGATGATCTATAGGAATACGTCCATCGCGCTGTGTTTTAGCACCCAAAACGTCATTGATAGACTCTAATAGGTTGTCGTGAACAAGTGAGGCGACGATATCAGAAGTGGTCCGCTTCAAAGCAGGTGATGCCTGTACAGTGTCAATCATCACGTCTGCCACCACTTTGTCGTCCCTACCTATCAGTATCCAGTGATTATCGTCTGGACGAATCACTGGATCCTCAGCAACGGAAAACCTGACCAGCCCGGCGTTCTCTAAAGCGAGTTGACGAGCTACGCTGTCGACGGGCGGACCGAAGGCATAGCGCTTCATTCGTTGATCTAATTTTATAAAAGGTGCAAGAAAAGTACGCTCTTCACGAGCGAAAGCTAACTCACGATAAAACATCTTTTGGCACTGCCGCCACACCTGCCCTGCGCAATAGTCTATCGATACTAGTGCATGACCGGTTGCCATAGCCATAAACACCTTAAGCGCCGCATGCGTGCATATTTTGTGAGAGACAATGCCCACATGCTGGAAGGACTCATCCTGGAACCATTTTTTGACTATACGCACCACCTCCTCCTGAGACTCGTCCATTGTCAGACACTTTGCACCCAGACGAATGTATACGTTGGCACACAGCTCAGCCATCGTATCAATTATCAACTCACGAAGATGCTGACCATCGTGCAGTTCCTGATGTGATGATAGAACGTCAACCAGCAATGTTTGCTCACTGCTCTCAAGAGCAAACTGTAAATCAATGGCCTCATTTGCAGGTTTAGGGGCCATCGGCAGTCCGTCCAGCGAGAACGGCAGAATCTGGCTTGGTTCCCGTCCTGACGGCGTGTACTCAAAGGCGAGTCGTTCACCAGCTTTCTCCTTGAAGCTGCCACCCCTGCCCTCGGTCAAGGCTTTTACGGTATCGATCATGCTGAGACCTAAACCCCGTACAGCGACTGCGCGGTTGGTAAAGATCTCAGGTTTAGTGAACTGCTTGGTCGGGTAGGGATGTTTAACTAAGTGGCAGTCTGTCGAACCTTTGGCAAAGCGCTCCCAACTGACCATCGAATCGTCATCTGTCTCCGGCTGATGGCCAATGGTGAAAATGACATCGGTCAGCTTCGCGTACCGCTTACCAGCCCCATCTACGAGCACGACATAATCATCCGAGGTATCCAGTGACATAACCGCACGCTCTACCAAGGTAAACTCATGCGAGCTTTGCCATGCCTCTAACCACGAATTAAACCGTGCGTGTAGATATCGACCGATGCTCGCTCGAGTCGGAAACACGTCGTATCCCAGTCTGTCCACTACCGAAAATTCATCCTGCCACTCGAGATAACCGGGGAACTCAGGGATACTGACTCTGCCTGATGTTGAGGGGCGGCGCGGTAGTGGCACCTCACGGCCCGGTATATTTAGCAGGTTCAATGCTGATTGGTCCGGCGCATAGTTTGGACCAGCACCTGGATATTCGCTGTCATTAAATAATGTCAGCAGCCATTGATCTGTCGATTCTTGTAAGTTCAACTGAGCGGCGAAGCACTCCAGGGCATATAGTCCACGAGGACCTAATCCGACAACAGCCAATGAACGACCCATGGTCTTCGCCTCTAGCGTTTTAATAAACTCGTATAATACGTAAAAATGCAGGGGCCAACGGCAAAATTGGTATTGCCTTTGGCATTTTTTTAAAGTGTACAGCCAACTGCTGACCTAATGAAGGGGATCTGCGCATTTACACACGTTATGTCCAAGTGCAGGATTTACCTTTCCTGCAAACATGACTCTGTCGATGAGTGGAGGGCCGCTTTTCCTACAACGTAAACGGAGCACTCACTGCTCCAAACCTATTGCAACGTCTAAAGTCCGTAGCTACATTGTTGTCAAGGCTCGACAAGACGTATATCGTCAACAAACTCAATGAGACAATCGATGAACGCTAGCACTGAACAAACCTCCTATACATCCTCTGATCAGGACCTTCACTCTGGTCGGGGTCGTGGTGCTGAGGTACCTACTGACATACCTGCCGCTGGGTGGAAAGATATCGCTATGCGAGTCTGTAAAGAGATTTCTAACGATCGCGTTCTATTGGTCGCTGCAGGAGTGACTTTCTACCTCCTGCTCGCTCTTGGCCCATTGCTCGCAGCCTTCGTGTCGATCTATGGCCTGGCATTTGACACCGCCGACATCAGCGATCATGTCCAATCCCTAGCCGGTGTAATACCTGGTGGTGCTATTGATATTTTGAATCAGCAGCTTGAGCGACTAACCAGCGCAGAAGACAGTGCTCTGGGTATCGCGTTTATCACCTCACTGTTGATCGCACTGTGGAGTGCGAACGCAGGTATGAAAGCACTGTTCGAGGCAATGAATGTGGCTTACAATGAAAAAGAGGCCCGTGGCTTTTTCAAACTCAATGCGGTCACCTTAAGTTTTACGGTGGCTACGATTTTAAGTGTGATGTCGCTGCTCATACTCAGCACCTTATTTACTTCTTTTCAAAATCAGATCGGTATAGCACTACCGAATTGGCTTACGACCACGGTCACAGCTCTACTTGCCCTACTAGGACTGATTGTATTCATGGCCTGCCTCTATCGATTTGGACCAAGTCGTGAAAGTCCTGAATGGCGCTGGACTTCTCCTGGTGCTATCTTTGCAGGGCTGATGATCGTAATCGCGTCTGCACTGTTCTCGTATTATGTGTTGAATTTCGGCACTTATAACGAGACCTACGGCAGCCTGGGCGCCGTGGTAGGTTTTCTTACCTGGCTTTGGCTGGTGGTTATCGTGTTAATGATCAGCGGCGAGCTAAATGCCGAAATGGAGCACCAGACTGCACATGATACTACGAGCGGACCTGATGAGCCGATGGGCCAACGCGGTGCCACTATGGCAGATGAATTGGTCAATACACAAGCTTGAGCACTAGCTATTAGTCTGGAGCACAAGAAAAAGGCCAGCGATACATCGCTGGCCCTTGTTGATATAATCAAGGAAACTTCCCGAGCTTTCCCCACACAACCAGAACATTCTCTTACGCTGAGCTGACTCGTTCTTCAGCGTCCCTGTTTTTCGAGTCTACTTCACCAAGCTTCTCCTCGCCTTTCTTACGAAGCTCTTTTGCGTTGTCTGAAACAACAGATGCCGCCTCTGAACTCGCCTGAGCTGCCTTGTCATTCATGGAGGATTTGACGTCATCGGCACGTTCACCGATCAATTTGTCCTCCACCGACGTTGATGGTAGAAGTGCACCAATCAACGCACCCGCTGCAATTCCCAACGCTCCAGCGACCAATGGTTGCTCCTGCATGAAGTTCTTCGCCGACTGCGCATGCTCTCGGGTCGTAAGGCTAGCCTGGCGTTGCACCTGACGCATGCTATGTTCCATACGTTGCGAGTGTTCAACCGACGCGCTAACGATGCGTGCCTGCCAGTCCTCTGCAGACTCCCCCGCCTCCTGCTTCATCGATTTCAGCTGAGAGCTTAGATCCTCTTTCCACTGCTCCGCTATACTGGTCCACTCACTCATCCGCTCACCGAATTTATCCATCATGGAATCATCGTCATCCTTACCGACGGATCCGCCGGTATACGATGAAGCGGCTTGGTGAGGGCGTTGTCCAGAGGGGGAATTAACACGTGCATACGTGTACGCATCACCTGTGTAATCAGACGATTGAACCCTGCCATTTGTGTCTCTCAACAGCTGATCACGGTAGTAGGCGTCGTGGTAGTCACGTCCGCCGCTGCGCGACTGGCTGGAGATGAGCCACGCCAATCCAACACCTGTCAGTAGTAAAGGCAAAGGATTTTCCTTGAACGATCGACTGACCGATTGGGCGATATCACTACCATTGTCACTAAAATAATCCATTGCCTGATCCATCAGGTGATTGGGTGAGAGCTTCTGCTCTACAGCATTCAAGGTTCTGTTCAGATCGGAGCGACGAGCATCGACCTCACGTTCCAGCGATTCAGGATCCTGATTTTCGTTCGTTGTGCTCATGACAATTTCCTCTCTACAAGATTTGCATCTTTCTGTAACGCTGATTGGGTGCGCGATGGAACGACGTTTTCCACCGACAGTTTCGACTTAGCCGTTGTCAGCAACACCACACCTATAATGGTCACGATGGCACCTACCAATAGGGTGGAGGACCACATGGCCAAGCCTGTAAATGCCTCTACCATCATCACGATCGAAGCGATAAGCAGAGTCACGCCTGGAATTAAAATCGCCGCCCCGATAACAAGACTAGCAGCACCTGCTTTGACATCACTGACCGACTCGTTCACTTCAGATTTTGCCAATCTAAGTTCCGAGCGAATCAGCCCTGTAACATCATCGGCAAGCGCTGATAGCAACCCGGTTGCGCTCTGGTCAGCGTCCGTCGAGGCTATTTGCCGCTCCTTCATCGTATTATCCAGAGTATCCATTACTGATACCCTCCAGCTGGTCGGATGACCTGTGTCGATGTGCTATCAAACTCGGCTATTGATGAGCCTGCTGTCCCTGTTGCGCCTTCACGCAGATGCGTTGATGATGTCCCTGAACTGGTCGATGCGGATGCCTGGAAGAAGCGTGCTGCTATGGCGCCAATAGTAACTGCCCCAAGCATGAACATCGCTGGGTTATCTTTCGCCAGTGTTCTTGCATCCGAGGCCAGCTCATCAAGTGAACGATTCTTTAGCTTGTCGTTGAAGCTGGATAAGCTGTCCGAGAATTCACTTGCATAATTACCCAGCGTGTCGCTGTGCTCACCAAGTGTCGACGCTATATCGTCAACAGCATGCTCGACACTATTCGTGCGTGCTGCTATCTCGCCTCGAGCATCTTCGACTTTATCACGCGCCAAGTTTTCTGTCGCACTCTGTGCAGTGCTCGCCAACCTGTTGGCTTCACTCTTTAGCGTCTGCGCAGCCTCTGCCGAACTATTCTTTATGGATTCAATAGATGATGAATCGGTACTCATAATCTTGTACTCCCGTAACAAAGATTCAACAGGTTATAGCAAGTACTAAACTCATTTTTCTACTTGCAATATTTACAACATGCCTGCCCTCGAAAGCCAGGGCGATAATGAGGCTTTAGGCTATAGATAGCTTTCTAGACATACTGACAGAGCACCTTCATTAAAGCGCTTTAATATTATGAGAGAAAGGTTGGACTGATCAGGCGTCGGTTTAAGCCGTATCCGAATATATAGCAGCGAGAGGACAAGAGATTGACGCAAGTTGGACTTCCCAACATTT
>Ga0114956_1003525_pt1 | contig 12106 bp, 8 predicted proteins | sample MaitaG_FD_87304 | JGI IMG/M metagenome (GOLD analysis project Ga0114956, IMG submission 87304) | Marine algal microbial communities from Maine, USA - Maine_Asex2 metaG | ecosystem: Host-associated > Algae > Red algae > Unclassified | place: Maine, USA | collected 2015-01-05 | reverse complement strand
TTCAATTTAGCTGCGGGGCTTCCTGAGGCGACAGGACTTAACCTTAAATCTGTAGGACTCTGATGAAGATGTTTGATGTATATCCGGTCTACCCCATCGAGGTGACCCATGGTAAGCAATGCTGGATTTGGGACAATAAAGGTAACCGCTATTTGGACTTTTATGGAGGTCATGCCGTGATCAGTATTGGCCATGCGCACCCACACTTTACCAAGTCTATCGCAGCGCAACTCGATAAACTCCCATTTTATTCAAATTCAATTATTAATAACCTGCAGCAGAAATTAGCTGATTTGTTGGGTGAGCTCTCCGGGCTGGAAAATCATCGGTTATTCTTGGTGAATTCAGGTGCCGAAGCCAATGAAAATGCGCTCAAGCTGGCCTCTTTTCACAATGGGCGATCTAAAGTTGTCTCCTTTACCAGTGGTTTTCATGGCCGCACATCTGCTGCAGCACATGTGACAGATTCAAAGACAATCGCCGCACCAATCAATCAGGGCTTTGAAAATGATCAATTCCATTTTGGTGATCGTGAGAGTGTGAGAAAGGCTTTAGGAAAAGGTGATGTGAGCAGTGTGATTATTGAGGGCATACAAGGTGTGGGTGGCATTCACTGTGCAGACGCAGAATTTCTTAGCTTTTTGCGATCCGAATGCACGGCCACCGGAACGATATTAATCCTGGATGAAATCCAATCGGGTTATGGACGCTCAGGCCATTTCTTTTCCTTTCAAAAAAATGAGCAATTGCAGCCGGACATTGTTTCCATGGCCAAAGGAATGGGTAATGGATTTCCTATTGGTGGCATATTAATTGCGCCGCACTTTGAATCAAAATACGGATTGCTCGGTACTACGTTCGGAGGCAACCATTTGGCTTGTGCAGCAGGAATTGCTGTACTGGAAGTTATTGCAAAAGAAAATTTGATTGAAAATGCCGCTGTGATTGGCGGCCGAATTAAAAACGCACTTGAGCAGGCTCTCCCCGAATTTGAAGTGCGCGGAGAAGGACTGATGATTGGCTTGGAATGCGATAAACCGGTTGCTGATTTGCGCAAGCAATTATTGTTTGAAGAGCACCTATTTGTGGGAAGCTCATCCAATAAAAATGTTTTACGACTGCTTCCCCCACTCAATATTGGCGAGCAGGAAGCGGATGAATGTATCAGTAAATTGATTAAGGTGTTGCGAAATTAATTGAGAATTAACAATGAAAAATTATCTGTCGGTTACTGATCTCAGCGATCCAAAGGCTTTTGTTGCGCAGGCACTCAGGCTCAAATCACAACCAAACAAAAAGATTGCTGCTGCCGCTGGTCGTTGTCTCGGCATGGTGTTTTTCAATCCGAGTTTGCGCACCCGCCTTAGCTCCATTCGAGCGGCTCAGCTTTTGGGCCTCGATGTTTTTGATCAAACTGTAGCCAGTGGCTGGCCTCTGGAGTTTTCTCCAAATGCGGTGATGAATCAAGACAAGAGCGAGCACATCGAAGAAGCCGCAGCGGTACTTTCGCAGTATTGCGACATCCTCGCCATTCGAGCATTTCCTTCGCTCAATGCTCGAGACGCGGACTACAGTGAGCCGATCATGTCGAGCTTTCTTGAGCATGGATCGGTGCCGGTTTTAAACCTCGAATCTGCCACTCGCCACCCACTGCAAGGTCTGGCAGATATGATGACCATTGCAGAGCATCAAAAGGCGACTGAGCCTAAGGTTGTTTTGTCTTGGGCGCCTCATCCCAAGGCCCTCCCCCACTCCGTTTCCAATAGTTTTGTCTCTTGGTGCCGAGCACTAGGGCACAATCTCACCATTACGAATCCTCCAGGCTATGATCTTTCACCAGAGATTGTTGGAGACATCCCGATCGAGCACGATCAGGAGAAAGCACTTGCCGATGCGGACTTTGTGTACACCAAGAATTGGTCGGCGTACGAGGATTATGGAGCGATCTTGGATGTGGAAACCGATTGGCAAATTACGCCCGACAAAATGGCCCGAACAAATCAGGGATGTTTTATGCATTGCTTGCCGGTGCGGCGCAACGTAATAGTTAGTTCGGAGGTGCTCAGATCAGATGGATCGTTGGTGATAGAGCAGGCCAACAATCGGACGTTTGCGGCGTATGCGGTGCTTAGGCAGTTAATAGAGAATGGTGAATGGAGAATGGAGAATGGAGAATGGAGAATGGTGAATGGTGAATGGTGAATGGAGAATGGTGAATGGTGAATGGTGGATGGAGAATGGAGAATCGAGAATGGAGAATGGAGAATGGAGAATGGAGAATGGAGAATGGTGTTGATTTCGGGTTTTGGATTTCGGTAACTTGATTTCGGATTTCGGCAACTGGTTGCTTCAAATGATTTGCTATGCTTAATTCATCTCGATATCTCTCAATCTCTTCATCTCTTCATCTCTTCATCTCGATATCTCTCAATCTCTTCATCTCTTCATCTCTTCATCTCTCAATCTCTCAATCTCTCAATCTCGATATCTTTCTATCCATGAACAAATGATCATATATACATATGTACACACGAATTTTTATACATAAACCATTGTTTATCAATTATTTATGATAATTTTACACATCAGTACAAAATTAGTACGTTCGTAGTGGCGTTACGTACCGAATGATCATGAACTAGCAAGAATAAACTATGGATGCAAGTGTAAATAACAATCAGGTCGATGAGCAACTCAAAGCAGACATTGAAGACCTATCGTCAAAGATAAATCAGTTCCAGACGGGGCAGATGCACGAAGAGCGTTTCCAGCATTTTCGACTCACACGAGGGGTGTATGGCCAGCGCCAAGTAGGAGTGCAGATGTTTCGTACGAAGATTCCGTATGGCAAGGTGACGTCGCAACAGCTGCGCACGATTGCTCATCTCGCTCGGGAGTATGGTCACAACAATCTACATATTACCACCCGGCAAAATATTCAGTTGCACTATGTAAAATTGGAAAACAGCGTCCACATTTGGGAAGCCCTCGCCCGTGTCGGAATGAATGCGATGGGGGCATGTGGAAATACTGTGCGCAATATTACTGCCAGCCCTGAGGCGGGGATCGATCCGCTAGAACCATTTGATGTGGCTCCCTATGTGGAAGCACTCTATGACTTCTTCTTGCGCAATCCCATCTGCCAGGATATGGGCAGAAAAATAAAAATTGCTTTTTCTTCTTCTGATCAAGATACTGGCTACACCTATTTTCACGACTTCGGGTTTATACCACGCACTCGAGGCAACAACGGCACGACTGAACGAGGCTTCAAGGTGGTGGTAGGTGGTGGCCTCGGAGCCATTTCAATTAATGCGCTCACCGTCAGCCAGTTTTTGCCTGCCGACGAAATTATTCCATTTACCGAAGCCGCCATCCGGGTATTTGATCGCCACGGCGAACGCCAGAAAAGGCAAAAAGCGCGGATGAAATTTCTGGTTAAGAAACTGGGCCTGGAAGAATACATGCGCCTGGTAAATCTTGAGAAAGAGGGATTGGCAAATCAAAAAGTCCCGATTGATGCTGAAGACAAACTTTGGCCAGAACTCCAACCCAGTACTCCAGACTTAGGCAACCCGGACTTTGCCAAATGGTATCGATCAAATGTTTTTGCTCAAAAACAAGCCGGATATTTTGCTGCCTACCTGAAGGTGCACCTCGGCGATATAGATCCGGACATCGCAGATAAGTTGGCCGTTGTCGTGCAAAAATATGCAGCAGATGATATCCGATTTACAGCCGAGCAAAACATACTATTGCGCTGCATCGAAGCGGAAGATCTCGAGCCACTCTACAACGAATTGGTCGCATTGGGATTGGGTGATGCCGGTGTGAACAGTGCAGCAGATGTGACTGCTTGCCCTGGTACTGATACATGTGCGCTGGGCGTAACGAACAGCACCGGTTTGGCTACCGAAATAAAACAATTAATCACCACCGAATATCCTGACTTACTCGAAGAAAAAGATATTCATATAAAAATCAGTGGCTGCATGAACAGTTGCGGACAACACATGGCCGCACCCATCGGATTTCACGGAAGCTCGATCAAGAAAGGAGTCCATGTTATACCAGCAATGCAAGTGGTGATCGGCGGTGGCCTGCATGAAGGGATCGGCTATATGGCGATGAAGGTGATCAAATTGCCGACCAAACGAATTCCTGAAACGGTACGAATATTACTCGCAGATTTTTCGAAAAACAGAAATGGCGAGGAAAATTACATTCCATATGCAGAGCGTCAAGGCAAGCCATATTTTTACGAGCTGCTTAAGCCTGTAGCAGACATTGATGGACTAAAGGAAACCGAATTGTTTGATTGGGGACAAAATAGTCAATACATCCAGGAGATAGGTGTGGGTGAGTGTGCTGGAGTAGCCTACGACATGGTGGGAGCAATCTTGGGAGACGCGGTGGAGCAAGCGGAAAAATCACAACAGGCATTGGCGGAAGATCGCCTGCCAGAGTCTCGCTACCACTCATACACTGCCTATGTGATTGCCGCAAAAGCCTGGCTTCTTTCGCACGACGTCGCTTGCAATACTCAAATTAAGATTCTTGAGGATTTCGTGGAGCATGCAATTGTACCCGGGCTGTTCCAATACGAAGGTGATTTTCTTGAGCAAGTACTAAAGATTAGAAACGTAGCTGCCTCTGCAGACCAAGTCGAAACGTATGTAAGCAATTCTCGATCGTTCGTTGAGCAAATAATCGAAGACCGATCAAGTGAATTGGCGGGAGGCGAGAAATTAGTTATTCGGGATTATTACAAAGCCTAATTTCTTATGCAACCGAAGATTTCAATCGTTGGTGCTGGTCCGGGAGATCCCGAACTGATCACCTTAAAAGGAGCAAAAGCGATTCAGAGCGCTGATGCCATTTTGTACGATGCCCTCGTCAATGACGCTTTGCTGGGGCTTGCCCCAGAGGGTTGTGAACTGATTTATGTCGGCAAGCGTGCTGGCGAAAAGTATTTGCAACAGGATGAAATTAAATTATTGATGGTGCAGACTGCTTTTTCACATGGGCATGTAGTACGTTTAAAAGGCGGAGACCCCATGGTTTTTGGCCGCGGCCATGAAGAGCTGGACTACGCCAAAGCCTTTGGTGTACCGACCGAAATTGTGCCCGGCATCTCAAGTGCACTTGCGGTTCCGATGTCGCAACAGGTTCCTCTCACCCACCGGGGATTGGCGAGGAGTTTTTGGGTAGTTACAGCGACCGCCGCTGGCGACGAATTAAATACGGATTTGCATTTGGCTGCACAATCATCCGCAACCATTGTTATTTTAATGGGAATAGGCAGATTGGCTAAAATCGTCGAGTTGTTTAAGGCTGCAGGCAAAAAAAATACGCCGGCAATGATCGTTCAAAATGCAACATTGCCCGATGAGAAGTACGTAGTGAGTAGCATTGATCATATTGTAGCAGATGCCGCAAAGGCCAATATTGGCACACCGGGCACCATCATTGTTGGCGATGTAGTCAGTCTCCATCACGATCTTGTTATCGCATCGGTCCAACATCATATGGCATGACAAAGGCTAAAGAACGAAATCAGCTCTACCCTATTTTCTTAAAGATGGATAAGCTCAAAGTACTCATCGTAGGTGGGGGCTTTGTCGCTTGTGAGAAATTGCATTTTATTCTGAAGAGCAGTCCCAATGCAAACCTAACGGTGATGGCACCGGAAATACGCCCAGAAATACTTGAGCTATTTTCTACCACGGATCATCAGATCAGTTTGATCCACCAGCCGTTTGATCCCTCGATATTGTCAAATTTTGACATTGCGATTGCAGCCACCAATATAGCCGAATTGAATTTTGAGGTTTACCACACCGCAAAAGAGGCAGGCTTGATTGTCAATGTTGCTGATACGCCACAGCTTTGTGATTTTTACATGGGCTCTATCGTGACTCGGGGCAACCTCAAGGTGGCTATCTCGACCAATGGCAAGTCGCCCACTTTTGCAAAACGGTTTCGAGAATTATTGGAAGACATCTTACCCGAAGAAGTTGACGATCTGCTACACCAGCTAAAAGCGGTACGAGATGGACTCGAAATGGACTTTGAGAAAAAAGTAGAGTACCTCAATGATCTGACGAAGTCGATGGTCGATCAGACAGATTCCGTAGCCAAAAATTAGCTCTTCACAAATCGAGCTGATCCGATAATCTTGCCTTTGTCTAAAATGGCAATAAAATAAATACCCGAAGCCAGGCTGCTCACCTCAATTTGCTTGTCCACAACCTGGCCCTCAATGACATGGCCAGCGATTGTATAAAGTCGGTACGTTAAATCACCAGAAATTGACTTAGGCAGATAGATCGACTCATAAGCTGGGTTTGGATAAATCGATATTTGCTTGGACTCAAAGAGCTTCTGAGAGAGAAGTAATTCTAGTCCACATTTTTCAATATCCGGTCGCTGCCAGCTCATTTCTTCATTTGCGAAGCAACGCAGCGTACCGCCCCGGTGCCCATCCACTAGAGACTCAAAATAATCCCACGGTAAAATAAATTGTCGAAGATTTCCGATGCCTTCTACAACTGTATCTGTGTAACTTATCTCATCACCAATGTAGTCAGCCGTGTATTTGACAGTCCAGGTCTTTGCTGGGTAATTAGAAATAAAAATCGTACCCGTGTCAAGCACTTCACATTGTACAGCATCCTTAGCCCTCGGTAGGTCAATATGCCAGACGTCACCTACTACTGCATTAAAATTGTAGATGGTATCCGTGCTCGTGCTATCCCACTGAGCAATGACATAATCCGACTGTCCATAGTTGTACTGCAGGGTGATCAGTGATTCCCAATCTGTTGTCTTATTCGAATCTGCATCGCGCAACATATAACGAATTGTAAGATCACGGAACAATTCAAAGCCCTCTGTCTCAATGACTGGACCCGTCGCAACTTCAGCAATTCCTGAAGCGCCAAAATTTATGTAATCATAGGTCCATCTCGAGCTATCACTGGCAAATGCCAGCGGAGACCGCAAGGGCGTGCATGTCCCATCGACACGAGTAAAGAGGCCAATTTGATCGTCTTGATAGCAACGAAATTCATCTCCTTCGGTATCCCCATCGAGCATTTGGTCAAATACACCCCAAGGTCGGTAGTACCCTTGCGTGGGACCGATGCCCAAAACGAGCGTATCTATCAGTGTCATTTCAAATCTATCTGAACTATCACGAACCACCAATGCTCTTCTGGTTTGATCAAGCACCTGAAATGGGATGGTATCAAGGACCGTCCGCACGATTTTCTGCGACTGCGAACCTCCTTCCCGAATGGACCAAGAGTCTCCTGGAGCAGCAGCAAAATTGATCAAGGTGTCGAAAACCTCAACCTTTGCATTCCACAGATAAACGACCCGATCTTCCTCGTACATGATATCCACAGGATAATCGACTTTACGAATTTGATTTCCTACCGGGTAGTACAGCTCTCCAAACTTTTCAAATACTTTGGCATCTCGGTCTGCAACAACAGTATCTCCAGTCACCGAGACCGTCAAGTAGCCTCTTTCGCCGAAGGTAGAAAAGTCGTCATAGTGCCAAACAGGATTATTCTCTCCCCACTGCTGGCCATGCATTTGAGTCAAACAAATAAGGGAGCAAAAAAGGAAACAGGATAAACTGAAGGGATATTTCATGGACAGAGAGTCTATTAGATAACTAAAAAAAGAGTCTATTGCTGAACGAAGAAAGTACTGAAGATGCGGCCAAATCTAGTTTATTCCGACTTTTCCACCACAACTGCCCTCCTAGAACCCATAAGCATTGACCTTGCAGGGACTGATCATCACAGTGAGATCTCATCAATACTTCGCCGGCCCCTTGGGGATTGTTCTCTTTATCATCTCCCGGATGTCTTGATTGGCTGTCTTTAAGTCCTCCTGTCTCAAGTACATCATGTGCCCACTTCGGTATCCTTTAAAGCTCAAGCGGTCACGCATTTTTCCGCTGGGGTCCATCTGCCACATGGTATATTTCGCATTAAAGTAGGTGGTCGCTCCGTCGTAATATCCCGACTGAATCATGACATTTAAATAGGGATTTTGCGCCATCGCCGCGCGGAGATTTTCACCGGTATTGTCGCCACTGCGATCCCATGGCCGTACGGATCCAAACATGTTGTATTTCACATCGGTGTGGAAATTGAGCTCGTTGCGGTAATAATAATTGATTGCGGGAGTAAAAGAATGCAGCCATGAGGTAAGTTCGCTATTAAAATCGGGTCGATCGCCTGCATCTTTTCGATCGAGACCGAGGTAGCGTGAATCAAGTCGGCCGATGGTGTGGCCATCACGTTCACGTAACAGGTCTTTCCAGAAGTACGAATAATTTACGTCCAAATTATTTTGCAAAATTGTTTTTTGAGAAAGGCCTGAATACATGGCCATTTTCTCAGCGAGTTCTTTCTTTTTGTCCTCTTCAATAAATCCACCTTTGGCCAGCGCGGGTAGAAGTTCGCTGATCGCAAAATCTTCAGCCTCAGGGAGAAGCTCGTCCAGGTCCTTGGCCATCATCTCACTTGAGAGGGCTTTGTGATACCACGCAGCTGCAGCAAAATACGGTAGACGATTGGCGATTCCAACCGGCCCATCCCGATCGATGCCAAGACCCGTGGGCGATACGAGCACGATCCCATTTAGGTACATCCATTGCCTTCCCTGGAGCTCAAGTGCCAAGCCGGAGACACGGGTCGTGCCATAACTTTCACCGATCAGATATTTGGGTGATAGCCAGCGGTTTTTTCGTGTGATAAAAGTGTTGATCCAATTGGCCAAGTATTTAATATCAGCATTGACCCCAAAGAACATTTTTGTGTCCTGATCTTTATCTAAAATGCGGGAGTATCCGGTATTAATTGGATTGACAAATACAATGTCGGCTACATCGAGGATCGAATTTGGGTTTTCACGGATCCCGTAAGGCTGCACAGGAAAACCCTCATCATCGATCTTGAGTATACGGGGACCTGTGTAGGCAATGTGCATCCAAACAGAGCCAGAGCCTGGACCTCCATTGAATGAGATGACCAGTGGTCGAGTGGTCTGATCAGACACATCGGTACGCTCGTAGTAGGTGTACTGCACTGCAGCGACGGTCTTCCCCGTGTCATTCCAGACTGGTTGAGTCCCAACGGTAGCCTTGTAAGGTACACGCTCGCCGCCAATCATGGCCTCATGTTGGGTGATGATCATGGTATCGGCTTGAAGCATGTTGGATTGGGCCGAGACCAGCGACAACGAACAAAGAATGGCAATTGCGGAGAAGACTAGCTTTTTCATGTGGGTAAAATTTGGAGACGGAAAATAGGGATTATCGAGCAAACCCCGTCCCGAAGGATGGAGCAGAGGTACAGCTCACCCTTTTGTGATGAATAGGGCGTCTTGGCAGAGGGGGGAAGGAGGCATTGTGGATGAGATTTAGACTGGTCGTTTGCTGATAGCTAGAAGTGTATTGAGTGCTATAAGTAGGTAGAGACATGGAGAATTGGGGAGAAAAATTTTGATATCAACTAATTTTCTAGTTTTTAGATTTTGTATCTATCTATCTCATTATCAATATCTTAAGGAAAATGATGAACAAAATGCACTAATTTTCTAGTTTATCTATTTTAATACTACTAAACAATATTTTAGCTTTGTCTAAATTTATGTTTTGAAAAGAATCAACATTACTTCATTGCTGGTACTCTTTTGCTTGGCTCTTGCCAGCAGCCAGGAAGCCCTCATCACCGACCGACCGGATCTCACGGAATCTGCATCAGTTTGGAGCCAGGACAGCTCCAGATTGAGACTGGCACTCTGCTGGAGATAGATGCACTCTCAAAGACTTGGACATTAAATAGTTCGCTGTTTCGCTATGGTGTGGCCAAAAACCTAGAGCTGCGGCTAGTTACAGAGCTGGTGCAATCCAAGGATCGAATCGACTTTCGCAGAAAGGGTATTGCCGATCTGCAGATTGGGGCAAAGTACCGGATTGTGAAAGGGCCCGTCCAGGTGAGCTATCTGGGGCATCTGTTTCTACCCACAGGATCTGAGACCTTTACCAATGGAGCCATCGGCATTAGTAACAAGATTGCGATAGATGGTGATTTGTCGGAGCGGATTGCAACGGGTGTAAATCTCGGTATTGACAACTTTAAAGGCAATAATACCAGCTATTCCTTTACCTGGGCCATCGGCATTTCCTTAACCGAAAAGATCGGTTACTTTATTGAGCTCTTTGGCGACTTTGAAAACACCAGCGCAATAAATCCTTATTTCGATATGGGATTCACCTACTTAGCTTCCAACGATATCCAGTTAGATTTTTCTTTTGGCAGTGATCTTGAGTCCAGCCGAGATTATAATTTTTGGTCGGCAGGCGTGAGCTGGAGAATAGTGAATCGTGAATAGTGAACCGTGAATCGACGAGAACTGAAACAATAAGTAATTAAGTAATCAGAGCATGGTTTTTTCGTTCTAAAACATGAGAATGAAAGAACAATGCGATCATAAGCTTTACCAACCGATTCCATAGTCATCACCAAAATTACTCGCACCGCCCCACATCGTGCCATGTTCCCAATCGAAGTAAATCGCAGTGATCGGGCCCGAAGTGCGTGACCGCAAACGTAAGGAATACCCCATGTCGCGCAGCGCTGCTTGAGTCCAGGGGGGAGTGGTCTCATTAATCAGCATGACTCCTGGCTCCACCTCGTGTTCGCCAAAAGAGCCGCGCAATTGAAACGAATTCATATTTGATGCTTCCACAGCTTGCTGCACATCCATCCCAAACTCGACCATGTTGAGAAAAAACTGGAGTAGATTTTGATCTTGGCTGTCTCCACCCTGCACCGCAAATGATAGAAATGGCCGATTATCCTTCAGGGCTAAACTCGGAGTAAGTGTTGCACGAGGGCGCTTGCCCGGCTCCACCACGTTGTAGGGATTTTCACTTTCGTCGAGCACAAAACTTTGCATACGCTGACTGAGACCCACACCGGTCTTGCCGGCAATCACTGCAGGCACCCAACCACCACTCGGTGTAATTGATACGACCCAGCCTTCCTTATCTGCAGCCTGAATAGATGTGGTACCCAAATAGAAATCCGCATTTTCTTCAGGAAACTCGCTCATGCCGACACCATATCCCACCTGATTGCTTTTTTCCTTTTCTTTTTTATTCGACCATTCTTTTAATAATTCTTTGAACGGGTTTTCCCCATTCTGAAAAGGATATGGATCTCCTGGTCGAGTATCATCATTATTTTTCTCCCAATTAATTTCTCCGACGCGTTGCTTGGCGTACTCTTCTGACAATAAACCCTGCATCGGTTCTGCGGGCTCATAGTATGGGTCGCCATAATAAAAATCCCGATCGGCAAAACTCATGTTCATGACTTGATACATACCGTGCAAATATTCGGCGGTATTGTAGCCCATTGACTTTACATCGAGTTGCTCCATCATATTTAATGCCTGCAGCATGACGGGCCCTTGCACCCAGGAGGTCAATTTATACACATCGATACCTTTGTAATTGGCGACGTCGGGTTCTTCAATATATACTTGCCACTGGTCGAGATCATTTGTTGTAATCAAGCCACCTTGCTCTTGGGTTGATTCCGCCAGTTCCTTAGCGATATCACCTCGATAAAATCGATCGTAGGCCGCATAGATCGCTTCGCTGCGATTATTGCCTTCGGCCAATGCTGCTGCCTCAGTCTCGACCAGCTTGAGTAGCGTCTGGCGCAGATCTTCCTGCACGAATATCTCTCCAGCATGGGGTGCAGCGCGCTCTTCGCCAAAGTGCGGCAAGAATACCTCCTTGCTGTAAGGCCATTGAGCAATGCGGTCTTTGTGTTGCTCGATGCGATCGGCAGTAGATCCTTCGATGGGATAACCTTCTGCCATTTGTATAGAGGGTGCAAGAACCTGAGCAAGTGACATCGTTCCATATTCGGCCAGCATGGTCATCAGGCCTCCTGGTGTACCGGGTGTTACGGCAGCAAGTGGTCCATACTGCGGAGGATATTTCATGCCTTTCTCTTTGAAGAAATCAGCTGTCGCTCCGGTTGGAGCCACCCCAAGGGCATTTATTCCG
>Ga0114956_1003523_pt1 | contig 12111 bp, 8 predicted proteins | sample MaitaG_FD_87304 | JGI IMG/M metagenome (GOLD analysis project Ga0114956, IMG submission 87304) | Marine algal microbial communities from Maine, USA - Maine_Asex2 metaG | ecosystem: Host-associated > Algae > Red algae > Unclassified | place: Maine, USA | collected 2015-01-05 | reverse complement strand
GCATGCCGAACGAGGACGACATGGGCAATTCCGAGGTGGGCCACAACGCCATCGGTTCGGGGCAGGTGTTCTCCCAAGGCGCCAAGCTGGTGCAGGAAGCAGTGGACACCGGCGCGCTGTTCGAAGGCAGCACTTGGAAAACCCTCACCGAACGCGTGATCGAACGCCGTGGCACCCTGCATTTTCTCGGCCTGTTGTCCGACGGCAACGTGCATTCGCACATCGACCACCTGCTCGCCATGCTGCGCCGCGCCAAGGCGGACGGCGTCGAACGCGTGCGGGTCCACATCCTGCTCGACGGACGCGACGTCGCCCCGACTTCGGCGCTCGAATATGTCGCCACCCTCGAAGCGGTGCTCGCCGGACTCAACATGGGTGGCAGCGACTTCGCCATCGCCTCCGGCGGCGGCCGGCTGTTCATCACCATGGACCGCTACGACGCCGACTGGCCAATGATTGAACGCGGCTGGGCGGTCCACGTGCGCGGCGCCGGCCGGCAATTCGCCAGCGCCGCCGAGGCGATCCAAACGTTGCGCGCCGAAACGCCGGACGTGATCGACCAGGATCTGGGCTCGTTCGTGATTGCCAAGGACGGCAAGCCGATCGGTCCGGTGCTCGACGGCGACTCGTTCATCCTGTGCAACTTCCGCGGCGACCGGGCGCAGGAGATCTCCAAGACCTTCGACGGCGGCGAGGACTTTGATAAATTCGACCGCGGCCCGATGCCCGACGTGCTGTTCGCCGGCATGATGGAGTACGACGGCGACCTGAAAATTCCCAAGCGCTTCCTCGTCGAACCGCCGACCATCTCGCATGTCATGGGCGAATACCTGACCAACAGCGGCGTGCGGATTCTCGCCATCAGCGAAACCCAGAAGTACGGCCACGTGACCTATTTCTTCAACGGCAACCGCAGCGGCAAGTTCGACGACGATCTCGAGGACTACGTCGAAATTCCCTCCGACAATGTTTCGTTCGACGAACGGCCGTGGATGAAAGGCGCGGAGATCACCGATGTGGTTCTCGACTCCATCGCCGACGGCAAACACGATTTCATCCGCATCAACTATCCCAACGGCGACATGGTCGGCCACACCGGCAATTTGCTGGCCACGCAAATCTCGATCGAGACCACCGACTTGTGCATCGGCCGTTTGATGAAGGCGCTCAAAGCCACTGGCGGCATTCTCATCGTCACCGCCGATCATGGCAACGCCGACGAGATGTTTGAAGTCGCGAAGGACGGCAGCTTGAAGCTCGACGCCGAGGGCAAGCGCAAACCCAAAACGAGCCACACCCTGAACCCGGTTCCCTGCTACATCTACGATCCCTCGGGCCAGTCCGGGATCAGGATGAGCGACCGGACCGATCTCGGCATCAGTTCGTTGACCGCAACTTGCATCGAGTTGCTGGGGTTCGAGGCGCCGGAGATGTACGAGCCGTCGGTTCTGGCGAAGTAAGGCCGCGCCAAACGCGCGCCAGCGGGTGGCAAGCTTCTGCCATACTGTGGCAAGAGTTCGCCATACTGTGGCAAGAGTTCGCCATAGTATGGCAGAGGCCCTATCGGCCTCCACCTCGAACGAAAAAAACGCCCAATCAAGATCGGGCGTTTTTTATTCGTTCGAGCCTTCGCCACTTCAAGGAACCGCGATGGGCGGAGCATATTCAACTACACCAAAATTCCCGGCGGGCGCCGCGAAGCCGTTCAAGCCGCCGTCACCGTTAAAGGTGTTCGGGTAGAAACAGCCGGTGGCGGAAGAGGTGAACGGCAGGGTGTACAGGGTCTTCGCGTTGAAGAATTTGGCTTCGTTGCTGACCCGGGTGACCAGCAGGTCGCCGTGGCGGCTGAGGTTGTAGGCGTAGCCGTTGAGCAAGGTGCTCGGGCCTTCCTCGAGGAGTGCCTCGGAGACGCTCACCCGCAGCAGCTTGGAGTCATCGGCAACGTCGTCGCGGGTGATCAGGTGCAGGTCGAGGTCGCGGTAGATTAGATTGAGGTTGCCCCAATGGTTGCCGATGGGAATCGTGTTGCGCAGGTAGGCGGCGGCGCCGTCATAGGACAGCAGGACGAGGTGGGTGAGGCCGTTCAGTCGCCCGTCGTCATCGTTGCGGGTGAACTGGGCGGCAACGTAGAGGAAGATGCCGTCGTCGCTGACGCCTTCCAAGCGGCCGGGCACCTCGATCGCGGGTCGTTCAACGGGCGCGGCGGGATCGCTGTAATCTAACACGATCAGGTCGTGCTGATGCATCGACACGATGATGTTGGTTTGGCCATCCGCCACGCGGGTTTCCACTTGGTCTTCAATATAGGCGGGCAAGGCCTCGGGAACGTCACGGCTGTAGGCGCGGTAGGAGCGGCCGATGTACACTTTTCCGGCGGCGGCGTGGCATTCGAGGCTGGCCGACCAAGGTTGCACGCCGTCGGGAATGGTCATCTCTTGCTTGGACACCAGCACGGGTTGGGTACCACGGTGGTCGATGGCGAGCAAGCGGGTCGAGGTGCCGCCGCCGTAGCCCGGGGCGATGACCAGGCGGGCTGCGGTGTCGACTGCGGGAAGGGCGATGGGACCATCGATGTAGTAGCCGCCGTACTGCTGGGTTTTCCAGATCAGGATGCCCGGTTCGGGAACGAGTGCTCGGTAGTTCGAACCGTAATAGCCGTACCCAATGCTGTCGCCGACGATGTCGTTGTCGCCGCTATCGCCAGCATTGTCGACGACCGTTGCACTCGGATCGAACTCGACCACGCGCCAGGTCAAGGCCGACAAATCGGACAGATCGACCACAAGATGGCGCATCAGATTATTGAGGTTCGGCACCCGTTGCAGGATATGGAGCGTGCCGGCGGCACCGGCTTCGCCGCGTTCGTGGTGGGTCGCGGTGATGTAGCCCTCCGGCAGTTCGAACTCGTGCAGGGCCTCGATCGCGCCGGGCGCACCGAGCAGGGGATTGACGCGCAGGAACGGCCGGTCGCTGTAGCTGTCCAGCTCGATGCGGAACGCGCCTTCGGCGAACACATGGGTGGCGGGTTGGCTGAGTTTGACCTCGTGGGTGACCGCCGGGTTGTCGCGGTCGACGGCGTCGATCACGGTTACGCCGCGTCCGTCGATGGCGAGAAAACGGTCATTGTGTTCGACGGCGCGGCGAGGCGCGGTGTCGTGTGCGAGAAAGCCGCGTTCGGTGAGGCCGGGAACATCGCCGTTGGCCGAGGTCTTCATCTCGATGAACTGGAGTCCGGTCCCGGTCGGGCTGCTGAAGGGCACGAGGATGGTGTCGGACTCGGGCAGTACGGTGAACGCCTGCTCCTCGTAGACGGCCTCGCTCCAAGACCAACGGTCACCGAGGCGGACGCGACTTGTCATGGTCGGATTTCCGGGATCCGACACGTCGAAGAGAGAAACCGCGACGCGTCCGGACTCGGTGCCGATGGAAAGCAGTTCGTCGCCCAGCGGTTGCAGGTAGGTGGAGAAGCCGGGCACCTCGAGTTCGCCGAGAATGGTCGGGTTGGTCGGGTCTTGGAAATCCACGATCCACAAGGGGTCGATGCGCTGGAAGGTGACGATGTAGGCGGTGCGTTCGTCGGTGATGCGCGAACCGAACAACTGCTCGTTCAGCGCCATGCGCACTTCACCAAGCTGGACCGGAACGATCGCCGGATCGCCGGGATCGGCTGGAGGGCTAAAATCGAAGGTGCGGAAGGCGGTGTCCCAGCGGCGCGAATCGGAATTGTATTCCTGCGAGGTCACGGCGAGCAACTCGTCCTCGATCCACACTTTGTATTCGTCGGCCACCCGGCCGTCGGAGATCAGCACCTCGCCCATCTTCACCAAGTTGCCGACCGGTGAGGAGATGTCGTACACGCAGAGCGTGGACTCGCGGTAGTTTCTGCTGTAACCGAGCACAACGCGGTCCGGGGTGGCATGGATGAACTGGCTCCAACCGGAGAGCAGCGCGTCTTCCACGGCGATCGGTTGGTCGGGGACGGCGAGGTCGAAGGTCTGAAAACTGGTGTAGGGTTCGTAGTCGCCATCGGCGTTGTAATAGCTGTGGCTCATCACGTAGAGCGCCGTGCCGACGGTACGTGCCTCGCGCACCGCGCCGCGAATCGGAAAGGTGGTGGTCACCGCCGGATCGCCGGTGGAGACATCGACGATAATGCCTTCGCTTTCCGGGTCGCCGGGTTGGAAGGCGCAGTCGCGTCCGGCCACCAGCAGCACCCGGTCGCCGCTCAGCGGCAGCAGTTTTTCGCCGCGTCCGGGGAGGGTCAGTTGGCCGAGCAGAACGGCATTGTCGGGATCGCTGATGTCGATTACTTGCAGTCCGACATTGCGGTTGAAAAAGTAGAGACGGTCGTCGCGGATCGCGTAGATATTGGCGTCGGTCACTTCGCGGCTGGACTCGGCCGTCACGTCACCGCCAGCCAGCGCGGTGTCCTCGACCGCCGTCGGCGGTGGATTCGCCGAATTGCGTGCCTCCTCTTCGGTCAAGGCGTTTTCTACATCGCCGTCAAAATCGGAAACACCACTGAACACCCCGGCCGCAGCGAGGTCCCCTTCGTAGCAGGCCACGCGGAAGGAATGGCCGAGCCGGTCGGCCGGAATGGTCAACGTGACCGTCTGCGCGGTCCCGTCCACTGCCATCGCCGGCAGGGGAATCCATGCATCGGCTTCGCCGTAGATGTCCTGAGTTTCGACGCGGACGTAGGTTGCTCCCGCTTCGATTTCCACCGTCAGCACCGCTTGGGCGCCGGTGATCTCTATTGACACGATTTCGGACTGCGCCCATGCAGATTGAAACGGGCCCGTGAAAAACGTGAAGAACACGGCGCAGAACGCGATCATTACCGCGGTTCCCGAAAACCGATTCCGAAGTTTGCTATACTGTTTCATGATATTCCTAAGTTCTCACCACTACTCTATACTTAGAAATTGGAGATGTAAACCGATTAAACGGGAAAATTTCCCATTTACTTATTGGGCGGCCTCGCGTGTTTGATTCGCACATGCACACGCCGATGTGCCACCACGCGATCGGCGACCCTGAGGAATACGCGGAGCAGGCTCTGGAAATGGGGCTTTCGGGCATTGTCATGACCTGTCACAGCCCGATGCCGAACGGTTTTTCCTCCTGGGTGCGGATGGCCCCGCACGAGTTCGAGGAGTATCTGGCCTTGATCGAACGCGCCCGCGTGGCGTTCGACGATCGCCTGACGGTTCGCCTTGGTATGGAGAGTGATTATTTTCCCGGGATGGAGAGCTGGCTGGAGGAACTGCATGGCCGCGCCGACTTCCATTACATCCTCGGTTCGGTGCACTACTTTCTCGACGAGTGGGAGCCGCATCTGCCCTCGCTGGTTCGGGCGCAGAGCGAAGAGAGCACGGCGATGCGTTTGTTCGAGGCGTACTTCGCCGCCCTGGCCGACTCGGCGGAGACCGGCTTGTTCGACAGCTTGGCCCATCCTGATTTGGTCAAGAATGCGGCGCCTGATTTTTGGGATCCGGCGAAGCTCACAGATATGATGGCGGCCTCCCTTGACCGGATCGCGGCGACGGGTGTGGCGATGGAACTGAACACCTCCGGGCGGAACAAAAAATACGCCGAGTTCAATCCCTGCGACCCGATGTTGCGGATGATGGCCGAACGCGACATCCCGATTGTGCTGGGTTCGGACTCGCATGATCCCGGGCGGGTGGCCGATGCGTTTGTGGAAGCCTTGGACGCGATCGAGGCCGCCGGTTACTCGGCGGTGTCCGTGTTCGAGAACCGAACGCGTTCAGAGATCACCATCGCTGACGCGCGTTTGGCCTTGGTTTAAGTTCTGGAAGGCCCGTTGCGAGTCAATGAAATACGCAGACAGTCTGCATTTTTCTGCTCATGTCAAAAAATGCAGACTGTCTGCGTATTTGGTTGACAGGACCTACGGACGAAACATCCACGTCCGAACATCGACCCGCTCCGGACTCGCATAGGTTCCGGCTGGCAGGTGACGGTTGAGTGCCCGTGCCGCCTCTGCTTCAGATAGATCGTTCGTGGACATCACCTTGATCGAAGCGAGGGGGAGCTGTGTATCAACGAGGGATTCGATTGGCTCCTCCGGTTTTGAGTACTCGCCGGTAAACTGCCATCGCAGGTGGAGTTCGTGGTCCTGCAATGACACGAGGGTCATCGAATTCTCAAAGGCGTATTCGTGGGTGCAGTAGTAGATGTTGCAATCTTCCGGATCGACAATGTTGGTGGTCACCTGGCCGATGATGCCGGGCGTTTCGCCGGGTTCGAACAGGAAGGTCGGACTGTATGCGGTGGGGTGGGTGCACACGGTCGGTCCGTAGGGGTCGGCGGTTGCGATGGTCACATCGGATTGCAGTTGGCCGGTGTCCGCATCGACCCGTAATGTCGCCGAGGATGCGCCGAGTCGGATCGCCCAATGGGCGTCTTGGTATTGAAAGAAATTTTCTTCCAGCTGATGGTCCTTGGCACCCCAAAACGATTCATCACTGAACCCGCGCGTCCTCAAGCCGTCGATCGACGCGGTGGAGATTTTGAAGAACTCAAAATTTACCCAATCCAAGGCGGGGAACTGGTCGACCACCTCCGGCAAGCCTGAATCGTCGAACTCGGGTCCGCCGAAGTCGAGTCCGGTCAAGGTGGGATGGCCCGCGAGGGTTTGGATCGCCGGCAACGTCAAGGACTCGCGCAAATGGATGGTCTTTAGCGCGGGCAGTTTTTTCAGAGCGGAGAGATCCGGTGGACACGGGTTCAGCGAAATCATCTCCAAACGCGGCAGCGAAGCGAGCCGTTCGAGGCAGCTGGCATCCGTAAATTCGCCTTTCAGATAAAGCGAAGCCAAGCCTTTGTTTGCGGCGATGCGGTCACAGCCAGCTTGGTTAAACTGATTGCTGCCGCGGATACTCAAGTGCTGCACGTCAACCTCGTCCAAGAAGTCGAGGTCTCCTTGGACGGCACTTTCTAGGATGAGTATTCGAAGCGGCAGCTCCGCAGGCAGTTTCAGATCGCCATGAATTTTGCCCCTCACCCAGAGCATGTCCAGCGGCAAGCCTTCGAGCTGACGCAAGTCGCCGTCGATATCGCCGTCGATCCTGAGAGTCTTCAAGCGGGGCAAGGCGCGAATCTGGTTCAGGTTTTTCGTCGAAAAAGACCGTTGCCAGCCTTGAACACATTCCAATTCAAGATGTTCTACCTGCGGAAATCGGTGGAGATGCTCTAGGGACAGTAGGCGTTGGTAGTACTGCTGGCATACAACGATAGCGCCCGTCGCCGTTGAAAGCCATTCGGGTTGATCAGGCGCAGCGGAGCCGCGAAGAACGCCTGCACGGGCGGGCGCGTGTGGAACTCGAACTGGTCCGTGAGCGAGCCGTGGGAATGTTGCATATACATCGCCTGCGAATACATCGACACATGCTCTGAATAATAGAACTCGGTCTCCAAAATCTGGAACGCTTCCGCCTCGCGCAGGGCGGGGACCACCAACGTGGTCAGCCAAACAATGTAGGTCAGCAGCAGGACCATCAGGAGGAAGAACAGGAGGCGTAGCGGGGAAACAGTTGATTTCACGAAGGCTGTCCTTCTCTACAAATGGTCCCCTTGCCAAGGGACGAACAGCGCCGTCAGCTTCTGCGATTCGTTTTCCCGTGATCGTTATTCCGCGTACCGATAGCCGACGCCATGCACGGTTTGAATGATATCGGGAGACTTGGGATCGCGTTCGATTTTACGGCGCAGGGTGGAGATGTGCTGGTCGAGGGTGCGCGAGTTCGGAACGTGGTCGTAGCCCCAGACTTCATTGAACAGGATATCGCGGGTCACCACTTGTTGGGCGCGCGCGAACAGGCAGCTCAGGACCTGCACGTCGCGCAAACTCAGTTCGATCGAACTTTCGCCGCGCTGGGCGCGAAGTTCGGCAGGGTGGATTTCCAGATCGCCCATGCGAAAGACCTCCGGCACATCCGGCTTTCGCTCCATCGCCCGACGCGTGACGGCGCGAATGCGCGCGACCACTTCTTTCACGCCGAACGGCTTCACGATGAAATCATCCGCGCCGAGTTCGAGCCCGAGCACCTTGTCGATCTCTTCGGACTTGGCGCTGATGAACAGCAACGGAATCTGCTCGTCCGTTTTGCGGATTTCGCGGCAGACATCGTAGCCGCTCTTGCCGGGCATCATCACGTCAAGGCAGACCACATCGGGTTCGAACGCGGCGAAGGCGATCAGGCCCGCCGCGCCGTCGGCGGCGGTTTCCACCACGTAACCTTCGGCCTCGAACACCTCGGCCAGACCCTCGCGGGTATGGCGGTCATCTTCTACTACAAGGACCTTCATCAACCGTTCTCCTTGGTTTCAAGCGTCACGCAAAAATGGCTGCCGGACTCGCTGGGTAGCAGGGTCACATCGCCGCCGTGCAGGCGGGCGAGCTGTCGCGAGATCGACAGGCCGATGCCGGTGCCGGTGGCATCGGAGAGACCCTTCGACACGCGCATGAACGGTTCGAAGATTTTCTTGCGCAATCCCGGCGGAATGCCCGGTCCGCGATCGATTACATGGATGCCCAGCTTTCGTTCCTGCTGTTCGCTGCGCAGCTGTAACGCGCCGCCGGACGCGGCATATTTTTCGGCGTTGGTCAGCAGGTTGCCGAGGATCTGGCGGAGCACATCGGGATCGAACGTGGCCGGGTTCTTGGCCGCCAGTTCGGTGTGCAGGGTTAAGCCGGCGGCGCTGAGATTGGGACGGAACTGGTTCAAAACCTGCTCGATGACCTCGTCCGGCACCCCGTGCGTTTGATGCAGTTCGATCTCCTTGCGCCCGGCTTGGGCGAAGCTGAGAACGTTGTGGATCAGGCGGGTGAGCCGATGGCTTTCGGACACGACGACGTCGAGTTGCTGGACCGCCTTTGGGTCGTCGCCCACCCGGCCTTGCAGGAGTTCGGCGTAGAGGCGGATGTTGGTCAGCGGCGTTTTGAGTTCGTGCGAAACCTGGTTCACGAAGCTCACTTGTTGGCCGGCTTCGCGCAACGAACGCTGCATTTCGCGCAGCAGATAAAGGACGAGCAAGCCGAGTCCGAGCAGCAGCAAGGGGAGCCAGTGGCGCATGCTCCAGCCTCGGTTGGCGCCGCCGGGAGCCTGAACGCCGAGCGTCCAGATTTCCAGCGGCGAGGGCAGGGGGGCTTGAAAGTGGGAGGGGCCGTCGGGGTCTATGTTCGCGCCGATGTGCAGCGCTTGTCCGGCGCTGTCGTCGACCCGGGCTGTCTCGCCGGCCGGGATATTGATCGCGTTCAACAGCAGTTCCACCATGAACGCGCGCGACTGCTCGGTGGCGTGTTGGCCACCGCCGGCAAGGTCCATGAAGAACAGAAAGTTGGCGCCTTCCTCCCAGTACCAGCGACGCCAACCGTGGGTTATGGGGTTTGGAATGTCCCGGCTGCCTCGGTCGACTTGATTGCTGTCGCGTTCTCGGTCGCTTGTTTCAAAGGCGCGGCCATTTTGCCAGACTGGTTGCAGGCGATGGAGAAAGGCGTCGGCTTCGCCGTCGACAGGCAGGACGCGTTGGTTCTTGGCATCGAGCAGCAGGCGTTCGCCGAGGGCGGGGGTGCGTGCCTCCGGATTTTGGCGCGCTTGTTCCAGTTGATCCATGAGGATTCGTTCGTGGCGGTCGATCACCGCCGCGATCTGGCTGCTGAGTTCGGCGTGCAGTTGTTGTGCGGCGCGGCGTTGCTCGAGTTCTTGGCGCATGTCGTCTTGCCGTCCGAGAACGACGAACAGGGCGAGCGCCCCGAGCAGGAAGAACAGTGCGAGTCCGAAGAATAAAAGGCGGTGTTTCACGGGAAAAAGAACACCCGGCCGGCGGCGAACCGGCCGGGTTGTGGCGGTCTGCTATCGGCCGCGGTATCCTTGGTTGTTCTGCTGTTCGTACTGGTATTGGCGAAAGTCTTTGCGCTGTCGGGACCACTCGTCCGGGCTTACGCTCGGGCGGGCGTAGAAGTTTTTATTTGCTTCATTGACCTCTACGGTGCGTTCCAGGGTGAGGTTACTTTTATAGCGTTGTTGAACCGCTTCCAGCTTTTCCTGTTCCACTTTCAGGATGGCCACCGCCTCTTTGGCCTTGCCGGCGTCGCGCAACTCCACCGCTTTTTTTTGCGCTTCGTTGGCGGCGAGGGCGGCGTGTTTGACCACCACATCTTCGCTGGCCTTGGCGGCGACGGTTTCTTCGTTCTCGGTGAACTTCACGCCGACGCGGCTGGTGAGCTGGTCGTCGCGTTCGGTGCTGAGGTTACGGTAGCTGAGGGACACCTTGGCGACATCCATGTTGCCGTTCGGTTTGCCGGCCGGCACTTCGACTTCGATGATCACGAACTTTTCTTGGCGGGCGAGGATCTGATTGAGGTCGAGCGAGATTTGCTGGCCGCGGATGTCCGCGTCGAGACCGAGCGCGCGCACCGGACGAACGCCGCGTTCGCAGTCCACCCGGATGCGAATGCCGTTGGCGACGACCGCGAGGGCGGCGCCGAATTCGCTGTTCATCAGGCGGACCAAGTCGCTGGAGTTTTCCACGAAGGCGCTGTTGCCGTCGCTGGACTGCGCCAGTCGGGTCATCACATCTTCATTATAGCCGTGGCCGATGCCGAAGGTGGTGATGGTGATGCCTTCGCCGCCGAGTTTTTCGCCGAGGCGTCCGAGTTCCTTCGGCGACTTCGGTCCGACGTTGGCTTGGCCGTCGGAGAGCAGAATGACGCGGTTGACCCGGTCCTCGTCGAAGAACTTGCGCACTTCGTCCGCGCCGCGCGTGACGCCGCCGAACAAGGCGGTATTGCCGCTGGCACCGATGCCGCGAACGCGCTTCTTCAAATCCTCTTTGTCGCGAACTTTGGTCGCGGGAACGAGGGTTCGCACGCTGGTGTCGTAGGTGACGATGGAGAGCACATCGTCCGAACCGAGTTGGTCGATGGCGAGACAGGCGGCTTCGCGGGCCTGCACGATTTTGGAGCCGTTCATCGAACTGGATTTGTCGATGACCAGCGCGATGTTCATGCCGGGGCGTTTCTGTCCGCCCTTTTTGTCGAAGCCGGTGATGCCGACTTTGAGCGTGGTGACGGTCTTCTGGCCGGCCTTGAGGAACGGCTCGCCCATGGAGACGTCGAGTTTCAGTTGTTCGGCTTGGACGCCGAGGACCAGCACGCTGGCGATGAAGAGGTGGATCAGGTGTTTCATGATGGATTCCTTATTGGGGGTGTTGTTCATGAAAGACACTGTGACGGATTTCGGCGGGCGAGTGGTCAGATGGAGGTAAAGCGTTTGTCAAAAAGTTGTGAGACTTTAATCATGGCCGGCCGCGTTTGGCAGGTGAAATATCTCATATCTCAAATTTCAAAAGGTCAGTGATCAGTGGTTGCGGGCCTTGGCGCAGTTGATCTCAAATTTCGAATTTCAAATTTCAAAACGAGAGACTCGGGATGGCCGCTTCAAGTTTATCCCTGCCCTCTTGAGTTACTTTTGTTGCTTGGAGGTAGATTAATCGCAAGGAGGCCGTGCCTTCTAAAAGCTTCAAGCCGGAGTCGGTCACTTGGGTGCCGGTGAGTGCGAGCGTTCGCAAGCCGATCAGGCCCTTGAGATGCTCCAATCCATCATCGGTCACTTGGGTATGGCTTAGGTGAAGCCTCCGCAAAGCGGTCAGGCCTTGAAGATGCTCAAGGCCTGCGTCGGTGACTTGGGTGTCCCCTAAGGAAAGGTTCTGCAGGGTCCTCAGACCCTTTAGATGAGCCACGCCTGCGTCGCTTATCTGGGTTCCGCCAAGGGATAGGCCCATCTCCGCACAGCTGGGCGAAAGCATTGCGGTATGGGAGGAAACAAATCGCGGCGAACACCGTTACCGCCACGAGCGTGAAACCCACGAGCGCTCCCATACGCCAGCGTCGGCGGATCCAAGCCGATAGGTTCACGGCGTGCCAGCAGCCAAGTGCGACGGCGACGCACTTATAGGCAACGCCAAACCTATGAGTATAATTGTGGGCAACGCCAAGCCAATGAGTCCAAGGAGTAAACGTGAACTCAATTATGCCAAGCACTGCACTCACATACCAATTAATGGACCAGCAAAGGATGCCAG
>Ga0114956_1003521_pt1 | contig 12114 bp, 10 predicted proteins | sample MaitaG_FD_87304 | JGI IMG/M metagenome (GOLD analysis project Ga0114956, IMG submission 87304) | Marine algal microbial communities from Maine, USA - Maine_Asex2 metaG | ecosystem: Host-associated > Algae > Red algae > Unclassified | place: Maine, USA | collected 2015-01-05 | reverse complement strand
CGTCTAAAAAGGATTGCCATGGTTTATTTGCTAAAGCAAAAGCTTCAAAACGTCCCATAATAATACAGTTGGTAATAATTAAACCAATAAATACTGATAGCGTTTTACTTAATTCGAATGCAAAAGCTTTTAATACTTGATCTACTATAATTACTAAGGCAGCAACCACAATAAGTTGCACAATTATTCTAATTTTTGATGGTATAATGTTTCGCATTAAAGAAATTACAACATTACCAACACCGAGTACAAATAATACAGCAATTCCCATAACTAAAGATGCTTTAAGCTCTGCAGTAATTGCTAATGCAGAACAAATACCTAATACTTGAATAGTAATTGGGTTATTATCTGCTAATGGATCTGTAATTAACTTTGTGTCTTTTTTTGAAAGTAGTCCCATATTAATTGTTCGTATTTTTTAAGTTTTTAAAGTATGGTAAATACAATTTTAAATCTTTTTTAATCATTGCAGAAACACCATCACCTGTAATAGTTGCTCCAGCAAGTGCATCTACTTCATGGTCTTCTTTATCGTTATTAATAGGATCGTTATTACCTTTTGCAACAGCAATACCTTTAAAAACTCCTGCTTCACTTAGTAAACGCTCACCATAAAAATCATCCATAAAATACCGTTGTTTAATATTTGCTCCTAAACCTGGTGTTTCACCTGCATGATCAAAAAATGTTCCTTTAACTACCATCTCTTTATCTAAAGCTACGTAACCCCAAATAGCATCCCATAGTCCTTTGCCTCTAATGGGTGCCACATAAACAGTTTTACCTTCTTGAGTGCCTTTAAACAATGGTAAATACCTTGATTCGCCATTTTTTGCTTTGGTCTGTTCTTTTTTAATGTCTATTAAATAAGGTTCTTTTCCTGCACCTTGATCTTTAGAATTTAAAAACTCGTCACGCGTCATTTCTTTAATAAGCTTTCCATCTTTTACTTCGAGCACAATTTGCTCCGAAACGTTTGCTTTAAAAGCCTCTGCAACCTCAGCTGTAGAAACAAAAGTAATATCGCCAGTACTTTCGTTACCATTTATTCCCATAGCATACAGAATATTCTGTTGCCTCTCCATTCTTTCGTTCTCTTTAATATTAGGCTTTAAAGACGATGCAGTAAAGGCTAATAACGAACCTACAACAACTACCATTGCAATGGCGAATAGAATTGTATACGAATTTTTATCTGTGTTAACTGCCATAATTATGCTGTTTTAACTTTTAAACGTTTCATTCTGCGTTTTACATTTCCTTGTATTACGTAATGATCTATAGTTGGTGCAAAGACATTCATTAATAAAATGGCTAAGAATACACCTTCCGGATAGGCTGGATTAAAGACACGTATCATTATAGAAATGAAACCTATTAAAAATCCATATATCCATTTTCCTTTATTAGTTTGTGATGCTGTAACTGGATCTGTTGCCATGTAAACAGCACCAAATAAAATACTACCTATTATTAAATGCTGCCAGAAAGGGACATCCATTAGACCAAAAAACTTACTGGTTGTTGGTATCCATTCAAAATAAACAACACCATTAAATAAAGCTCCCATTGCTAAAGCTCCTAATAAGGTTGATACGATAATTCTCCAACTTCCTACCTTAGAAAATATAAGTATCGCTGCACCAACTAAGATTAATAGTTTTGAGGTTTCACCTACTGATCCTGGAATAAACCCAAAGAACATATCCATTAAATCAATGTTAGGCAATGTACTTCCTTGTGCATAAGCTCCAAGTAATGTTTCTCCAGAAATAGCATCTGGAGTACCTGCTAATTCTGTTGCTTTATGTACCCAAACTTTATCTCCAGACATCCACGTTGGATAAGCGAAGAATAAAAATGCACGTATGGTTAATGCTGGATTAAGAATATTCATTCCTGTACCACCAAACACTTCTTTACCTATTACAACACCAAAGATTACTGCTACAGCTAACATCCATAATGGAATATCTATTGGTACAATTAATGGCACTAACATTCCTGTTACTAAATACCCTTCTTCTACTTCGTGTCCTTTTATTACAGCGAAAATAAATTCGACTAACAAGCCTACACCATAAGAAACGATTACTAAAGGTAAAACTGTCCAAGCGCCAATAACAAAGTTATCCCATGTTATAAAGTTTCCTAAAAGAGAAGCTTCACTTACAACACCAGCTGCAGCATCTATTGCAGAGTAATGTTGATATCCTGCGTTAAATATTCCAAAGATTAAACATGGTACCATTGCCATAATAACAATATTCATGGTACGCTTTAAATCGTCTGCCGCTTTAATGTGAGTTCCGTTGTGCGTTGTCTCATTTGGCAAGTATAAAAAAGTATGGATTGCATTAAATGCAGGAGCCATTTTGGTACCTTTATACTTCTCTTTTAAATTATGTAAATTACTTTTTAAACCCATTTTGTAGTATTTTTCATTTTCTCTTCGTTCAATGAATATTTGAAATATTTTTCATTTTCTCTTCGTTCAATGAATAATTGTAATATTTTTCATTTTTTCTTCGTTCAATGAATAATTATAATATTTTTCATTTTTTCTTCGCTCAATGAATAATTGTAATATTTTTCATTTTCTCTTCGCTCAATGAATAATTATCCAATTTCTTTAAGCATTAAGTCTAATCCTTTTCTAATAATATCTTGATGCGGTTGCTTAGACACACAAACAAATTCTGTTAAGGCGAAATCTTCTGGTGCAACTTCGTACATTCCTAAAGCTTCCATCTCGTCTAAATCTTGATACATACAAGCTTTTAAAATTTGCATTGGAAAAATATCTAAAGGAAAAACTTGCTCGTAAGACCCTGTTATTACAAAGTTTCTATGCTCTCCGTTTGTATTTGTATTTAATGCAAATTCTTTTTTAGGTGTTAACCAAGAAAAAGTTAATGCTCTTGAAGTAGATATTTTATTAAAAATTGGCTTATTCCAACCAAAAAACTCATAATCATCTCCTTCTGGAATTACAGAAACTACATTACTGTAATAATCTAAAACACCATCTGGTTTTACTTGCTTTCCAGATAAAACGTTTCCAGAAATAATACGATCGTTTCCATCTTTATCCACACCATTATCGTAAACCATAGTTGCGATTTCGCTTCCTATTTTAGTTTTAAAATAACGTGGCTTTTTAACCGACGATCCTGCTAAAGCAACTATTCGCTCTGCATTAAATTTGCCAGTTAAAAGTAACTCACCAATAATAACCAAGTCTTGAGCAGCAACAGTCCATACTGTTTCTCCTTTATTAACTGGATCTATTTTATTAATTAAAGTACCTACATTTCCTGCTGGATGTGGCCCACTAATATTGTGTAAAGTAACTCCAGATAATCCTGCTAATGCAGAATTTCCGTTTTTACCAACTCCAACATGAACTTGACCTTCTGTTAATTTAGACAAAGCAATAACTGCTGCTTGTAATTCAGTTTCTTTACCTGTTAAAGTATAATCTAAATCTGCAGCTAAAGGTGCACTTGCGTATCCAGAAATAAATATTGCCTTTGGCGCAACCTCTGGATTTGCAATAACATCGTAAGGACGTTGCTTTACAAATGCCCAGCAGCCTGAAGCTAATAATTTCGCTTTAATGTCTTCAGCTTTTGCCGAATCTATGCTTAAAGCGCCAAAATCTTGAAAAGCCTGTTCTTTGTCTGCTTGAATTTTTATTGAAAGAATTTTACGTTTCTCACCACGAGCAATTTCAATAACCTCTCCAGAAACTGGCGAAGCAAATTTTACGTTTTCGTTGACTTTATTGAAAAACAAAGCTTGTCCAGCTTTTACTTTTTCGCCAACTTTTACGAATAGTTTAGGAATTACACTGTGAAAGTCTTCTGGTCTAACTGTGCAAGTGTTGCTTATTATGGCATTCTCTGTTGCCTTTTCTGCAGTACCTTTAAGTTTTATATCTAGACCTTTTTTAATCTTAATGTCGTTTGACATGCGTATAAATCTATTTGTTAATAGTTTAGTAATTCAATTTTAACATCAAAAATAGATGTATAAAAATCGGTGCAAAAATACGAATTAATAATAAAAATTTCATAATAAAGTGAGAGATTTTTGGTTATTATTTTGAAGTAAAAAAATAGGCATGGATTTTGTTTATCTTTACAAGCATAAAATCCTTATATATGGCACATAGCGTTAAACATTTTTTTTTAGTCTTATTAATCACAAGTTCTGCTTTTTCTCAAGTTGAAGAAATTAATCCACCTGATTATGTAAAAACAATTACTTTTAAAAGTAAAAATAGTTCTCAAGGAGAATTACCTATTATAAAACTAGACGAACCATTTTACCTAGAGTTTGATGTTTTAGTTGAAGATGAACCTGATTTTTATTACACCATAGAGCATTACAATTATGACTGGACAGAATCTATGTTAGTAAAACCAGAATTTTTACTTGGTATTGATAATTTAAGGATAATTAACTACCGTAATTCTTTTAACACCTTTCAGTTATACTCGCATTACAGATTAGACTTACCAAATGAGCAAACAAAACAAATAAAATTAACTGGCAATTATATAATCACTATTCATGATGAAAATGACGCTGTTGTTTTTACAAGAAAATTCATCATCTATGAAGATAATGTAACAGTTAATCTTGAGATTAAACGCTCTAGAGATGTTTCTAAAATTGAAAAAATGCAGACTGTAGATATGGAAATCTCAGGAGCACTAAAATTTAATAACCCGTCACAAACTGTAAATACTACAATTATTCAAAACAGAAACTATAATACAGCAATTAAAAACCTGAAACCTCAATATATTGTTGGTGATAAATTAATATATAGATATATAAATGAGACTGCATTTCTTGGCGGAAATGAATTTTTGTTTTTCGAAACCAGAAGCCCAAGAGCAGCAATTAACGGTGTAGAGTCTACAAAACTAAAGGATTTAAACAACAGCTTTCTTGCAACAGACAAGCCACGAGCAGGTTTAGATTACACCTACAACCCAGACATTAATGGACGATTTAAAATAACTGCTGTAGATGCCGATGATATAAACGTTGAAGCGGACTACATAGAGGTTCATTTCTCATTAGATATTCCAGAAATACAACCTGATGAACGCATATTTGTTTATGGAAATTACAACAATTATGCACTTGAAAATAACAATGAATTATTTATAGATACTGAAAGCGGCCTTTATAAAACAACAATGAAACTTAAACAAGGCTTTTACAATTATAAATATGTAATTCTTAAAAAAGACGGCACTATAGACGAAGGGCGTATTGGTGGTGATTTTTGGCAAACGGAAAATAACTATAAAGTTATTGTTTATTACAGAGAATTAGGAGCAAGATATGATAGAGTTGTAGGTTTTAGTGAAATATCTTCAACAAACATAACAAACTAAGTGGTGCAAAAGTTGAATGCAAAAAAAATTAAATTATAATCTATGCGAATTTTTAGTTCAATAATAATATTTCAATTATTATTTTCCTTAACGGCTTTTTCTCAAGTTGAAGAGATAAATCCTACCGAAGAAATTAAAAGCATCACCTTTAAAGGTAATACACCAGAAAGCCAGTTACCTGTTTTAAAATTAGGCGAATACCTTGTTTTAGAATTTGATGTATTAAATAGTAATGAAGACGATTATTATTATGAAATAAAACATTATAATTACGATTGGACACCTTCGGTTTTAGTACAAGCAGAATATTTGCAAGGTTTTAATGAGCAACGTATTAGAGCTTGGGATAATTCATTTAACACCTATCAAATATATTCTCATTACACGCTATCTATCCCAAACGAGCAAACCAGAGCAATAACAAAATCTGGAAACTACCTTATTACAATCTATAATGAAGATAATGATATAGAGTTTACGAGAAAATTCATGGTTTACGAAGATATTGCTTCAGTTGGTGTTGCTATAAAACGTTCGAGAGATGTTAGTGATATTAAACAAAAACAATCGGTAGACATTGCTATAAACTCTTCAGTATTAAGGTTTAATAATCCTTTACAAACTATTAAGACTGTAATTGTTCAAAATAACAACCTAAATAAAGCTATAAAAAACGTAAAGCCTCAATATGTATTGGGCAACGAACTACAATACCGTTACACTAAAGAAACTAGTTTTTACGCAGGAAACGAATTTAACTACTTCGAAAATAAAGATTTAAGAGGTGCGAATACAGGTGTACAGTTTATTGAATTAAAAGATTTATATAATAGCTATTTATATAAAGATGTATTGCGAGCAAACCTACCCTATACTTATAATCCAGATATAAATGGAAATTTTTTAATTAATGCTTTAGATACTAACAACCCAAATACAGATGCAGATTATGCTCAAGTTCATTTTACTTTACAATTAAACAAGCTAAGCGAAGGACAAAGCATACATGTTTATGGTAATTTTAATAATTATGCTGTAGAAGAAAGCACACAATTAACTTATTATGAAGACACTAGTACTTACGAAGGTAAACTACTTTTAAAACAAGGTTTTTATAGCTACAAATACATAATTAAAAACGCGGATGGCACTATAGATGAAAATGCCATTAGTGGCAATTTTTTTCAAACCGAAAACAATTACAAGGTACTTGTATATTACAGAGATTTAGGTGCACGTTACGACAGAATAATTGGTTTAGGGGAAGGAAACTCGGTTAACATAACAAACTAAACGATTTTATACAGTGAAAATTTAACCCTATTGATTACTATTTTCGCGATAATTAAGCTAATATTATTACATTAGCTTAGAATTTTAACAAAAAAAATGGTTCAACTAGTTACAAGAGGCATAAAAATTTCGGTAGAGACTAATTTTGAAGGCACATTTTATAAAAATTATAAAATACATTATGCTTTTGGATATAAAGTAACTATAGAAAACCAAAGCAAAGATGCTGTGCAGCTTAACGCTAGGCATTGGACAATTCTTGATGCCTTAAATAATATTGAAACTGTAAACGGAGAAGGTGTTATTGGTAAAAAACCGATATTAAATCCTGGAGAATCCCACATCTACAGTTCTGGATGTTTACTTACCTCGCCTTTTGGCGCAATGCATGGCTATTATACAATGGCAAACTTTACAACTAATACAAATTTTAAGGTTAACATACCTACTTTTAAGTTAAGTGCTCCTTTTGCGATAAATTAAATTATGCTTTAATTAACCGTTTATTAGTATTTTATATAACATATTTTCTTAAATTTTACAATATAAATGTTTCTGAAAAAATACTATAATTGACAAAGCTTATATTCTATTAAACTTAAAAACCTTCTCATTTTGTTCTAAATGAAAGAAATGACAGTTAGAATAATGAATAATTTTATATCCCTCATCATAATTAAAACTTGAATCTTCGGGTTTAAAAACAGCATCACAATCTATATTTCCGTGAGGAGAAATTCGCTTGTAACGATATTCGTTTGGTGTTTCTGTTTTATAAACTTCGTACCAAGCACCAGCAGCAATACCAGAAAGCCATTGTGCATTTTCGTAAAGGCCTTCAACTTTTTTTGGAATAATAGTGCCTACTTTACTTGGTTTATAATCCTTTAATCTATCTAAAAAATTAGTTAGATTTTCTCTTTTTTGAGACCCTTTATATTCTAAAATTATTCCTGTATCTGAAACCTGAAAAGGATAATCGCCAGTGTTTGCCAAAAGTACATTACCAACTGTACTTGGTGTAAACCATTTAGAGCTTTCTAAATCTTTTTTAATCTCTTTATCTGTTAACGAGGCTATTAAACTATTAGTAACAAAACGTGCGCAATTACTTGCCTCTTTTTTAAATGCTGCATAATAAACAAAGCCTCGTTCTTGTTCTTTTGTAATATATGTTCTTGCTTTTTTATAATTTATTTTATTACAAACCGAAGCTATTAATCTTCCATCGCCATGCGTTAACTTTGGTTTGGTGGCTAAAAATTTTAAAATAACATCAAGATTTAAAATCTTATCATCTTTAATTTTAGCCTTAAAAGGAAAATGCAATTCGTTATCTGTATGGCTTCCACGAACTCTTCCGTTAGGCTCTGTAGTAATGTAACGTCCAAAATCATGATATTCTAAGACGCCTGTTTCTTTATTTATTAACACTAAAGCTGCGTGTCCAGCACGAACACTTGTTTTACTCCCAATACCTACAAATCTTAAAAAAGGCGAATACCATTCTGCCGCATGTGAGACAATAGTATCTGGATAAGCTAAGGTTAAAATAAAACCTGTATTTTCTTTTTGGTTACTCATTTATAGACGCTGCAAATTTAAAAGTAGTACTTGATTTTTCAGAAGTATTTAAATTATGAAAAAGCATATGTACTTTAGTATCTGTTTTTTCAATTTGTGTAACACTTGTAGTTTTTACAAAACCACGATTCATAATTACACCAAAGTCCTCATTTCCTTTACCTGCTGTTTTATGAAACTCTAATAGTGATTTTGAAGTTAATTCGTTTTCAGCTTTAAAGGTTTTAAACCAATCGCGTCTTGCTTCTTTTTTTTCTTCAGTGTATAAAGTAGACGAAGACCATATTTTGGTTGCTAAAGGCAATTGTTGAAAATATTTTTTATTAGCATCCCAAACCAATTCATAAAATTTTAAAGTAGTGTTCCAATCTACAATTATAATTGTAAAAGGCTCGATATCTTTAAAATTATAAGATTCAATTGTTGTTTCAATATTATCTGCAGTTAAAAAATCTGTAACAACTACGCCTCTACTTTGCCTATATCTTGGTTTTCTTTCATGGAGTTTAAACCCTCCATTTAACAAACAAACCACTCTGTTTTTTACGCTTGTTCCAATCCAACTTCCGCCAGATAGCTCATCCTTAGGCATTAATAATTGAGTATTATTAATAGTATAAAATTCTGGAGACAAAGCGTTTCTGTTTGGCGCTTCATCTCTATTAGACGTTAAAACAAAATTATTATTTCCTTTATAAAAAACACTTACTGTACACATAAATTTGTAGTCCGATAATGGAATGGCAACTTACAAAAAAATAGTAAACTTTAAGAATTGTTTGACAATTCCTTCAGAAATAAATAGTTAAAATATTTGTACCTTTGCACCTTTAAAATTAGACAACTAAAAACTTTAAATAAAATGGGAAAAGGATTTTTTAATGTACCAATTGCAGTTAACGAACCTGTAAGAGCTTATGCTCCAGGATGCGAACATCGCGAAGCTATTTCTAAAGCTTACCAAGAAATGTATAGTAGCGTTTTAGACGTGCCAATGTATATAAATGGAAAAGATGTAACTACAGGAAATACTAAACCAATGTCTCCTCCTCATGATCACAAACATATAGTTGGAAACTACCATTTAGCAAAAAAATCTCATATAGAAGACGCAATTTCTACAGCTTTAGCAGCAAAAGAAAATTGGGCAAACATGCCTTGGGAACACAGAGCTGGTATTTTTTTAAAAGCTGCCGAATTAATTGCAGGACCCTACAGAGCAAAAATTAATGCTGCCACAATGATGGCACAATCTAAAACTATACACCAGGCAGAAATTGATGCGTCTTGCGAGTTAATAGACTTTTTACGTTTTAATGTACAGTACATGACAGACATGTTTCATGAACAACCAGAAAGCACAAGTGATGCATGGAACAGGCTTGAATACAGACCTTTAGAAGGTTTTGTTTACGCTGTTTCTCCATTTAATTTTACAGCTATTGCTGGAAATTTACCCTCTTGTATGGCGATGATGGGTAATGTTGTGGTTTGGAAACCAAGTGATTCTCAAATCTATTCTGCAAAAGTAATTATGGATGTTTTTGAAGAAGCTGGTGTTCCTCCAGGAGTTATTAATGTTGTTTTTGGTGACCCAAAAATGATTACAGACGTTGTGTTAGCAAGTCCAGATTTTTCTGGTTTACACTTTACTGGTTCTACATTTATTTTTAAAGAACTTTGGAAACAAATAGGTAACAACATACACAACTATAAAACGTACCCGAAAATTGTAGGCGAAACTGGTGGTAAAGATTTTATTGTTGCGCACAAAACAGCAAACCCAATTCAAGTAGCTACTGCAATAGCACGTGGTGCTTTTGAGTTTCAAGGACAAAAATGTAGTGCTGCTTCCCGTGCTTATGTTTCTAAAAGCATTTGGAAAGAAGTAAAAACGCAATTAATAAAAGATGTAAAATCTTTTAAAATGGGCTCTCCTGCAGATATGGAAAACTTTATCACAGCAGTTATACACGAAGGCTCTTTCGATAAATTAGCGAAATACATTGACCAAGCCAAAAAAGATAAAAAAGCAGATATTATAGTTGGTGGTGGTTACGATAAAAGTAAAGGTTACTTTATTGAGCCTACAGTTATTGTAACAGACGACCCAAAATACACAACAATGTGCGATGAGTTATTTGGACCAGTTATGACGATTTATGTTTTTGATGATAAAGATTTTTCTAAAACATTAAAATTAGTAGATCAAACTTCTGATTACGCATTAACTGGAGCAATTATTGCTGCAGACCGTTATGCCGTTATTGAAGCAACAGAAGCACTTAAAAATGCTGCTGGAAACTTTTATATTAACGATAAACCAACTGGAGCTGTTGTAGGACAACAACCGTTTGGAGGTGCAAGGGGTTCTGGAACTAATGATAAAGCTGGTAGTATTTTAAACTTACAACGTTGGGTATCACCAAGAATGATAAAAGAAACATTTGTTACACCAATAGATTACAGATATCCGTTTTTAGGAGAATAATAATTACTATTTGTAAATTACCAAAACCCAAAGTGCTATGCTTTGGGTTTTTTTATGTGAATATTTGTGTATTGTAATACACACAATAACAAAAGACTATAAAAAAATATTACTTTTCACTCTTCGTATTACTTACAACTTCAATAGTAATTGCACAAAACAAACTAAGTAAATTAGAAGTCTCGAAAACTAAAACTGGGATTGTTTTTCCTATGTTTTTATTAATAGATATTAATACATACCAAAACAATACAAACTCGGTTTACTCCTTCTACCAAGCGTATAATGCTATTGTTAAATATAACCTAAGTAACTTTAACTAAACAGAGTGTAACTTTTGCTAAAAGCGAAATTATGCCAAGCACGCTTAGTATAGATACTTTTGAAACTGATTTTATTAATATTAAAAATAATCCTTTTACTAACAAAGTAACCATATTAAGCTCTAAAATAATTGAAAACGCAACAATTTCTATAGTAGATATAACTGGCAAATTAGTGCATAACTCTAAACAAACAATTAGCAATGAGACACAAATTGCTTTAGAAATAGCCTCTGGTATTTATATTTTATTTATTGAAGCTAAAGACAATTATATTTTTAAGACTAAAATAGTTAAACAATAATTATAACTTCATTATAAAAAAAAATACGCTTAAAAAAATTTTTAAGCGTATTAATTAAAAAGTATTTATTATCTATAAATCGAAACCTAAATAAAATTGAAACACTCTGTTTCTTGGTTTTCCCTCATCGTAAATATCACCCAATCCTAGATGATAACGTGCGCCAAGGCGAACACCAGAGTCTGTTTTAAAACCAGCACCAACATTTATACCATAATCAAACTTATTAGGTTCAAATTCTTGAGATGTATCAAACAAGTTGAAACCACTATCAAATTCTTCCTTATGAGAAATGGCAAGTCCTATTTGTGGACCAACTTCTAAAAAAAAGTTTTTAGTTGGATAAATATTTAATGATAAAGGCATATTAATATAATTTACTTTTTGTGTAAATGTAGAATTGCTATTTTTAATCTCATAACCTTGTTGAGAGTATTGCACTTCTATTTGTAATGCTACAGCTTTATTTAAAAAAGACTCGCCATAAAATCCAACATTAAAACCACTACGCTGTTTTGCTTCTCCATCTCCATCAAACTTTACTGAAGCTAAATTGTAACCTCCTTTTAAACCAAAACTCGACTCTTTTGCTTCTTCTTGTGCGTTTAGACTTAGTGTTACTACAAATAGAACGACTAATGCTATTATTTGTTTTTTCATCTTAAAATTATTTTTAATTATTAATATTACTTTCCTCCG
>Ga0114956_1003520_pt1 | contig 12116 bp, 9 predicted proteins | sample MaitaG_FD_87304 | JGI IMG/M metagenome (GOLD analysis project Ga0114956, IMG submission 87304) | Marine algal microbial communities from Maine, USA - Maine_Asex2 metaG | ecosystem: Host-associated > Algae > Red algae > Unclassified | place: Maine, USA | collected 2015-01-05 | reverse complement strand
TTTTTTAATATGTATACTACTATCCATAAAAATTAACCTCCGCTTACTGGTGGAATTATTACCACTTCATCATTCAATTGCAATTCATAATTATCAGAAACGTAACTTTCATTTACTGCAAATGATATTTTTTTTAGGGTATCAAATTTAGGGAGTTTTAAAATGAGTTGTTCCTTAAGTTTTGCAATTGTAGTCATTTCTTCAATAGTTAAAATTATACTTTTATTCTTTATAATATCTTTTGCTATACCATATGCTATTATTTTTATGCTCATCTAAATTACATTCTAATAGTTAAGTAAAGGTAAATATTTAACAATAATTCTTGTAGCCACAAACAACACCAAAATAGCCGTTATAAAGCGAATTGTATTGGCATTAAAATTTGTAGTTCCTATTCTTGAACCAATTTGACCACCAACAAAAACAGCCAAAACTAACGCAAAAACTAAGCTTGAATTAATTTGAAATGTACGTGACTTTAATTGACCTAACAAACCTGCAATTGAATTAATTAAAATAAAAAAACTGGCAGTTGCAGCAATTTTTCTGGCTTTATCCCAATTCATTAAATGAAGAACAGGTGATAAAAAAATGCCACCACCAATGCCAACAAGCCCTGATAAAAAACCTATGCTACCACCTAAGCCTGCATTAAATAAATTTGATTTATTTTTATCTAATATTCCATTTGAATTAGAGATAAAACCAATAGAACGAAGCAAAAGAACAATCCCTGCTACAAACAAAACAATGCCTAACAACAAAAAGAAATTTGCCTCTTGCAATTGAATGGAACCTCCAATAAAAGCGAAAGGCACACTTAAGAGAATTAATGGAAGTGTTGCTTTTACATTTAATAATCCTTTTTTATAATAGATAAAAACGCCTGAACTAACCACTACAATATTACAGATTAAAGCTGTGCTACGAATTGAATCGAATTCAAATCCAAATAAAATTAAAAATGCTAAATAACTGGAACCACCACCAAAACCCACTGATGCATATAATACCGCTATTCCAAAAAACAGTATAATTAAAGACCAATAGTTTAACAATATTTCCATAGTACTAATTAATTCAAATATATTACTTTTGATTACAATGTTAATTGACAATCACGCTAGAACAATAAATTACTTGAGGCTTGCAGTAACTGATAGGTGCAACCTAAGGTGCTTTTATTGTATGCCTAAAAATGGTATTGATTATGTTCCAAAAGCAGCTTTGCTTACTTATGAAGAGATGCTTAGATTGTTGAAAATTTTTGCATCATTAGGTATTTCAAAGATTAGAATTACTGGCGGTGAGCCTTTTGTTAGAAAGGAGATGTTTAGCTTTATTGAGAAAGTAGCGGCGCTAAATGCAATTGAACAAGTTCACATTACAACAAATGGTGTATTCACCGCGCCCTATATTCCGAAGTTTAAAGCTATCGGAATAAAATCTGTAAACCTTAGTTTAGACAGTTTGGATAAGCAACGTTTTATGGAGATTACACGAAGAGATGAATTTGATGCTGTTATGAAATCATTAGAACTTTTAATTGCCAATGATATACCAACCAAAATTAACTGTGTTGTTATGGCAAACAAAAATGAAGCAGACATTTTGCCATTAGTAGCTTTAACAAGAGAAAAAGCAATTGCGGTTAGATTTATTGAAGAGATGCCATTTAACGGAATTGGCAAACGCAATTCAAATATTGCTTGGTCATATAAAAAAATTTTAAATCATATTAAACAAGCATATCCACAGCTAACAAAAATAGAAGATCCACCTTTTAGCACTTCCTTAAATTATCAAATTCCAAATTATAAAGGTTCAGTTGGAGTTATTCCTGCTTATTCAAGAACTTTTTGTGGCACTTGCAATAGAATTAGATTAACAGCAAAAGGCGAAATTAAAACCTGCTTATACGACAATGGTATTTATAGTATAAGAGATTTGATGCGTAGTGGAGCAAATAATGAGACGATTAAAAAATCATTGTTAACAGTAATTGGTAATAGAGCAAAAGATGGATTTGAAGCTGAAAAGATTCGCAACAAGAACAACCCTGTAAGTGAAAGCATGAGCACTATTGGTGGTTAAACTTTTGACTTCAATTTATTTTCAATAGCTAATTTATCAGCTGGTGTATTTGCATTCATAAGTTTTTCTGGCTGGTCAATATTTATCAATTCAATATCACTATTGATGAGCACCTTTCTTGGACAGCTGTAACCCAAGCTTAAAAATTGCAATAATAGTGGATAAGCTTTTGGCTCCCAAATTGTAATTAATGGTTCAGGAAAATTTGTAGCAGGATTAAAAAATGCTGTAGCTATTTTTGCTGGGTTCCTATTCTCAACTAAATGTATAATATCCGATTCTTCAATCAAAGGCACATCACAAGCCAAACTTAAAATAGCATTGTTAGGGAATTTTTGAAAAGCACTAAGTAAACCTCCAAAAGGACCTAAGCCTATAAATGTATCCTTTATAATTTCGTATTCATTATCTTCATCATTTGTAATAGATAGGTAAACGGAATTACAATGCTTCGCCAACATATCGTTACAGACAGCTCGTTGTGTTATATTTCTATATTTTATTAAGCTTTTGTCGGTGCCCATTCTACTGCTTTTTCCACCAGCCAATAATAAACCTAACAATTTAGGGATGCTTAGTTGCAATTGATTCTCTATAAATTTAACGATTAGATTTAATTCTGAAATTTTATAAATGGGTACTTCTTTTTCTGTACACAGTTCCTTAATAAAACTGAAAGGTTGGTCAACTCCATCGGCTAAAACAATCAATTGAATTTTTGTTAATCTATCAATCTTTCTGAATAGAGAATCTTTTTTGTCCTTATTATTAATTACTATTTGAGCATCTCCCTGAAAATGATTTCCATTAATTAAAGTACAATCTGCTTGACTAAATTTTGATTTAATGGTGTATTCATTTGTAAGTTGGTTTTCAGTTATTTGCTCACTATCACCATCAACAATATATTGAGCGGCAATTTTTGAGATGCTTTGTTCGGTATTATCATTATGAGTTGCATCTACAAAGGCGAACTGAAATTTAGTATGTAAATGTTCAATAAGACTATTTGCTAATTGTTGGATAACAGAACATGGCGCTCCCAAAATGGCAAATTCATTTCTTCCATAAAAACCATAATTTGGCTTTGTAAATTTTCTATGTTTCTGATGCTTCTCTTTTGAAATCATTTTTTCCTCCTCTTTTTTCCATCAATTGAATATTACTTATAATTATATCGTGCGATAAGGCTTTGCACATATCATAAATAGTTAAAGCTGCAATACTAACCGCTGTCATTGCTTCCATTTCAACACCAGTTTTTGCAGTAATGCTTGCAGTGGATTCTACAACAATATTTTTCTGTTCATCTATTGAAATATTTATTCGGCAATCTTCTAAACTCAAGGGATGACATAGTGGAATTAAGTCGCCCGTTTTTTTTGCTGCCATTATTCCGGCTATGATTGCAGTTTGAAATACCGAGCCTTTTTTTGAAATGATGTCATTGTTTTGAAGCTTTGATAAAACCTCATTTGGCAATTTAATTTTGCATTGTGCTTTAGCCGTTCTTAATGTTTTTGCCTTATTAGCAACGTTTACCATATTAGGATTGCCAGCTTCATCAATATGTGAAAATTGATTTGTCATTTTAACAAGGTAAAAATTAATTATGAGTTGAAATACAAAAACTAAATATCACGTATAATTATTATTGGAAAAATTTCATTTTCTTTAAAATCTATTCTATCTGCTGGCATTTCCATAAAAGCATCGCTATCCACCAAACCAATTTGATCGCCTGAACCACCTTGTTTAACTGGCGTTGCCGATTTTAAACCATATTCATTCTCATTAATAGACACTTGCATATAATAAGTTAGACTGGGTTTAAACGTTATATCTTCGGTTAATTGACCCAACTTTTTTGGTATTGGAATTAAACCCAAACACGCTCTTAACCAAGGCAAAACATATCTATAAGTACACATAAATGAAGAAACAGGATTGCCTGGCAAAGCAAAAACCAACTTTTCACTTTTAGACTTGCCAAACAAAAATGGCTTACCTGGTCGTTGCTTAATTTTGTGAAACAATTGTTTCACTTCAAGCTTTTTCAATACACTTGGCAAAAAATCGAACTTGCCCATTGATACTCCACCACTTAAAATTAAAGTGTCGTAAGCTTCCAATAATTCTCTTACTTTTTTTTCAATTTCTATTTCATTGTCATTTAAATGCAATTGATGAACTTTCAATTTATATTTTTCAAAAACTGCAGCAATTGAATAATTGTTTGAGCGCCTAATTTGGTGCTGCTTTGGTTGTTCATTTACATTTACCAATTCATCACCTGTTGATAGCACAACAATTTTTGGTAATTTTTTAACTTCAACATTTACGCAACCTACCGATGCCATCACTCCTATTTCTGCTGCTGCTATTAATTTGTTAGCTTTAATTAAAATTGCACCTTGCTTTCTATCAGAACCTTTATGATGTACATTTTGATTTGGTTTTATAAAATCTACTTTTAAAGTAGCAATGTTATTTTTTATCTCAAGGTATTCATACCTAATTACCGTATCTGTATTTAATGGTAGTACAGCGCCTGTCATAATTTCAATACAATCGTTATTGTCAGTCAATTCTATTGGCGTTTGACCTGCAGATTGAGTTGCTTGTATTTTAAAAGTTCTATTTCCATTTTCAAAACTTTCATATTGAATAGCTATTCCATCCATAGTTACTCTGTCAAACGGTGGGAAATCTCTATCTGCTAAAATGTCTTGGCTTAAAATTCTACCTTGTGCTTCTTCAAATGGAATTAATTCAGTGCCAAAATCTCTTTTTTCTTTTAGAATTATTTCAAAAGCTTCTGCAACAGAAATCATTTTTATTTTTTTTGGTCTATTATGAAAATAAATCTAATACATTAATCCTCAATTCACAGCAATATTATGTAATTTCATAAAATGAAAAGTAATGCAATTCTGTTTACAGTTATTTTATTAATTGGTTTTTCAAATTTTACGAGTGGGCAAAGTAGAGCCAATTTTTACACTAATTATGGCACTTTTCAAGCTATATTATATGATACAATTGCACCAATTACTGCTGGTAATTTTATAAGTTTAATAGATGAGGAATTTTATGATGGTGTAATATTTCATAGGATTATAGATGGTTTTGTAATACAAGGTGGCGATCCAACAGGTATTGGTACTGGTGGACCTGGCTATACTATTGATGATGAGTTTGGTGAAGACTTAAGCAATGTGGTAACTACGCTTTCAATGGCAAATTCAGGTCCGAATACTGGAGGAAGTCAATTTTTTATCAACTTAGTTGACAATACTTTTTTGGATCATGATCAGTCGCCCTTATCATCAGCTCACCCTGTTTTTGGAGCCATAATTAAGAAATGGGATATTGTTCAAATTATTGAGGATGTGCCAGTTGATGGAAGTGATAGACCAATTGACGACGTAATTATGGATAGTGTAAGAATTGTTGAACGCTATTATTCTGATGTTGATAATGATGGTTTTGCTTCGGATATAGATTGTGATGATGAAAACCCAAATATAAGCCCAGGTGCTGATGAAATACCAAATAATGAAGTTGACGAAAACTGTGATGGTTTAGCTTTTGTCATTGATGCAGATTCTGATGGCTATAATTCAGATGAAGATTGTGATGATGACAATCCGAACATCTATCCAGGAGCAGAAGAAATTCAAAATAACAACATTGATGAAGATTGTGATGGCGAAGATTTATTTGTTCTTGTATCTGTTGAAAATGATGATTTTAAAAATATTTCAATTTCACCAAATCCTTGCAGCAAGCACTGTGTAATTAAAAATCTTGTTTTAAATGAAACAGAGGCTATCAACATCTATACAAATGAAGGTAAATTAGTAACCAGCATTATAGATTTAAACAACTACATAATAGATACTCAAGCCTACAAAAAAGGAATGTACTTAGTTAAGATACAGTTGAAAAACAAACAATGGAAGGTACTTAAGCTTCTTGTTCACTAAGTACCTCTTTAGGTAGCTTTAATGAAAATACAGTTCCTTTATTAAGTTCTGAACTTTTAATAGCTATTGAGCCATTCATATCCATCAATAATTTTTTAACATTGGCTAAGCCCAAACCAGTACCTTCATAAACGCCTTTGCTGTGGAGTCTTGCAAACATATCAAAAACCTTATTCCAGTATTCTGGTTCTATACCAATGCCATTGTCTTCAATTAAAAATTCATGCGCTTCTCCATCGCCCAAGTAAGTTATTTCAAAAGTTGGGTTTTCATTTTGGTTGTATTTCAATCCATTCTCTAAAAGGTTTTTAAATATTATAAACAAGGGCACTTTAACAGAGGTTATACTTGGTAATGTATTGTAAGAAACTGTAGCATTTTTCTCAGAGATAATTTTTTGAGATGCTGTTATAACCTCTTGCATTAATGTGTCTAAATTTATAATTTCTTTCTTCGAATCACTAATACCATTTTTTGAAAATTCTAAAATGTCTTGTACTAAAATATTAAGTTGAGAAGCACTTGTATTAGCAAAATCAATATAATCTTTTAAGTCTTTTTGATTTTGATTGCCGTTCAACTTGTTTTTAGCTAAACCTGTAAAACTAATTATATTTCTAATTGGCTCTTTTAAATCATGAGAAATAATATAGTTGAATTTATTTAGTTCATAATTTTTTCGGGTTAACTCTTTGTTCGTTGTAACTAAGTCTGCGGTTTGCTCCTCAACTTTTTCTTTTAATTCTTTTGTATATCTTTTCTTTCTTCTAATTGATCGCCAAAACAATATTAACAAAAGCAGTGATAAAGCTAATAGTGCCATCATCGCCTGATTGAATTTTGTTATTTGTTTATTTATTTTTTGCTCAAATAGCTTTTCCAAAAACAAATTTTGGAGCTTATTTTCTGTTTGCGTTATTTGCGACCTTAGGCTGGCGTTCTTCTGTTGATGCACATAGCGTTCAAGGTTTAAACTATCTCTTACTTGTGCTACCATTTCTTTATAATCTAAAGCTTCTTTAAATTTATTGCCCGATTTTTTTAAAGTATACAATAACTCATAAGCATCAAGCAAATCAGTTTCTGTATTTGTTTCAACTCCTAAATCAGTACAAGCTTCTAAAAGCTTTGGTAGCTTTTTATCTTTAGGATTTATTTTAAACATACTTTTTGCTTTATTAAGCATAGCTAAGGCCTGTAACTTTTTAAAATCGTCCTCAGCCTTCACGGCGTTTAAGCTACTATCTGCATACAATAAAGCTTTTTTATATTCCTCTTTTTCATAATAAAACTTGTGGTAAAAAGTGAAGTTTTTATAGATTAAATCGGGTTTATTATAAGTGTCAATTAGTGTTTTATTAGTTTTCAAAATCAATAAAGCAGTATCTTCTTTTCCATCCAAATTTAAAATTTGATGTACTTTCCAATAGTTTTCAATTACTGATAAAGTATCTCCTAATTGAAGCGCTAAGTCTATTGCTTTTTTAACAGCTGAATCTGCACTTTTTAAATCGTTCTTAACTAAATTTATAGTGGCAATATTTTCAAGTGCTTGCCTTTGCTCGCTTAAATATGCATCGCCACCTGAAGTTTTTAATAAGTCTTTAAAATAATTTAGGCCTTTAGCATAAAATTCAATTTTAGAATATGTTTTACCTAAATTATTGTTTGCTGCAATTTCATAGGCTTTTGCATTTAGTTGCCTGCTGTAATTTAAAAGCTCATTACTAATTTTTACAGCTTGTTCTAATGAATCAATATTATAATATGCTTCCCCTAAGTGCTTTAAAAAGTATAGCTTTTTATTAGGATCGTTTTGAATTTTAGCCTCAGCTAATCCTGCTGCGCTATATTCTATTGCTTTGGCATCATTGCTGCCAAAATGTTTTTTTGTAAGCCGAGTATATTTATTTAAAGGTGTTTCATATATAATACCACCAATACTATCAGATATTGATGTAACTACATTGCTCGACCAGCCCGCTTCATTGTTATTATCCTCAACTTGTTGTTGAGCATTAAGTGCAATAGTTTGGGTGATAATTATTAGTAATAATAAAACTATCTTATTCACAAAACGATATTCTATGCACTTCTACGTATAACAGCCCTTATTGTTCGTGTATTGCAGTAGTTTTTCTAAGAAAAAATAGTTTCGTTCGGTTCTTTAATTGTCAAACTTTCTTCGTGCATCAAAGTTTGCTTGCAGGCTAATATTTTAGGTAATTCGTACTTATAATAAAAACGCATAGTATGAATCTTTTCTTCGTAAAATGTTGCGGCAAAACTACCTTTGCTAGTTAATAACATCTCATTTGCTGAAATTGCCATTTTTAACCATTGCCAAGCAATTACAACCGTGCTCATCATTTCCATAAAAATAGTGGCATCAGCAATAAACCTTTCGTGTTCACCTTTCATTGCAAAGCTGATTAAATGCATTAACACTTGTTCTAACTCTTTGAAAGCATTTTTTAATTGTTCGCCATACTTTTGCAAGTCATCATAATTTTTAGCAGCTTTTATAGTTTCAATGATTTCTGCCGTTAACTGTTTCATTGCTGCACCATTTTTCATGGTTACTTTTCTACCTAATAAATCTAATGATTGTATACCTGTGGTACCTTCATACAAAGCCATTATTCTAATATCACGATAGTATTGTTCTAATGGAAAATCTGTACAAAAACCATAACCACCTAAAACTTGTAGTCCATTACTTATAGCAACTCTACCCATTTCAGAAGGGTACGTTTTTACAATAGGTGTTAGTATTTCTAATAGATTATGATACTTTTCTCTTTCGGCTTCATCACCAAACTCACTTAAATCATGATAATTTGCTGCATGCATAATTAAGGATAAAGCACCTTCTACTATTGCTTTTTGCAATTGCAACATCCTTCTAACATCAGGATGGTTTATAATTAACGTTTGCTCTACATTAACTTTTTTAACTCCTTGGTTTGTAACTCTTCTACCTTGCGGACGTTCTTTTGCATAATGTAATGAAGCGTGATAAGCTGCGGTAGCTGTTGAAGTAGCCGACATACCAACATCAATTCTTGCAGCATTCATCATTTGAAACATACATTTCAAACCTTTATTTACCTCACCAACTAACCAACCTTTACAATCATCCTGCTCTCCAAAAATTAAATGAGTAGTACAATAACCTTTTTGTCCCATTTTCTGAAAATCACCACCTGTAATTACATCATTGGCGGCTAAAGAACCATCTTCAGTAATTCTTTTTTTAGGTACAACAAATAAAGAAATTCCTTTAGTGCCTTTTGGCGCACCTTCAATTCTTGCTAGTACTAAATGAACAAAATTTTCCGCATATTCGTGGTCACCTCCAGATATAAAAATCTTTTGTCCTTTCATATTATAAGAACCATCATCATTAGGTGAAGCTGTAGTGGCAACATCACTTAAAGAACTACCTGCTTGTGGTTCAGTTAAACACATAGTGCCGCACCATTCACCAGCTAACATTTTTGGAACATAGGTATCAATCAACTGCTTATTACCAAATGTAACAATTAAATTAGCTGAACCTTTAGTTAAACCAGGATAGCCTGGCAAAACATTACTTGCGCTTTGCGCTATATGACCTAATGCCGCCGAAACTGTATATGGTAATTGCAAACCACCTATCTCAAAATCAAAGGTATCTCCTATTGATCCATTTTCACCTGCATCTTTCATTATTTTACCTACAATAGGATGCACTTTAATTTTGCCATCTTTAAAAAACGCTCCAAACTCATCAACCTCTTTAAAAACTGGATATATTACTTGGTCAGCATAAGACTTACTGCTGTCTAATAAAATATCAAAACTCTGTTTATCGTAATCTTTATATCTTGGTAATTCACATAATTGTTCTACTTCAAGCATTTCGTGCAGTAAGAAACGCAAGGTATTCATATCCATATATTTTGCCATGTTAGCTAAGATATTTGTTTTAAAACGGATTGCAAATATCTATAATTTTTATCAAAAAAACAGCCATTATAGAGGCAGAACCTTTGCAACACAATATTATTTAAAAGAGTGCAATAGAAATTGTATTTTTGCAGCCTTAATTTTAAACCGAATAATGAATTTTAGACTTCAAAAAGCAGCTGTACTTGGATCAGGCGTAATGGGTTCTGCCATTGCTTGCCATTTAGCAAACATCGGAATGGATGTAGTTTTATTAGATATTGTACCTTTTGATATAAGTGATGCAGATAAAAACAATCCAACAGTTAGAAATAGCATTGTAAATAATGCATTGAAAAGTGCTATAAAATCTAAGCCAGCACCTTTATATAGAAAAGCATTTGCTTCAAGAATTACAACTGGTAATTTTGATGATGATTTTGATAAGATTGCTGATTGCGATTGGATAATTGAAGTTGTTATTGAACGTTTAGATATTAAAAAACAAATTTTTGAAAAGGTTGAAAAGTATAGAAAAGCTGGCTCATTAGTAACATCAAATACATCAAGCATTCCGATACATATGTTGGTTGAAGGTAGAAGTGATGATTTTAAGAAGCACTTTTGTGGTACCCACTTTTTTAATCCTCCAAGGTATCTGCGCTTATTAGAAATAATTCCACACCCAGAAACTGCGACTGAAGTAGTTGACTTTTTTATGGAGTTTGGTGAAATTTCATTAGGTAAGCAAACAGTGCTTTGCAAAGACACTCCTGCATTTATAGGTAATAGAATTGGTGTAATGTCGGGCACTAAAATGATAAACCTTACTGTAAAATATGATATGACCATTGAAGAAACCGATGCTGTAACAGGTTCTCTAATTGGATGGCCAAGCACAGGTACTTTTCGCTTACAAGATTTAGTAGGTTTAGATACTATGGATAAAGTAAGCAGCTTTGTGTTAGAAAATGTTGAGAATGATGAATTTATTAATCAATTCAAAGGCAAAGAAAAACCAGCTTACATTCAATTTTTATTAGACAATAAGTTTTTAGGAAATAAAACAGGTAAAGGATTTTATGAAAAAACAAAGCAAAAAGATGCTAATGGCAAAACTATCATCAACGCTTTAAACCTAAAAACATTAGAATATGCACCTTCTGTTAAAGCAAAATTAGATACGGTTAAGTATGCTAAGAAGATTGAAGATATGAGTGAACGCATCAATCATCTAGTGGATGGTGAGGAGCGTGAACATAAATTTTTGAAGGAATACTTTGCTGCCCTATTTGCGTACACCGCAAACAGAATTCCAGAAATATCAGACGACATTTATAGTGTTGATGATGCTATGCGTGCAGGTTATGCTTGGACTTATGGTCCTTTTGAATATTGGGATATGCTTGGCCTTGAAAAAGGAATTAAAATAGCTGAAGAGTGTGGAGAAAGCATGCCAAAGTGGGTTAAAGATTTAGCTGCTAAAGGCATTACTTCTTTCTATAAAAAAGAAGCTGGCAGACATAAATACTACGATTTAACAAGCAATGCTTATGAAGTAGTACCAAGTACAGCCAACTTTATAATATTAGACACTTACAGAGATAAAGAACCAGTTTTAAAGAACAGCGAATGTGTTGTTCATGATATTGGTGACGGTGTAATGTGCTTAGAGTTTACCAGTAAAATGAATGCTATAGGTGAAGGTATTGGTCAAGGATTGGTTGATGCCGTTCAAAAGGCAGAAGAAGAAGGTTGGAAAGGCTTAGTAATTGGAAACAATGCTGATAACTTTTCAGTTGGTGCTAACTTGTTGCACGTTGGTATGTTGGCTGGTCAAAAAGAGTTTGATAAGCTAAGTGAGTTAGTTCACAACTTCCAACAAGTAAATATGCGTTTACGTACCTCAAAAATACCTGTTGTAGTTGCTACACAAGGTTACGTATTTGGTGGTGGCTGCGAAATTTCAATGCACTGCGATGCTGGCGTTTATGCTGCTGAATCATACATTGGTTTAGTAGAAGTTGGCGTTGGGCTTTTACCTGGCGGTGGTGGAACTAAAGAGATGGCATTGCGTGCTTCAGATAAATATTTTGAAGG
>Ga0114956_1003519_pt1 | contig 12116 bp, 10 predicted proteins | sample MaitaG_FD_87304 | JGI IMG/M metagenome (GOLD analysis project Ga0114956, IMG submission 87304) | Marine algal microbial communities from Maine, USA - Maine_Asex2 metaG | ecosystem: Host-associated > Algae > Red algae > Unclassified | place: Maine, USA | collected 2015-01-05 | reverse complement strand
GTTAGCTGAATCCCGAGTCTTGCAAGACCCTTGTAGAGCCGCTGTGCGGTCGACAAGGCGATTGTTGTGTTCGTCGAGTCGATCACAACTCGGCGCCATTGCGACGTCAACGCATCCGCGAACGCAAGATACGGGTCGAGCGGTAGTCCGTCGAGCGTCTCGCAGCGGTACGTATCAGGGTCGAAGGCTTGGGCTGCGAGGCCGGTGTAACGGCGAATCATTTCTTCGAACGTGTCAGCAGACCACACAACGTTGTGCATGGTCTTGACGGGCGCAGATGGCTTGTCGTTGTTGACCGCGTCAGCGACGATCGCCATCAACGCGTCAGCACGACGCTGCGCGTCGCTACGCGCCAGCAGATCTTTCGAGACGTTGCCCTCACCATGCTCGGCTTCAGCCGCAGCCCAGTCAGCGTGAGATTTCGGCGCGCTTTCTCGCACCTTGCGAATACGTCTCGCCTGTGGCGCGGTTTAGCAGCGTGACGACTGGAACCTTGCCAGCCCCTGGGGCGGTGTGGCCGTTTTCGTTCCGGTGGCCGGCCATATGAGTCTTCTTCACCCAAACCCACGCCCTGCTGCGTCAGCTAGCCGAGTAGGTCGGTGACCAGGGCGGCGATAGCGCTGCGTTCGGCTTTGCGCAATGCGACGTGGGCGAACAGCTCTTGACCGCGCAGCGCATCGATCACCGAGATCACACCGTCGTGGTTGCCGACGCGCAGGTTGTCGCGCTGGGCGAAGTCGTGGGTCAGCACGACCCTGCTATTTTCGCCCAAGCGTGACAGCGCGGTCAACAGCACACCCCGCTCGAGGTTTTGCGCCTCGTCGATGATGACGAACGCGTCGTTGAGGCTGCGGCCACGGATGTGGGTCAGCGGTAACACTTCGAGCAGGTCGCGGGCCTCGATCTCACGGCGCACCTCGGGCGAGCAGATAGCGCTGAGGGCGTCGTAGACGGCGGCGGCCCATGGGGCCATCTTCTCAGACTCGTCGCCGGGCAGGAAGCCAAGGTCTTGGCCACCGACCGCGAACAGCGGGCGGAACACGAGCACCTTTTCTTGGGCGCCGCGTTCGACGACCGATTCGAGCGCTGCGGCAAGTGCCAAGACGCTCTTGCCGGTGCCGGCGGGACCGCCGAGGCTCACGATGCCGATCGATGAGTCGGCAAGTATGTCGAGGGCCATGCGTTGTTCGGCGTTACGCCCGCGCACCCCAAACATGGTCATGGTGCTGAGCGGGCGAATCAATCGATCGGTATGCATGCGCCCGATCGCCGACTGCTGCCCGGCGGTCAACCTGAAGGCCGTGTGCACGGGCGCGTCGATGGCTTCTTCGAGTTTGAGTTCGCCGTCGGCGTAGAGCCGGTCGATTTCGGCGTGCTCGATCTCGAGTTCGATGACGCCGGTCCAGCCCGGATCAGCGGCGAACTCGGTGCGGTACTCGTCGGCGTCGAGGCCGAGCACCGAAGCTCGCAACCGCATGGGTAAGTCGCGGGTGACCAGCACGCAGTGGTGGCCATCGTCGGACAGATTCTTGGCGACGCTCAGAATGCGTTCGTCGTTGGAGCCGTCGCGAAACGCGTCGGGCATCGACACTGGTTTGACATGGTTGAGCTCGACCCTGATCGTTCCGCCTTTGGAGTTGATCGGCACGGCGATATCGATCTGGCCGTGTTCGATGCGCACCTGTTCGAGTGAACGCAGCGCCTGGCGCGCCGCCCACCCGAGTTCTAGATGGTGTCTCTTCGCTTCGAGTTCGGTGAGCACAACCAGCGGAAGTACCACGTGATTCTCCTCGAACTGGAACAGCGCCGACGGATCGCTCAGAAGCACCGACGTGTCGAGCACGTACGTGACTGCTTCCTGCGTTGTAGTGCCCGAACTGATGTTTTCGAGGTTACGCGGCGTCGGCGGTCGCTCGCTGGAATTAGTCCAAGAATTGCCTACGGGCAGTCGGTCGAGGGTCTGGCCTACTCTTGAGCAAAGATCGGGGGATCTGATGCTGGCACAAGCCACGGTTGCCTATGACGTGTTGGTGTTCTACGGCGCAATGGCGGTGTGGACCGCGCTGCTTGGGTTCGGCATCAAACGCAAGAGCTACTGGCCGTTCTTGGGCTTTGGTCTGCTGGTCGCGTTGGTGCTGAATGTGCGGTACTTCATCGATGGTCAGGCCGATTCGATCGCGTTCTTCATCGGCATCTATGACACCTTCGACAATCTTGGGCTCGCGAGCAACGAGAGTGCACCTGCGCTCGCGAGCTGCGCCGACAATGCCTGCTCGGTCTGGGGGGATCGCTATACACGGCATCCGTCGTGGGGTGTCGCGTTCTACGACCGGTTCGCGAGCGGTCCAGCGCTGCGCCAGAACCTGTTGTACGCCCACATCTTCTTCAACACGATCGCGTTTGTGCTTCTGCACTACCAGCTGCTGCGCCCCGGCACCACCGCGAACCGCGACCGGCACCGTCGCATTGGTCGGGTGTCGTTCGCCGCGATCACCGCGGGCACGGTGTTTGCGGTCTGGATGGCATCACAGCACGCGACGGTCGGCGAGTACGGCGGCGTCTGGTCGATGTTCGGGTTCTATTCGATGTCGGCCTTTGTCTACGGAAGCGCCGTCATGTCGGTCGTGTCGATTCGCAGCCGAGACCAGGCGGCGCACCGCATCTGGAGCATTCGCTATGCCGGGGCCATGTGGGGAGCGTTCTGGTTGTTCCGCGTGATGCTGGTTGTAACGGGCCCATTGCTGCGGGGCTATGAGTCGGCGTCGCTACTCATCTCGATTTGGTTCTCAGCGCCGCTGGGTATCGCGATCGCCGAGTACATGCGCCGCCGTGGACACCGTTGCATCGAGACTGATGACTCGGTGACCCCGACCCACGCTGCTCCGGCGACGGTCTGACCCAAAATTTACCTCAGGGCCGCGCGAAGCCAAAGAATTCGCAGTTTTCTGAGCCACTACCTCAAATTTCTTGAGGGTGGCGGCGAAAGTTGCGGTATTTTCGAGAGATGGACCCACTGCTTCTCGGTCGTCGCGTTCGCTTCTACCGCAAACAGAGCGGTCTGACCCTCGACGAACTCGGCGGCAAGGTTGGCAAGCCAACGTCGTACTTGTCGCAACTAGAGAACGGCCACGTTGAGGCCCGCATTGGCCTGCTGGGTGAGCTGGCCGAGTCGCTCGGCTGCACCACGGCCGACTTGTTGATCGACGAACCGCCGACGCGGCGCGATGAGCTCGAAATCACGGTGATTCGGGCCCAACACGATGCCCGCTATATCGACCTGGGTCTTCCCGAGTTCAAGCCGACGGCCAAGACCTCTGACTCGGCGCTTGAGCACATCTCGACCCTGTACTCGGCGCTGCAGCAGGCCGAAGACGGCGGTGCCGGCGGCGACGGCGATGATCACCGGCGGGTCAACGTTGAGCTGCGGGCTGAGATGCGCGAGCGCAACAACTACTTCGGCGAGATCGAGGCGACTGCCACCGACATCTTGAGCACCGTCGGCTATCCCGGAAGAGGCCCCGTCAGTGAGCGCATGCTGCTGGCAATGGCCGAGCATTGCGGCTTCACGATTGACCGCGTGCGCGATCTTCCGAGTAGCGCTCGCTCGGTCGCCGACCAGCGCAACCGGGTGATTTACATCCCGCAGCGCGATGACGTCACGACCCGCAACGCGCGATCGATCATCTTGCAGACGCTCGGCCACTTTGTGCTGAATCATCGCGACAGCGACCGGTTCCGCGACTACGTGCGCCAGCGCGTCGAGTCGAACTACTTTGCGGCCGCAGTGCTGGCTCCCGAGGCGGCGATGGTCGACCATCTTCGCGACGCCAAAGAGGCCCGAGACATTTCGGTCGAAGACATCAAAGAGCTGTTCTACATCTCCTATGAGATGGCGGGTCACCGCCTAACCAACCTGGCGACCGAACATCTCGACCTGACCGTGCACTTCATGCGCAGCGACAACGAGGGCGTTGTCTGGAAGGCCTATGAGAACGACGACGTGCCGCTACCGATCGATCCGTTCGGTGGAGTCGAGGGTCAACGTCTGTGCAAAGAGTGGGGTACCCGCCAGGCGTTCACCAGCGAAGACGCTTATGCCCTGCACTACCAGTACACCGACACCGCCGATGGTGAGTTCTGGTGCGTGACCTATGTCGAGGCTGACCGGTCGCCGAGCCACGCGATCACGGTTGGCACCGATGCCCGCCAAGCACGGTTCTTCCGCGGTAGCGACACGAACCGGCGCACAGTCTCGCACTGCCCCGACCCGTCGTGTTGTCGTGAACCACACCCCTCGCAACGCCAACGCTGGTCGACAGTTGCCTGGCCATCGGCGCGCGACCGCAGCCACATCGTGTCGGGCTTGCCGCATTCACAAGAACCGTTCAGCCGCTTCCCGGGTGTCGATCTCGTCGAGGTGTACGGCTTCTTAGACCGCCGCAGCGAGTAGGCCTCAGCCGACGCGGATAGGGCACACGTCGCGGCGCAACCCAGGCTCAGGTCTGGCGGGTGGCCACGAAGCGAGCCAGTTCGGCCAGTTCGACCTTGGCGGTCTCGGTGAGCGTCACCTCTTCGAGCGCCGCGATCGCGGCTGCGAGATGATGATCCGCGATTGCTTCTACCTCGGTGCGAATGCCCGCCGATTCGAGCTCGGCCGATAGATCAGTGATTTGCTGTTCGCTGAGCTCGTGAGCGAACGCGGTGCTCACCATTGCGGCGATTTCGCCGCCGCGATCAAAGGCAACCGCGATCGGCATCGACTTCTTCTGCTCGCGCAGATCGTTACCGACCGGCTTGCCGGTGCGCGCCGGGTCGCCCCATATGCCGAGCACATCGTCGACGGCTTGGAACGCCAGCCCCATCGAGGCGCCGTAGCGTTCGAGCGCTTCGACGGTCGGGTCATCGCCGCCGCCGAGTACACCGCCGATCGCAACCGACTGAGCGAGCAAGGCGCCGGTTTTGTTGGCTTCCATCGTCAGACAGTCGTCTAGGGTGGCCGTGTCGCGTCCGTCGAGAGCGACATCTTGCGCCTGGCCCGCGATCATCGCCGAGGTGGCCTTGGCAAGTCGGGCCGTTGCGGCCATCGATCGTGGCGTGACGTCTTCTTGCAGCAGTACCTGAAATGCGAGCGCGTGCAGCGCGTCGCCCACCACGATCGCGTCGCCAACACCAAAGACATCCCAGACCGTGCGGCGATGGCGGCGCACGCGGTCATTGTCCATGATGTCGTCGTGGATCAGCGAGAAGTTGTGGATGAGTTCTAAGGCCACCGCTCCATCGAGTGCGGCCTCGGCGGTGCTTCCGACCGCCTCGGCACCGAGCACGGCAAGCGCCCCTCGCATGCCTTTGCCGCTGCCCGTCGTGGCGGGGGCACCGTGCTCGTCAGTCCAGCCGAGGTGATACGAGGCCCGAAGCATCAGGTTCTCGTCGAGGGTCGCGACCGCGGCTCGAAGAGCGGGGTCGATCAGGCGTTTTCCGCGCTCGAGCACCTCAGGCGTCACAGCTGCAACGTTACGCCGTCGACGCTGCGGCGAGGGTGCGATCGCGCGAGTTTCGCGAACAGCTAAGAGTGGTCGCTGCGCCCCATTTTGGGCACCGACTGCCTAGCTCGGAATACAAACGGCCCAAAACGCGTCATACTTGCACGCCGGTCCGTTCAGGGCCGGGCGACTAGAAGAAAGGGTCGGCGCCATGGGTGTGTTCGATTTTGTACGTGATGTAGGGGCCAAAGTCGGTATTGGCAAGAGCTCTGATGAGCGTGAGGCCGAGGCCGCCGCCGCCGAGCACCAGAAGAACGCTGCCGAGCGCCAGAAGCGGTGGGAAGCAGCCAAGGCTTCTCAGCGCAAGAAGATGGCAGAACATCAGGCATCTGATGCCGCCGCGGCCAAGAAGGCCGAAGCGAAGCGCGAAGCGTTCAAGGCCCGCAAGGCCGAACGCGTCAAGGCCGCCGCTACTCGTCGCTTCGAAGAGCACAAGCAGTCAAAGGAACTCGAGGCGTACGTGCGTGCGCTCGGTCTCGACGACGAGGGCGATGTCGACATCCGGTTCGACGACGGCGTCGCGTACATCGAGGGCCTCGTGCCTGACCAGGAAACCCGCGAGAAGATCATTCTCGCGGTCGGTAACGCCGAAGGGGTCGGTCGCGTCAACGAAGAGATCGAGGTCGCTGCCCAAGAGCCAGAGGCCGTGATGCACACCGTCGCGCCGGGCGACACGCTGTGGGCTATTGCCGACAAGGTCTACGGCGACGGCAATCGTTACCCCGAGATCTTCGAGGCCAACCGCCCAATGCTCACCGACCCCGACCTCATCTACCCCGGCCAGGTGCTTCGCTGCCCGCCGCTCGGCTAGCGCCTCGCTAACCGAGTTTGGCTACGCCAAAGTCGACGTGGTTACACATGACTTGCTAACTGTCAGTTGAGAACGCCCGTTTGGGGCTTTTCGGCTGGCAGTTGGCCTTTTTGGGCATGCGCGTGTTGACCGTGCCCAACGGATAATCCGCAGCCAGAAACCCGAGGAGCGAAGCGACGAAGTTTCGATTGCGAAGCAGTTAGCTGTTTTGGAGGACTTCGGCGCCCTGTGCGGGGAAGACGGGCCATTGCTGGGGCTCGACCGTGGCGGGTTGTTCGGGTGGCGCCTCGTAGCGGGCGGCGACGTGCGCCATGAACTCGGTCTGCGACGAAGCTTCCACCATAGCGACGGCGGCGCCGGCGAAACCGCCGCCCGTCATACGAGCACCAAAACAGCCCGGCGCGGCCTGTGCGACCTTGACGATGGCGTCGAGCCCAGGGCCCGAAACGTCGTAGTCGTCGCGCAGGCTGGCATGACTGGCGTTCATGAGTTGGCCAAGCGTCACGGCGTCACCGGCACGCATCGCTGCGACGGCATCGAGGGTTCGCTGATTTTCAGAGATCACGTGACGGGCCCGTCGCACCAAACGTTCGTCATCAACAGCGTCGAGACGAACGAGATCGTCGAGCGACGCATCGCGCAGCGCTCTGACACCAATGATGCTGGCCGCTGTTTCGCAGTCGGCTCGCCGCAGCGCGTACTCAGAGTCGACGAGCTGGCGGCGGGTGCCGGTGTCCATGATGATCACCACGGTGTCGGCCGCAAGCGGGGCCGCGCTGATTGTCAGGTCGCGGCAATCGATCAGAGCGGCGCTTCCGGCGGTGGCGGCAGCTGAAGCCAGCTGGTCCATGATGCCGCTCGGGAAGCCCATGACATCGTTTTCGACGCGTTGGCCGACGAGAGCCAGTGCCTGCGGGTCGAGGCTGGCGTCGGCTGCGGCGAGGCTGGCGAGCCCGGCTGCGATCTCGAGCGCTGCCGATGACGAGAGGCTGGCACCTGCGGGAATGTCGCTGGCCAGCAAGCCCTGCCAGCCTCCGACGCGGTGTCCGTCGCCCGTCAACAGGTGGGCCATGCCGTGCACGTAGGTCGCCCAGCCGGCTTGCGGGTTAGGCACGTCGTCGATCGCAATGATCGACGGCTCGAACCCTTCGCTGGTGGCCTCGATGATTCGATCGTCGCGACGGGTCGCGGCAATGACGAGGTCGAACGGCAGCGCCATTGGCAGCACGAAGCCTTCGTTGTAGTCGGTGTGTTCGCCGATCAGGTTCACGCGCCCGGGCGCACGCACGATCAACGTTGGTTCGTGGCCGTAGCGAGCGCGGTACCCGTCGATCGCGCGAGCCTGAGAGTCGGGTGCCTGCGAGGTGCTATTCATCAGCTTGAGTCTGCCAAGATTTCTGGAGCATCGACTGCAGCCGCGGCTCGGCTGGTGTCGCTTTGTTGGAAGTACACCAACATGGCCAGCGCGAAAACGGTGATGGCCATGCCAATGATCTGCATCGCCACCAGTGGCTCGTCGAGAAACGCCCACGCCAACGCCGACGAGACGACGGGCACGAACAAGGTGAACGTTGACCCGAGCCATAGCGCGATGCGCGGCAGTGACCAGTTCATGAGGTTGTGGCCGAGCACCCCGGCGCCGAGTGCCATGAGCAACAGCCAGCCCCACTCGGGCAGCGTTGGCCATGCAAGAGACTGCCCAAAGAGCAGGGCGAGCGGAGCGTTGGTGACGGCGACGATGATGGCCGTCGAGATCGTGAAGTCGGTGGGTGACACCCGGGCGTTGACGTCTTTGGCGATCACGAAATACGTCGACCATGACGCGAGCGCTCCAACGGCGGCGAGGTCGCCCCAGATGTTGCCCTCGCCTGAGCTGCTTCCGGCCAGCACGATCACGATCGCTCCAGCGAGCGCGACCGCCCCAAGCGCCACGTCTCGCCGCATGACCTTTTCGCCGAGGAAGCGCACGCCGTAGAGCGTCAGTACGAGTGGCTGAAGCGAGCCGATCATGGTGGCGTTGACCACCGTCGTCAGTTTGATCGCAGTGAAGAACAAGGCGACGTCGGCGGCCAGCCAGAGCCCACCCGGGATTGAGGCGACGAACGCGGCCTTGGTCAGTGGTTGGTTTCGGATTGCCCGTGACGCGCCGATGATCACGGCATAGGCCCCGAATCGATAGGTCACGATCGCGAGCGCGCCCATGGTGAGCCATTTGGCGACGACGCCCGATGCGCCCCACGCGGTAACGGCAATTGCGGCGCCAATCAGCCCAGCGCTGGCACCCGTCGGCGCGTGCAGAGGTCGCCCGGGCATCGCCAAAGCCTAGGAGACACCTGTTGCAACTGTTGCTTCTGTATGAAGAACGCGACGAACGCGTAACTCTTGGCGTCAGACTGGTGTCTAATGAAGTGCGCCACGGGACTGGCGTGCACTGCCACTACCGAGCCAAGACCGAAGAGAGACGTCTGTGTCGAGCGGAATCGAAGCATTAGAGCTCGTAAAGAGCGTTGAACCGACCATCGCAGAATTGATGGAAGCTCATCGCAGCCGACGCGAGCACTGGTACTACCAAGACTTGGTTCCGTGGGAAAAGGGCCGCAACTTCGTCGACGAGCCCTGGGATGAGTCGCAGGCAACGCTTCGCCCCGAGGTTCGCACTGCGCTGGTGCTGAATCTGCTGACCGAAGACAATCTTCCCTACTACTACTCGTTGTTCCAGCCGTACTTCGATGAAGAGTCGCCGCTCACCCATTGGTCGCGGCTGTGGACCGCCGAAGAAGGCCAGCATGCGATCGCGATGCGCTCGTATCTGATGACCACCCGCAACTGCGACCCGCGCATCCTCGAAGACGAACGCATGCAGGTCGTCGAGACCGGGTGGTTTGGCAACTTCGAGAACATTCTCGACATGTTCTGCTACACCTCGGCCCAAGAGTTGGCGACCCGGGTGAGTCACCGCAACGCAGGCGCCAAGTCTGACTGCGAGATCGCCCACACGATGATGTCCAAGATCGCCGGCGACGAGAACCACCACTTCTTGTTCTACCGCGGCGTGACCACTGCGCTGCTCGAGCAGAACCCCAGCGCCGTGCTGGTGTCACTTAACCGCCAGCTGCAGAACTTCGAGATGCCCGGCACGATGATTCCTGGCTTCGGCCGCCGGGCGTTGGCGATGGCCCGTTTGGGTGTCTACAACTTGCGCATTCACGCCGAGAACGTGATTGCTCCTCTCGTGCGCCACTGGAAGGTCGACGAGATCACCGATCTGACACCCGAGGGCGCCCAAGCCCAAGAAGCCATTCTGGCGATCGTGCCCGAACTTATCGAGCGAGCCGAACAGTTCGAGCGCCGCCAAGAGCGCAAGAACCGCTCAAAGGCCCCCGCCGCCGTCGCCTAGCTCACCTCACCGGCTGGGCCGGTCGTTCTTAGTGCGGTTTGCCCGCTCAGAGCGTGGGAAGTGCACCAAGTTGCTTCCCGATGATCTTGCAAGGCGATGATCTCGCACGGCGATGGTCTTGCAAGGCGATGATCTAGAAAACAGACGAAGCCTCCGCAGTGTGCGGAGGCTTCTGCTCTGCGCGCTCGGAGGGACTCGAACCCCCAACCTCCTGATCCGTAATCAGGTGCTCTATCCAATTGGGCGACGAGCGCAGATCGCACAGGGTAGCGACCCCAACCGCAAAGTGGCTAGTGCAATTCGTCGCAACTCACTCGGCGTCGAAGGCGGCACGGAGTTTCGGCGTCGCCTTGATGCGATAGCTGTCAGCGAGGTAGCCGATCAGGTCGTCTGGGTGGACGTCGGCAAGTCGGATCAGCACGCCGCCGTGGCCGTGGTAGTGCGGTGTCTCGAACACGACGCCGCCCGACGACTCGATGAGCGCTGGCTTTTCGTCGAGGTCCGACAGCACCACGAGGACCTCAGTGTCATCGACGCCATCGCGGTGATGTTCCCGGTCGCCCCACATGGGGGCAAATCCCTTGGCCCCGACCTTGAGGCCCGGCGTGCCGTACCAGATGGCAGCAGTGACGCTCGGCCAATCGGCCGTCATCGCGACAATGCCGTCGTAGCTCGTCGCCATCGCTCCATGGTGACGCCGGATCGGTCCGAGCGCAACCGCCCGAGCAACCTGAAGTCAGTCGACCTGGCGAGGAAGCTGCTCGCTGAGGGCATCAATTGATGCCAGAACATCGTGTGCGACCCAGATCCGCCGAGTTGTTGGAGCCCAGACGCTCGATCTGCGCAGTATTCCGGCATCGGTGAGTTGCGTGGTGAGCTGCGACGCTCTGGCGGGGGTAACGCCGTAGTTGCGTTGGATCATGAGCGATGTCAGAACGGGTTGCCCGACGAGGTCGTCGAGTAGCCGTCGGGTAACCGATCCCGTTCGTGTTGGCACGAGGTCGTGAAAACGTCGACGGAGGTTTGTGAGGGAACTGAGCAGGCCTGAGGCCGCGACCGCTCCGGTCTCCACGGCGACGTAGAACGTTGTCAGCCATGTGTCGAGATCGCCCTCTCGGTAGGCGTTGAGGCCGTCGATGTAGGCACTGAGATTTGTCAGGAGACCGTGAGCGACCGGGACTGGAACGTTGGACTTGCCGATGACTCGATGGATGAGCGCGCGACCGATTCGCCCATTGCCATCGACGAACGGGTGGATCGTTTCGAACTGCGCGTGCGCAATCGCAGCCCGCGTCAAGTCGGGTACGTCGTGTCGACCGATGAAGAGAATCAAATCCTCGATTAGCGCGGGAACCTTGCCATGCGGTGGTGCCTCGAACTCGGCGTGCTGGCGCGACGGTCCGATCCAGACGGGGCAGTCGCGCCATTCACCGAGATATCTACGATCGAGGGTCGAATCGGATCGAAGCAGCGATGCGTGAAGTGTCTTGAACCATTGATCAGAGACAGCGACACCACCGATATCGAGTGACTCTTGGACAGCGGCAACTGCGCCCGCCACGATCTGGGTCTCGCGACCATCTTCTGAAGCGAGCGCGTCGCCTTCTTCGTCGAGGTCCGCGAGAACAACGGCAAGCCCCTCGCTTGTGGCGTTCACCTGTTCGATCCGAGAAGACGCGATTGCATCGCTGCGAGTAAGCACGGTGACAAGGTGGTCGAGCTGCGGGGCGCCAGCGTCGAGCGCGTGATTGCCGAGCTGCTGGATGGCGGAAACCGCACTGGCGTAGCACTCGCCGACTGGCCCCGGCTGACCTACCGGGAGTGCTTGGTTTGCAATGCGTGCAGGGATCGACTGCGTGACGTCAAAGCGCGGTAGTGATGAGTCATCCCAATCGCGAAAGCTGTCGTTGTCGACCTGTACGACGTGCTTCTTCACGGCTGGCCACATGCAGCCACGATACACTTGATTTAGCTTTGACGTCTTTACCTTAATTATCTCAGCGTGAGTTAAGGTACTGCACCTCGGTCTCGGTGGAGATGCGAGCGCAGAGACTGCCTGGCCGCATTGAATCTCAGTTGGTCGCAAGCTGCAGCAACTGGGTCGTACTTCCTTCGCCCGGAACCGCCATTGTGAAGACCGATGACACGCCCGAACTGAACAGGCTGCCTGACTCTGCGGTCCACAGGAGCGGCAGATCATTTGGCACGACGGGAAGTTCTTCAACTGCAAGATCGAGCGGAAGGAGGGGTGTCGTAGTTCAGGACATCCCGAAGGCATGTGTCAGGACATCGTGAAGGTTGTTCGGGTGATTGTGGTGGATGTCGAAACGTCGTTCGATCATTTTGTCGGTGGTGGTGGAGGGCCGGT
>Ga0114956_1003515_pt1 | contig 12119 bp, 10 predicted proteins | sample MaitaG_FD_87304 | JGI IMG/M metagenome (GOLD analysis project Ga0114956, IMG submission 87304) | Marine algal microbial communities from Maine, USA - Maine_Asex2 metaG | ecosystem: Host-associated > Algae > Red algae > Unclassified | place: Maine, USA | collected 2015-01-05 | reverse complement strand
TGCTGAAAGGGCCAGATTAGATGAAGAAAACCTGATTCCTTATTATCATGATTTCTGTTGTGCAAAAGAAAGTATGTACAAAGCCTACGGAACAAAGGAGCTGGATTTCAAAGATCATATGCATCTTTATCCATTCAGATTTTTCAAGGATCAGATTGAAATAAAAGGGTGGGTCAAAAAGGAAAAGATTTTTCAATCATATGATGTCTATGCAGAAAAAATTGATCAAGATTATCTAGTATTCTGTCTATCTGCTTAATTACTGTTACAATGAATAGTAGAATTGTATTTACGATATTGATTTACTGCTTCTCACTCTTATTCCTGAGTTGTAAAGATAAGTCTGAGAGACTGTCAGCGTCTGAACCTGCTGAGGTGCTGAGCAAGGAAATACCGCAGGATTTTATTCAGTTCTATCTGAAGTTCTTTGCTGATACCTCTTATCAAAAAGAGCATATCGTTTTTCCATTGAAAATGCAGTCAGACGGCCAACCTTGGTCAGCTGAAGACTGGACTTATCATAAGCCGTTCAATGACGAGGGAGGATTCCAGCAAGAATTTCTGAATATGAAAGGATTGATTTTAGAGACCATCAGTGACCCCAAGGGCATGTACAAGATGGAACGTCGATATATGAAGTCAGGTGATGCTTATGAACTTATTTACTTCACAGTGATGAACGCCTTTGAGAATTCTGATGACTGGGAATCGACTAGTCAGTAGCTTTTCGTTTCCTATGTCTTAATCTTTATTGATTAGTTAGGTTTTAAGACTCAATCGTCTCGTCATATCCTTGGGAACACCCTCACCTTATTTTTTTGAATAGTACATAACGATGCTTTAGGTCACAGGTTCTTCTTCCTCCATATAGCTCTCGATCGGTAAGCAGGTGCAGATAAGATTTCTATCACCATAGGCATTATCCACTCGTCCTACGGTAGCCCAGAATTTCTGACCATTCTGCAAGTAGTCCAGTGGATAGGCTGCTGCTGATCTTTTGTAACTGTGATGCCAGTCGTCTGCAATTATTTCGTGCATGGCATGTGGAGCATTATTCAGAACATTATCTGAAGCATCCAACTGGCCATTCTGGATCATGGAAATCTCTTTTCTTATAGATAGTAGCGCTGCGACAAACCTGTCCAGCTCTCCCTTGCTCTCACTTTCCGTAGGCTCTATCATGATAGTGCCAGGAACAGGAAAACTGAGTGTCGGTGCATGGAAGCCATAGTCTATGAGACGCTTGGCCACGTCCTCCGCTGAGATACCATCATCTTTGAATTCTCTCAGATCAACGATCAACTCATGAGCACATCGACCATTTTTTCCCGTGTAAAGTATATCGTACTCTGACTCGAGCTTTGCCTTGATATAATTGGCATTCAGGATGGCGAGCTCTGTAGCTTCTCTGACGCCTATTTTCCCCAGCATTCTTATGTATCCATAAGAGATGAGCAAGATGCTGGCACTACCCCAAGCCGCGGAGGAAACAGACATGGTTGCTTTATCGCTATTCTCTTGATAGGGATGTCCAGGGATATACGGCAGTAGTTTTTCATTTACACAGACTGGACCCATGCCAGGGCCACCGCCGCCATGCGGAATGGCAAAAGTCTTATGCAGATTCAAGTGACAACAATCAGCATGAATAGCACCTGGGCTGGTCAGCCCGACTTGTGCATTCATATTGGCGCCATCCATATAGACTAGTCCCCCGGCATCGTGAATAAGATCACAAATTTCTATGATAGCCTCCTCAAATACGCCATGCGTGGACGGGTAGGTAATCATAATTGCTGCCAGCTCATCTTTATACTGTGCTATTTTTTCTTTAAGGTTTTCTACAGATATGTTGCCTTGTTCATCACAAGCGGTCACAACAACTTTCATCCCAGCTATCACTGCACTGGCAGGATTAGTGCCATGAGCAGAAGACGGAATGAGAACGACCTTGCGATGATCCTCTCCTCTGTCCTTGTGATAAGCTCTGATAAGAACCAGTCCCGTGTATTCTCCTTGTGCTCCAGAATTAGGTTGCAGCGTGCAGCCCGCAAAGCCTGTTATCTCAGAAAGGTAAGCTGCCAGTTCGTCAAATATTTGTTGGTAGCCTATGGTTTGATCCATGGGAGCGAACGGATGGATGGAGGAAAATTCTGGCCAAGAGACAGGAATCAATTCAGTGGCTGCATTGAGTTTCATAGTACAGCTGCCGAGCGGAATCATTGTGTGGACCAGAGAAAGATCTTTGTTCTCCAGAGATTTTATATACCGCATCATTTTGGTTTCAGTGTGATGGGCACTGAATATGGGATGCTCGAGGTATGCAGTTTGTCTTTTGAGTGACGCAGGCAAGCCGTATTTCACGCCATTGGAAAACCCAGTTTCCGGATTGTAGGAAAATACATACTTGATGTCTTCAAGATCGGTTTTGTTGACCGATTCATCGAGACTTACAGTTATCGTATTTTCATAAAAATGCAGATTGATTTTTTTCTCCGTACATCTTTCAGAGATTGCTGCTCTTTCTGATTCTGAGCAAGCTATGGTCAAGGTATCGAAGAAACTATCGTTAGTTACCTTATACCCTCTGGACTTAAGATGATGATGCAGATGAATGGTGTCATCATGAATTTTTTGTCCTATGGCTTTCATGCCATCAGGACCATGATAGCAAGTGTATAGGGAGGCCATTATTGCCAGCAAGGCTTGAGCTGTGCAGATATTTGAAGTGGCCTTTTCTCTTTTGATATGTTGCTCTCTGGTTTGCAGCGCCATTCTCAGGGCTTGATTGCCATATCTATCCTTGGAGATGCCTATGATTCTTCCTGGTATCTGTCTTTTGTATTTCTCACTGGTAGCAAAATAGGCAGCATGCGGCCCGCCATATCCCATCGGTACACCAAATCTTTGTGTATTGCCCACCACAACATCAGCGCCCCACACTCCAGGTGCTTCCAGTAAGGTCAGACTCATTAGGTCAGCGGCGACTATCAATAGTTGATCTTGTGCATGGAGTCGCTCAGCAAATTCCGCATATTGTTCTACTGAACCGTGAGAGTTAGGATATTGTACTAGAGCGCCGAAGAATTCTTCGTTCAGGTCTGTTGTCGAGTAGGGTCCTTCCACTATCTCTATGCCCATGGGTTCAGCTTTACCATATACGACCGCTTTGGTCTGGGCAAAGGTGTTTTCATCTATGAAGAACTTACGGACAGGGGTTTTAGACCTTTTGTTTTTTATGCCATAAGCCATCATCATACCTTCGGCTGCAGCTGTGCCTTCATCCAATAGGGAGGCATTAGCGAGGGGCAGCCCAGTCAGATCGCTGACCATCGTCTGGAAATTAAGAAGTACTTCCAGTCTCCCCTGTGAGATTTCTGCTTGGTAGGGGGTGTACTGGGTATACCAGGCTGGGTTCTCAAAGATATTTCTCAGGATGACTGATGGTGTCAGCGTATTGTAATAGCCTTGACCTATATAGGATCTGTGCAATGAATTCTTAGCGGCTATTTTTTTCAGCTCTCTTAGATACTCATGTTCTGACAAGGCGTCAGGCAAGTCGAGCTCTTTATGAGATCTGATATTAGGAGGAACCGTTTGATCTATCAGTTCACCTAAGGTTGCTATGCCTAATACCTCCAGCATATCCTTTATTTCGGACTCTGATGGTCCGTTATGTCTATTTGAGAATGGTTTCATTATCGTATCGTTGCTTAGCCTAAAAGTATTAATAAAGGAACTAATTATTAGTTCATTTATAGACATAAAAAAACCCTTACCTCCAAAGAGACAAGGGCGCTTCAATTGGTTTTTTGAAGCCTTATTTCATTTTGAATGCTGTCTTCAATTTTTTGACAAAATCCAATTTTTCCCAAGGGAAAGTCTCTACAGTCATAGTCTTGACCTTTCCTGAACCATCCTTAAAGGAAACTTTCTTTTTCTTAGGGGTTCTACCCATATGACCATAAGCAGCTGTCTCAGAGTAGATAGGTGTTCTGAGCTTGAGTCTTTGCTCTATCGCGTAAGGTCTCATATCGAATATCTTGCTGACGATATTGGCTATCTGGGAATCAGACTTCTTGATATTTGCCGTTCCATAAGTGTTGATGTAGATGTTAGTGGGCTTGGCCACACCGATAGCGTAAGATACCTGCACCAGTACTTCATCACATATGCCAGCCGCCACAAGATTCTTGGCTATATGTCTGGTCGCATAGGCTGCAGATCTGTCTACTTTAGAAGGGTCTTTTCCTGAGAATGCCCCTCCTCCATGAGCTCCTTTTCCACCGTAAGTGTCCACGATGATCTTTCTACCAGTCAGGCCGGTGTCTCCATGAGGTCCACCTATCACAAATTTTCCAGTCGGGTTGACGTGATATTTGATCTCACTGTTATCTATCAGTTTTCTGACAGAAGCTTTGACTTTCTTTATTACTCTTGGAATGACGATCTTCTGGACATCAGCTTTGATTTTTTTGAGCATTTTATCTTCAGCTGCAAAATCATCATGCTGTGTACTGACCACGATTGTGTCTATCGCTTCAGGCTTATGATTGTCAGAATACTTGATTGTGACTTGAGATTTGGAATCTGGTCTTAGATAAGTCATCTCCTTGCCTTCTTTTCTAATGGCTGACAATTCTATTAGGATCTTATGTGATAGATCCAGTGCCAAAGGCATATAGTTTTCGGTTTCATTTGTTGCATAACCGAACATCATTCCTTGGTCTCCTGCTCCTTGTGCATTGGCCTTGGCTTCAAAGTTGTTCTTTTTTGCTTTTCTATCGACTCCTTGATTGATATCAGGCGATTGTCCATGTATACTGGATAGCACCCCACAAGAATCGGCATCAAACATATATTCAGACTTGGTGTAGCCGATACGCTTGATAACGTATCTGGCTATTTGTTGTACATCCAGATAAGTTGTCGTATTGACTTCACCTGCAAGTACGACTTGACCTGTAGTGACTAAAGTTTCACAAGCAACTTTTGAATTTTTATCAAAGGCTATGAAGTGATCCACCAATGCATCAGAAATCTGATCTGATACTTTGTCTGGATGCCCTTCTGATACTGATTCTGAGGTGAATAGATATGACATGATTATATGATTTTTGTTCAATTATCAGAGCGGACAAAAGTCTCATTTTATTTAGACATAAATAAATAAATCAGCTCTAACCTTGATAATAGTGGTTATATATCGGTGTTGCTGGGCAAAAAACCTACACAATGACATTTTCCAGTACTGCTCTACCTTCCAGATACGCTGTCAGCTGGTCGCCTTTCTTGATAGGCCCTACTCCAGCCGGAGTTCCTGTATAAATGAGATCTCCTGCTTCCAAGGTAAAAATCTGAGATAAGTAATGGATAAGGTAGTCCATCTTGAAGATCAGGTCTCTAGTGTTGCCTTGCTGTACGGTTTTGCCATTGAGATTCAGATGAAAATTGAGTTTATCGAGGTTATAATCTTTCTTGTGATAGTAGCAGCTGAGGGTGGCAGCATTATCATAACTCTTGGCAATTTCCCATGGATGGCCTTGGGATTTGCAAGTTTCTTGGATATCTCTGGCTGTATAATCTATTCCTAGTGCTACGGCACCTATGTACTTAGGTGCAGCTTTCTGAGGGATGTTTTTACCGCCCTTGCTGAGCATTATAACTACTTCCAGTTCGTAATGTACTTTATTAGAGAAGGCGGGGTACGGCACCTTCATGTCATTGCATAGAGCGGTATTGGGCTTCATGAAAATGAGAGGCTGGGAAGGGATTTTGTTGTTCAGTTCCTTAGCGTGGTCCACATAATTACGACCGATGCAGAATATTTTCATCTTAAAATTTTACGTTAGTCAGTCCACAGAGATCCTTGACTTCTCTGATGGTTTCTTGGGCTCTCGCCCTGATATTGGCGCTGGACTCTTTGATTTGGTTTTTGATGGCTTTCTTGTCCTTGGTTATTTCAGCCTTACGGCTAATGAAAGACTCACTGAGATTAACTAAGGTGTCCGCTACAGTTTTCTTCAGATCGCCGTAGCGTAATTCTCCGTTATCATAAGTGGCCATATGGTTATCTATTCCTTCCTGATTGCCAGCTGCTTTGAGTAGCTGAAATAGATTGCTTATGCCAGCGCTCATCTTATCACCATCAGTATCTCCAGAATCTGTTACAGCGCTACTTATCTGTTTTCTCAATCTTTTCTCTTCGGCAAATATGCTGATGTTGTGTTTCTCACCTGATGACTTGCTCATTTTCTTGGAAGGATCAGCAGTCGACATGATCTTAGGAGTCTCAGTTCTGAGCATCTCTGGTAAGACAAAATATTCTGTGCCCACTTGATTATTGAATCGATTAGCTATTTCCTTAGTCAGTTCCAGATGTTGTTTCTGATCCTCACCCACCGGTACATAATCGGCTCTGTAGATAAGGATGTCCGCAGCCTGCAGCACGGGGTAGTCATAAAGACCCACTGATATGAAATTATCCTTGCCTTCCTTACTCTGTTGACTCTTGTCTTTGAATTGAGTCATGTTTTCTACACGACCATAAGAAGCAAAGTTATTCAGTATCCACCCCAGCTCTGCGTGCTCTGGCACGAGAGATTGTATAAAGAGGTTCTCTATCTTAACACCTACTGCTAAGAGGTTATAGATCAATTCCCAGGTGTTCTCTCTGAGTTTCTTGGGATTGTAGGGCATTGTCATGGCGTGATAATCCACGACGCCATACATGCATTGATATTCATCCTGTAGTCTGACCCAGTTCTGCACTGCGCCAAAGTAATTACCGAAGTGCATGTCCCCTGTGGGTTGGATGCAAGAAAGGACTGTTTTAGGTGTAGACATTTGACTCTGATTTATTGATACATTGAGTTTAGCAGGCTGCGATGACGGATATTTCTATATTGACATACTTTGGAAGATTAGCCACTTCCACGAGCTCTCTGGCAGGTGCCGTGCTTTCATCAAAGTATTCTGCATACACTGCATTGATCTTGCTATAATTGCCCATGTCTGCGACGAACACTGAGGCTTTTAGTATATGTTCAAAGGTAAGTCCAGCCTCACTCAGTATGGCTTTGATATTTTTCATAACCTGGTGGGTTTCTGCTTCTATGGATTCATCCACTAGATTTCCAGTTGCTGGGTCCAGAGCTATCTGTCCTGAGACGAAAAGTAAGTTGCCGTGTTGGACAGACTGATTATAAGGGCCGACTGGTGCGGGAGCTTGGCTGGTATTGATTATTTTTTTCATAACGTATGGATTACAGTTGGATATATAAAAGAAAAGCCCTTTACCGTGAGACAAAGGGCTGAGTAATATTATGACTTGGTTTAATCTTCGAAGACTGCGCCTTCTATGACTTTTTTGCCTTTGTAGAACATACTGCCTTCTGACCAATAAGCTCTGTGATAAAGGTGTGCTTCGCCAGTAGTCTTACAGATGGCTATTTGAGGAATAGTCGCTTTCTTATGCGTTCTTCTCTTTCTCTTTCTTTGTTTGGAGATCCTACTCTTCGGATGTGCCATTGCTAAGGTTTTTTAGTTTAGTTTCAAATTTTTGAGCGCCTTGCTGAAAGGGTTGTCATCCTCTACTTCTTCTTCGATCTTCTCTGTCCCTTTATGCTGGTATAATCTATCCAGAACTTCTTTATTACAGGTCTTGTTATCCACCGCGTCACAGGTCGTCACCATTGGTATGGCTAAGATGACTAGATCATAGAGAATCTTGGCACAATTAAATTCTTGCGCTCCAGGTTCGAGGTAGATGATTTCTTCTTCTTCTCGGGGATTCTCTTGATCAAACTTTACTAAAAACTCTGAATCAGAGAATATCGGAAAGTTTATCTCGTCAGTGCATCTATTGCATTCTGTGAGTACTTTCCCCATCATCTTTATGTCTAGCACCATATGGTCTGTCTTTCTTTCGACATTCATATTTGCTGTGACCCTACTCTCTGAAATGGGGGCATTTTCAAAAGCCTCAAAAAAGGCTGGTGTTAACTCAAATGTGAAATCGTGAAATCCAATCTTCATACCGTGTATCGGTAGGGAAAACTGTTTCAAGGCCTGCATGTTAAAGATCTTTTTAAATTGGATGCAAAAGTAGGTGAAATTTAGCTAATTATCCAAGCTTAATAGAGTGATAATTAGGTAATTACGCTTTCATAAAGACTATAAAATCCGAAAGCCGGATCATTTCTGATCCAGCTTTCTTCTCTCAATTTATTTCGGTATTCCTAAGTGGGGGAATATTAGTCCATATTGGACACTTTGTTTATCATTTTTGCTGCCCAGTCTTTTCCTCCTAGGCCGAATGCGATAGCTGCTGCTATACTAAGGCCTCCTAAAACAGATGTAACCAGAGTATTCACGATAGCGCCACCAATTCCTATTTGGTCCAAAACCATTGAAACAACTAAGAACATAACTGCTCCGTAAGCAATATTTCCTACTAGGTTAGGACTGGAGAAACCACCTGCCTTAAGTGTTGTTGTTGCCAAGTCCTTGAGGAAGTTAGCACCGAACATTCCTACGATAAGAAGGATACATCCTACTATCAACTTAGGAATGAAAGCTACAACATCAGACAATAAGCCAGAAACTGCTGGAAGTCCTAGTTTGTTGAAGAACAAGATCAGTACTGTGAACATAATGATCCAGTATCCTAAAAGACCCATTATTCCTGAAGCATCAGACTTCATACCGCCTTTGGCAAGCATTCCGTTGATTCCTACTTTGTCAGCAAGATCATTGAATTTTACCGCTCTTAGAACTTTAACCAAGGCTGCTTTGACGATTTTAGCTACGATGTAACCGATAATTAGAATGATAAAGGCACTGATTACACCTGGCAAGGCATTAGCAACAGTTGAATACATTCCGGTGAGTGCACCTTGAATAGCATTTCCTGCTTCACCTACTGCGCTTCCCGCTGCGTTAATGGTATTTGATTGTAAAAACATTAGAGATAATTTGTTTGATTAGTTAATTTCTGAAATATTGAATGAGCTGTTATACACAATTACGGTTTTGAGACGTCAGAAACAGTGCCAAGTAACGAGTTCGTTGTTAAAAATTTAACATTTCTGTCAATTCACTGTCCATCATCACAACTTTCTGGTTTCTCTTGCTGAATAGTCACCCCGATACTCTCCCCCATGCGCATCATCGCTCCCTGAGCAAATTCTGGCACTTGAGCGATTACGTAGGCAGTATTCTGATCTGTTATGGCACCGACTCTTTCTATCGATCCCAAATTCAATTTACGTGGCCCTAACATGAAACTCATAGTCTTGTATTGCATACAAACGAGTTCAGGAACCTCTACTTCTCCACCACCTATCTCACTTAAGATAAACTCAAGGGTGCCTCCCTTTTCTATATCCACTCCTGATTTCCGACCACTGGCCCCTTCTATGAGCCTACCGTCATAATATACATCCAGTATATAGCCAGGTTCTCCTGAATCATGCCGATAACCTCTGACCTTGCTATTGATATTCATATAAGCCAGCTCTTTGACCTTGCTATTGTATTCTCTGCCAAACATTTCCGACAGATCCTCCAGCTTTATCTTATCAGCCTGATATTTAGTCACTTCGACGTAAATCTTCCTGTTTTCCTTGACTTTTCTACCAGCACCTGGATTCTGCGTCAAGATTATTCCTCCTGGCTGACCCACCTTATGTACTGAATCTTTTACTATAAGTTCGAAAGATCGCTTTTCCGCCTCTTCTTGGGCTTCTTCAAACTGTACTCCCACATAATCTTCCAGCTCCATCTCCTGCCCATGATTAGTATAGAACTTCAGCCAGAGCAAGGCACCCGCAAATACAACAAAGATGACCAAGGCCATCAATAACAAGTGTACGAGGAATCTCTTAAGTGTCAATTTGTGCTTTCTTATTAAAGTTCAACCAGTAAGAGAATGGAGCATTTGTAATGAAATACACCCCAAAACGGCTTTCCACCGCGAATATAGGCTATATATGGCTAATCCCTATATGTAATATTTATTGCTCATTCAGAAAATTAAGTAACTTGGAAACACTATGAAATCCATATTGCCCCACTTTCTGCTTTTTTATCTGGTCTTTAATCTATCTGCCCAGAAAAAAGTAATGACACCTGAAGTGTATGAAGAGTGGAATAAAATATCTCAAGTTCAGCTCAGTGATTCAGGTAACTATGCCAGTTACATCCTCACCAATGAAGGCGGAAGATCAGACCTGATACTCTATGAAGCCGCTACAGGAAATGAAAAGCTCATTCCGCACGTCAAAAATCATGCACTTACGGCAGATGAGGCTTTCATGATCAGCCTTTCCTCTGTGCATCCGGATACCTTGAAAGAGCTGAAACGAAAAAAAGTAAAAAAGAACGATCTGCCTCAGGATACCTTGATCATAATGGATCTCAATCAGGGAACATTGACCAAAGTCAAGAATGTCACCAGTTTCTCCTTGGCACCAGAAAATAATTACCTCACCATCATGAAGAGCCCAAGAACAACCAAGCTCGATAGCACTCTGGTCAAAGACGAAGACAAAGAAGTGGGGTCTCAGATGATCATCAGAAATCTGGTTACCGGCGTCTCCAAAGCCATAGGTTATGTCGTCTCCTCAGAATGGGCTGACAGAGGTGGTAAGCTGGTCCTCCACACCACCGGTCCCGATAGTACGCGGTCTGATAAGGTCTTGCTCTATGATGGCCCCACGGACAGCTTCCTCACCTTGATAAATAAACAAGGGGAGTATTCTAAATTTCAATTCTCGACACAGGGTGACCAAGTGGCCTTTATTCATCAGGACACCACGGAACAATCCATGAATCAAGCAGCCTTATACCACTGGAAAGATGGTGAAAGACGTGCCAAAGTCATTGTACAGCAAAGAGATCTCCAAGACGGCTACAAAGTAAGCCTCGATCGAAAACCCCGCTTTCTCAAGCATTATGATAAACTTATATATGGTATCAAGCGCATTCAGCCAGAAGAGGACAGCACCTTACTGGATGAGGAGAAAGTGGATGTGGAGATTTGGAATTATAAGGATGGCTTGCTGCACACTCAGCAAGAGGTAGAACTGAAAAAGAAAGCCAAGGAAAGCTTACTCTGTAGTTACGATTTTAAACTGAGGAAAATATCTCAACTGACCACCGAGCAATACCCCACTGCTGTTCTACCCGATGAAATCAAAGGACAATATGTACTGACGCTGGCAAATCAGGCCTACCAAAAATACCTGTCCTGGGAAGGTAATGACTATAAGGACGTCAATAAGGTGAATCTCAATACTGGTGAGACAAAGCAAATAATCACTAAGCTGGAAGGGAATCCCAAGTTATCACCTAGTGGGCGATATGCTTACTGGTATGCAAGATCTGACACCAGCTGGAAGGTCATGGATTTGAAAACTGATCGCAAGGTTACGCTGATCAAAAACTGTTGTTACGATGGGCAGAATGACAGACCGATGCATCCCTATCCCAGTGGTACACTAGGATGGACTGAGGATGAAAAGCTCATCATATATGATCATCATGATTTATGGCTGGTGGACCCCACCCAGAAAATAACTCCCGCAAGGCTTACTCAAGGGAAGGAAGTCAATCGCCGTTACAGATACATGAAACTGGATAAGGATGTCAAGGTCATACCCACTGACACTACGATTCTGCTTAGATATACCAATGTCGAGGATAAGACTTCTGGCTACGTCCACCTGAACTTGTCTACAAAAAAGCTGACTGACCTGAAAGCTGGACCATATAAGTATGGCCGTAAAATTCATAAAGCGAAAGAGGCTGATAAAATCATTTACACCAAGGAGAATTTATCAGAATTTCCAGACCTTATATTAGCAGATCTGGACTTTCAGAATTCCATTAGAATTTCTGATGCCAATCCTCAAGCTGCGGCCTATAAGCAGGCGACCATAGAGTTGTTCCCATGGACTGATGCCGATGGAATGGTGAGAGATGCTTTACTTGTCAAGCCAGAGGATTTTGACCCCAAAAAAAAATATCCTTTGATTGTCAATTTTTATGAGAAGTCCTCTCAGAATCTTTACAATAACAGAGCACCTTATGCGCATCGCTCCACTATTAATTATAGC
>Ga0114956_1003514_pt1 | contig 12123 bp, 8 predicted proteins | sample MaitaG_FD_87304 | JGI IMG/M metagenome (GOLD analysis project Ga0114956, IMG submission 87304) | Marine algal microbial communities from Maine, USA - Maine_Asex2 metaG | ecosystem: Host-associated > Algae > Red algae > Unclassified | place: Maine, USA | collected 2015-01-05 | reverse complement strand
TCGAATACGTGAGGTCCTGATCAAGAGGAAGAACGTCAACCTTGGCTGATCCACCGCCCGCCGCTCCACCGCCGGAGCCCCCTGCTGTTCCCGCATCGGTGCCGCCCCCGCCGTCGCCCGCCGTTCCCTCGCCGTGGACTCCACCTCCGCCGTCACCGGCTGTTCCTGCGCCTGCGCCTGCGCCGGCGCCGCCTCCGCCGTCGCCCGTCGTTCCCTCGCCGTGGACTCCGCCGTCGCCGGTCGCCCCGTCGTCACTGCCGCAACCGCTCGCGGTTCCTAAGCCGCCCGCAGCGCCCCGTACTACCGACCCGGCGTCGTTTCTCCGCACCAGTCAGCCAACGGAGCCCGTCGAGATCGCGATCGCCGTGCGGGGTTTGACGAAGCGATTCGGCCCCAAGGTCGCCGTCAACGACGTGTATCTCGATGTTCCGGCCGGTTCTTTTTTCGGTCTCGTCGGACCGAACGGTGCCGGTAAGAGCACCACGCTGTCGATGATCACCGGACTGCTGCGGCCCGACGCCGGTGAGGCACTCATAGCGGGCAAGGACACCTGGCACGATCCGTTTAGGGCGAAACAGCTCATCGGTGTGCTGCCCGAGAATCTTCGGCTCTTCGAACGCCTCTCCGGACGCGAGATGCTCGAGTACTTGGGTCTGATGCGGCACATGCCGGCCGCCGTCGTGCAAGCTCGGGCGACCGAGCTGCTCGACGTGCTCGGACTCACCGACGACGCGGGCAAACTCATCACCGATTACAGCACCGGCATGCGCAAGAAGATTGGCCTCGCCGCCGCGCTACTCCATGCGCCCGATGTTCTTTTCCTCGATGAGCCGTTTGAATCGGTTGACCCGATCTCGGTGCGGGCGATTCGTCTCGTGCTCGAGCAGTACACGCAGTCGGGGGCCACGATCGTCTTCAGCAGTCACGTCATGCCGATCGTCGAAGAACTGTGTGATCGAGTCGCGATCATGAACCTTGGCCACCTCGTTGCATCGGGTCCGATCGAGCAGGTTCGAGCAGGTCGCCGGCTCGAAGATGCCTTCATCGAACTTGTCGGTGCCGAGGACCGAGCCACCGGATCACTCGACTGGCTGAGCCAACGAACCGACATCGCTGGCACCGACCGGTAATGATCCGAATCTTTGCCCGGCTCAAGCTACGACTCCTTGCGAACGGGCTGAAGCGAAGCAAGAACAAGACGGCGCTGGTGTTCAGCATCTTATTCGCGTTGATCCTGCTGGGCCTCGGCATCATTGGTCTGGTCGCACTGCGCCTCGCTGACCCAGCCTGGTTTCGGCCAGTCGTGACCTCGAGCCTCGCCGTGCTCATGGTGGCGTGGCTGGTACTGCCGCTGCTCATAGGTATGACCGACGGAACCGTCGACCCAAGCCGCCTCGCGCACCTACCGATCCGGCGGCATCAATTGATCGCTGGCCTGCTGGCGTCGACGCTGATCGGTATCATGCCCATCAGTATCGGCATCGTGCTGTTGGGCTTCGTGATGTTTGCGAACTCAGTCGGCAGCGCGATTGTGATCGTCGTGGCCGCGATCCTTGCGCTGCTGCTGGGATCGGTGCTCGCTCAGGTCGGTTCGGCCTCGTTGTCGGGACTATTGCGGGGCCGCCGCACTCGCGACATCGCTGGCGCCGTGCTTGGTTTCCTTGCCATCGGCGGTGGCCTGCTTGCTCAGTTCGGCCTGCAACTGATCGACGACATCGAACTGCATCAGCTCGAAGCGTTCGCCCGAATCGCTCGATGGACGCCGGGCGGGTGGGTCGGCCAAGCGATGGTGTGGGGAACCGAGGGGCGCTGGTTACCGGCGGTTGGTGCGCTCATCGCGACTGCCGCCGGCATCGTCGTCGCGGGAGCGGCCTGGTGGGCGTTGCTCGATCGATTGATGACGGCCAGCGAAGCGCGAGGTGGTGGCGAATCGACCGGCACCCTCGTGCCCCGATTGCTCGGTCGGCTTCCGGGTCTTTCGCCCGCGATCAAGGCGTCGACGGCTCGCTCGCTGAAGACGATCCGTCGTGACCCACGCGCCTGGGCGGCTATGGCGGGGCAATTGCCGATGCTGCTGCTCGTCGGCTTCCCCATAACTGCTCTGTCCGACGAGAATCGCAGCGCCGCCGTGCTCTTCACCGGAGCGCTCGGTCTGTACGCAGGAATACTAAACTCAAACCTGTTCGGTTTCGATGGGCGGGCGGTTTGGCTCGATCAGCTCGCCGGCCCGACGATGAAACCGGTGCTCTGGGGCAAGTCGCTGGCCCACGGATTGATCATCGTGCCCTTTCTCGTCGTCATCGTCTTCAGTCTCGCCTTCTTCACCGATGGCTGGCGGTATGTGATCGCTGGATTCGGACTGGCGATCGGATCGTTCGGATGCATCACGGGCGTACTGGCCCGCAGCTCGGTCTTACACGGCATGCCCGCTCCCGACGGGGTAAACCCGTTCGCAGGTCAAGGAACGGGCCAAGGAGCGGCGCAAGGGTTCCGACTGATGGGAGCTTTCCTGCTCGGCTTGATGCTCGCATTTGTTCCCTCGGTTCTCGTCGTAGGCCTGTCACTGCTTCGATGGTGGATCGGAGCGGTGGCCGCACCGCTTGCCGCCTGCTTCGGCTTGTTTGCCTGGCGCTGGGGGGTCAACTCCGCGGCCCGCACCGTCGAACGCGACGCCCCTGAGTTCCTGGAGCGAATGACACTGCCGTAACGTTCTCGTTGCACCCCCAAGTATCGACGACTGTGGCTACAGAACGCCTCGGAAGTAGACGTCTTTCTCAGCAATGCGTCCTTCGCGGAATGTGTAGCGCTCGACGCCGACCCGTTCGAAGCGATCCCCGGTGGCCACGTCGGTGCCGGTGGCGCGGTAGATCATGAAGGTCGCCTGTGGCGCGTGGTGAAAGACCACGTCGTCGAACCGCACGTCGCGCTGAGTTCCATTTCGCTCAACAAAGAAAGCTGCAACCTGCGAGCGAGTGTTCATGACTCGTGGTTCGTCGTTTACCAGGATCGAGTAGGTGAAGTCGTCGGTGACAACCGCGTACAGAGCGTCGAGGTCCTGGCGGAAGAACGCTCGCCCGCACCGCGTGCCAGCAAGCGGTCATTATCACTAGCCGGAGGCGATATCGGTGGTGACTGCGTGGAACGCATGAGCCGGAGGCGATATCGGTGGTGACTGCGTGGAACGCATGAGCCGGAGGCGATATCAATGATGACTGCGTGGAACGCATGAGCCGGAGGCGATATCGGTGGTGACTGCGTGGAACGCATGAGCCGGAGGCGATATCAATGGTGACTGCGTGGAACGCATGAGCCGGAGGCGATATCAATGATCCAGCGCGGTCTTCAGAAGATCGTCGGTGCCGTCGGGTGGGTCGAGCACGGTGATCGTGCGGCCCGAGTCAGCGATCGTCGCTGCGGCCGCGCCGATCGCCTCGGCCATCGCATCGTTGACGGTCGGCGTTGTCGAAAGGTCGATTTCGAACGATGCCGTCGGATGGGCAGCGGTCACGTTATCGAGGTCACCCGCGAACGTTCGATTCGAACCGAGCCACACCAGACCCGTCGGTCGGATCCGAACCATTCCCGCCGTTGGTTCCGATGTCTCAAGTTTCACGGGAAAGATGAAATGGTGGAGCAGCGTGAGGATCACGCCGAACAAGATGGCGTACTGAATCTTCGGCGTCGCCAGGACGGTCGCAACGAACGTGAGAACGGCCAACATCGCTTGGCTCTGCGACCGGGGCCAGAGCCGCATCATCCGCACTGGGTTCAAAAGCCCGAGTACTGCACCAACGACAACGGCACCGAGTACGGCGTTCGGGAGGTTCTCCAGCACCGAAGAGAAGGGCAAGAACGCGAGCAAGATCACGCCGGTGATACCGCCACTCCATCGGGTGCGGGCCCCCGAGAACCGGTTGACGGAACTGCGGGCGAACGAGCCGCCGATCGGGAAGCCACCCGAGACCGACGTTGTGAGGTTGGCTAGGCCCGAGCTGAAGAGCTCTCGAGTCGCGCTCCACGGAATGCCGTCGGCCTTTGCGAACGTCCGCGCGATCGCCGACGGCTCGGCGAAACCCACGAGTGCGATGACAAAACCGCCAACGACCAACGCGGGCAAATCGTCCCACGGGAAGGCGAACGAAATGGGGGGCAGACCAGCCGGAATTGTGCCGACGACCGATTCGTCGAACGACGATGCGTAGTCGGTGAGATTCGAGAACACGACTGCGCCAATGACGGCGAGGAGAACGCCCGGAAACAACGCGTGGATCGTCCGCCCGCCGAGCATCAGCACCAGCGTGACGATCGCTATCGCGACCGCCTGCGGCTGCCACTCCCCAGGGTTCGTAGTGGCCCACAGCGCCCCTCGGATCGAGCCGTAGTCGTCGGGCGGAGCAACGCCGAAGGCCTTCGGCAACTGCGACGTCAGAATCACAACTGCCGCGCCGACGGTAAAGCCGATCATCACCGGTTCGCAGATGATGTAGGCCACGACACCGAGCCGCAGCACTCCCAACAAGAGGCGCAGAGCGCCGACGACCAATGCGAGCAGAGCGCCAGCTGCGATGTATTCCGACGTCTCGGTTACGAACCCCGCGCCCGAGAGCGCACCGAACGTCAAAAGACTGGTGAGCGCAACCGGACCGGTCTGCAGATACGGCGACGATGCGAAGAATGCGAAGACAATCAGCGGCAGCGACGATGCGTACAGCCCGACGTATGGCGGCATGCCGGCAATCGTCGCGTTGGCCATTCCTTGTGGAATCAAGACCAAGGCAACGCTGAGACCGGCGATGAGGTCGGCGCCGGTCGGTCGGGGTGCGTTAAGACCTAGCGTTGCCACAGAACCAGTGCCACGCATCCAGCGTAATGGGATGACTCGGCGACGTGTTAGTTGCTCTAACGCTGACGCGCTGCGGTCAGCGGGAGTACGGGCGGTACTGTGCTGGCTCTGACGCTTCCGCCCGCCCTGAACCGACTTCGAATCGCGATAGCGCTGTTCGGCTGCCTGCTGCTCTTTGCGGCATCTTGCACGATCCCTGACCCGTCCGAGGCCGCCACCGTCGTCGTTCCTGACCCGTCGTTCGAGGCGGCGACTTCCGAATCCGCCCTGCCGGAGTCGGAGAGCCTGCAACGTCCGAATCGCACGACGGACCCGACGCCTACGGCCGAACCAGTGGTAACTGCGACGCCGACCGCGGTTCCAACGCTCGAACCGGTGCCGGGGTTTGATTCGTCGGTCGTCGTCGACCCTGATCTGATCGAGGGCGTCCTCGACAATGGGCTGCGGTATCTCGTTCGCCAGAATGGAGCGCCGGGCACGCGAGCCGAACTCCGTCTGGTCATCGATGCCGGGTCGGCGCTCGAAGCCGACGATCAGCTCGGCGGCGCGCACTTTCTCGAACACATGTTGTTCAACGGCACCGCCCGATTTCCGGGGAACGAACTGGGCGCAGTGCTGGAAGGATTTGGCATGGCGTTCGGCGCGGACGTCAACGCCTACACGAGTTACGACGAGACTGTGTATTCGCTGTCGCTCGCGACCGATGATGCCGAGACCATTGAGCTGGGTCTCGACGTCCTGCTCGAATGGGCAGCCAAGGCCACCATCGACCCTGAAGAGGTCTCTGCTGAGCGAGGCGTGGTCATCGAAGAATGGCGGCTGCGCGATGAAGGAACTGCGGGGCGCGTCTTCGACACGTACGACGACTTGCTCCTGGAGGGCACTGCGTTCACTGGTCGGGCGCCGATCGGCTCGCTCGCCTCGATCGCGTCGATGGAGACCGAGGCGCTCCGTCGCTACTACACCGATTGGTACCGCCCCGACCTGATGACGGTCGTCGCCGTCGGCGACTTCGACACCGCGCTCATGGAGGCCGAGATTCGAGAACGGTTCGAGCCGCTTGTCTCTCCGACCGACGCACCCGAGCGACCCGAGCTGGCGTACTCGGCCCGATCCGAGGTGCAGGCTGAAGTGTTGATCGAACCGGACCTGCCGTCGGCGTATGCCGAGATTCTGTTTCCCGGCGAGCGTCGCCCAGTCACCAACCTTGAGGATCTTCGCTACGAGGTGCTGCTCGACTTCGCGTTCGAGATGATCGGTAACCGGATCGCCGACGACATCGCACGTGGTGACTCGGAACTACTCAACGTGCAACTTGAAAACATCGACCTCGCCCGTCCGATGTCGGTGCCCGGTCTCAGCATCGAGTCGCAAGCGGACCTCGTCGAGGAGGGCGCGTGGTCGTTATTCACCGAAGTCGAACTCGCTCGCCGATTCGGCTTCACCAATGCCGAGCTGACGTCGGTGATTGCCACCGCTCGCGCTCGGACCGAGCAGACACTGACGGTGAAAGATTCGAAACAAGACACCGACTACGCGAACGAACTGGTCGCCCATGCGCTTGGTGTCGCGCCAGCCACGAGCGTCGAGCAGTCCCATGACGCCCTGATGGCCGTGCTCGACTCGATCGATGTTGATGAGGTCGGGCTGGTGCTTCAGCAATACATCGAGCAACGACCGGCCGCGTTACTCGTCGTCGTTCCCGAGGCGTCAGCCGCCGCCGCCCCGTCGGCCGAGGAACTCACGTCGATCTGGGCGCAGGTCGGCGCGCTCGAGCTGGCGCCGCGGGCGTACCTCGATCTGTCCGGCGTCACCCTGCCGACGATCGATGTCGCAGCTGACATTGTCGAGCGGTCGGGCATCGACGCCATCGAGCTCACCGACCTGCGGCTTGAGAACGGGGCTCGGGTGTTGATTAAGCCGACGAAGATCGCAGAAAACACCGTCCACTTTGCGGCGATCAGCCCGGGCGGTCGGTCGCTCGCGCCTGACGCGGTTGCCGGCGAGTCCACCATCATCGATTCGGTCGTCGCCAGCAGTGGCGTCGGCGATTTCGGTTCACCAGAGTTGCGTCAGATCCTGGCGGGCGCATTTGTGCAGCTCACTCCGAGCGTGCAACCGGCCAGTGAGTGGTTGGTGGGTCAGGGGGCAACGACCGACTTCGAGACGATGATGCAACTGGCCAACCTGTTCTTCGCCGCGAGCCGAGCCGACGAGGCAGCCTTTGACGCCACGGCCGGCCAGGTCCGCCCGTTTGCCGAGGATTGGCTGTCGGTGCCAGGCCGTGCAACCGATGCCACGCTGGCGACATTGCGGTACGGCGACGAACCGCGACTGCGACCGATCCCGTCGATCGAGACCCTCGATAACTTCGACCTCACCGGCGCCCACAACTTCTTCATCGATCGCTTCGACGACGCCGGTGACTTCACCTTCATCGTCGTCGGCGACATCAACCCGGCTGCGGCCGAAGATCTGATCGCCCGCTACCTCGGCACCCTGCCGTCGGGTACGACCGGCGAGACGCCGCGTGACATCTTCGGATCGATGCCCGGCGGCGTCACGACCGAGACCGTGCCGGTCGGTCAGGGTGATCAGGGGTCGGTCACCATGATGTTCGAGCAGCCGTTCGATGCTGACGCCGGCGATCGGATTGCCATCGATGTGCTCGAGAACGTGCTCGCCGGCCGGCTGATCCGCCGCCTCCGGGAAGGGCTGGGTGCGACCTACGCCCCGATCGTGCGGCTCGACCTCTCCGACGACATCACGCCGATCGTGACGACGAAGATCACCGTCGGGGCTGATCCAGAACGCCTCGACGAAGTCGTCGACGAGGTGCTCGCGTCGATCACCGATCTCGTCGACGACGGTCCGACCGCGAGCTCGTTCGAGGCGGCGATCGAGATCCTGCGCCGTGACTTTGAGTTGGTCAGCAACGAGTACTGGTTAGAGGAACTGCTGTTCCTCGCGGCCCATGACGATGCCGACGCCCTCGACGCGACCCGCCGTCAAGTGTTTCTGAACGAAGTCACTGCGCCAGAGGTGCAGGCGCTCGCCGCCATAGCGTTGCCCGCCGACAACTACATCGCCGTGCGCGAAATCCCTGCCGAGTAGGAGCCCAGCTCGGCGAACCGAGTCAGCAACCGGCAAGCGCCGTGCCGGTCGGACACAGCAGCGCCGAGTAGACCTGGCTCGTCTCGAAACCGGAGAGCCCGCGACCGAGATACTGGCCGTCGACAAAGATCTCCCAGTGCAGGTGGATCGAGCCCGGTTCCTGCGCAGTTAATTCGGCCGCGGCGGTCGAGGTGCCGGTATTGCCGATCTCTCCGAGCCGTTGCCCTCGGGAGACCGCGCCGCCAAGCCGAATGCCGTTGTCGACGCGATCGAGGTGGGCGTAGATCGTCGTGACCTGACCGACACCGTCGATAGGCCCGTGATCGACGACCACGAAATTGCCGTACAACATCGCAAGAATCCAGTGCGGCGTCGTACCTGCGGCGGCGGCGTTGCCAAGCGTTGCATTGCGAGCCCCGGGCGCTGGGTCTCTGAAGTCGTTGACGATCATGACGACCCGGCCGTCGGCCGCCGCTTTCGCCGAGTGGCCCGGCTCGGCGCAATTCAGGTCGACCCCTTGGTGGGTTCCGGACCGGTAGTCCCTCGGTGCGTTCGGGAGGTTATTCGTCGCCGCACCCGGGAACGGGCAGGTGTTATCCGCTGGTGCGACGATGACGGTCGACAGACGTTGCGCCTTCGCGATTTCATCGTCGAATGATGGGAGCTGGGGTTCCGTCACCGCTTGATCGTGGGGCTGGTCGTCGACCCAAAGTTCGAAGCCGAGGTCGGCGAGTTCTCCAGGGGCGTCTGTTGCGGCCTGGTTTGTTCCAAGCACCGTGTCGAAGTCGACCTGGCGGCCTGGCGACATGAACTCGTTTACCTCGGTCAACCCGGAGTACACCGAGATTGCCGAGCGGACGTCGCCCTGCGGGCCGTGGTCGACGACGACGAAGGGCCCCATCGAGAGGCCGCGTGCCCAGACCCAGTCTTCAGCGATCGCCGGTGGCTGCTCGCCCTCGATCATTGGCTCACGTAGAACAAGGATGACCTGGCCCGGAGCGACCGGTCGAACATCGCCGGGTTCGCAAGAGAATCGGCTTTGCAGATCGCCGGGTGCTACGTCATAGCCGAGCGTGACGCAGCCGTCCATCGGTGCACGAAGAGCGAGACCAGACCGGAACTCGTGTTGATCGATCGTGGCCGCGATTGAGACGGCGGCCGGCGCTGCTGTCGGCTCCGCAACTGGGGTGGGGTCGAGAACCTCCGGGACCGCGGTCGAAGGCACCGCCGTTGGCTCGACGACGGACTCGGTCGGCAGCCGGTCATCGGTCAGGGGGGTGGCTGACCTGCTGGTCCGGGGGTCGACGAGAGCAATGATCACCGTGATCGAAAAGACGATGGCGACGGCCAGGAAGGCCCGCTGCATGCTCTCTTCAAACATTGACGCTCCGGGTCATAGGAGAAGGTGGGAGACCGCATGGATGACCAGTCCGGCGATGCCGCCTACCAGCGTGCCATTGATCCGAATGAACTGGAGGTCGCGCCCGATCTGGATTTCGAACCGACGACTGGTGTCCTCGGCGTCCCACTTCTTTACCGTCGACGAGATCAGCTCGGCGACTTCCCCACGCGATTCGCTCACGAGATGCGATGCGAGCGTCGCGACCCAGTCGTCGACCTTGCGGCGAAGATCAGGGTCGGCCTGAAGCCGATCGCCGGCCTGGGCGGCAGCGCTCGCGATCCGGACGCGCAGCTCGGAGTCGGGGTTGTCGGCCGCACTGACTAACTCGGTCTTGATGTTCTGCCACAGCGAGTTCGTCCACTCGCGGGCCTCGGGATGATCGAGTAGCTCTCGTTTGATCTCCTCGGCGCGTTCGGCGAGCTCGGGCGATTCGCGCAGATCGTTTGCCAACTTACGAATGCGACTATCGACCCGAGACCGAACCTCGTGGCCCGGGTCTCGGTTGATCTCGCTGATGAAGGTCTGAATGCCGGAGTAGATCTTCTCGAATACGCGATCGTCGAGGGTTTCCGGAACCCACCACGGCGACTCGCGATCGAGCTGGTTGCGCATAATGCCGCGGTTCTCTTCGAGCATTCCCTCGACGCCGCGCAGGCTGGCATCGAACACGGTGTGATGGTGATTGCCGGCAACCGCGAATTCGACGACGCGTCCGAGGACTGGTGCGAGGTCGAGGGTTTCGGCTCGACGTCGCAGCAACCCATCGAGGCTCTCTTGGATCTCGTCGTCCTGGAGCACTTCGACAATGCCCGCGACAACTGCGCCGGCCTGGTCGGCCACCCGTTGTGCGTTACCGGGCCGGGCCAGCCATTCGCCGAGTTTCTCGGCGACGTTTGCCTGCGCAATACGGTCGGTCAGCACCTCAGGTTGCAGAAAGTTCTCCTGCACAAACTCGCCGAGCGCTTCGCCGATCTCGTCCTTGCGTTTCGGAACGATCGCCGTGTGGGGGATTGGCAGGCCGAGCGGGTGTTTGAATAGTGCGGTCACGGCGAACCAGTCGGCGAGCCCACCGACCATCGACGCTTCGGCGGCCGCTTCGACGTACCCAGCCCAGGTGCCGCTGTCGCGGAACCAAAGGATCATCACGATGTAGATGACCGTTGCTAGGAGCAGCAACCCGGTCGCTCGGGCCTTGTGGAACCGCAGCTCACTGGCCCGTTGCTGGTCCGCGGCGGAGTCCAGAGCTGGGAGCGAACTCATGCCAACTGTCTATCGGTCTTCGCCCGGGATGCCGCCTCCGCTGTCCTAAGCTCGCGGCGGCGTCAGCGCTAACGAGCGAGAATCAGCGCATCGCACGATCAGGAGATGAGAACAACGATGACACCTGAAGAACTTGGTTTCGACAGCAATCGGCTCGATCACATTGGCGCGATGGGGCGGCGATACGTCGACGATGGCAAGTTGCCATGCTCGGTCGTGCAGGTTGCCCGACGGGGCGAGGTCGTCTACCGGGATGCCTACGGCCAGGCCGACCTCGCCAGCCAAACCCCGGTGTCCGAAGACACGATCTTCCGCATCTACTCGATGACCAAACCGATCACGTCGATCGTGTTGATGCAGTTGTACGAGGAAGGCGAGCTACTGCTCGAGAATCCCGTCGAGCGGTACTTGCCGGCCTTCGCCGACATGCGGGTGTGGTCGGGCGGTTCCGATCAGGCCCCGCAGTCGGTTCCCGCAACCCGCACGATGACAATCCGCGACATTCTCACCCACACCTCGGGTCTCACGTACGGCTTTCTCCGCCAGCACCCGCTCGATGCGATCTACCGCCAACACAAGCTCGGCGACTTCGTCGTTGCGCCGTATTCGTTGTCGGAAGCCGTCGAACGGCTCGCGTCACTGCCGCTGCTGTTCGAACCGGGTACGAGCTGGAACTACTCCATGTCGACCGACGTCTGCGGTGCCGTGATCGAAGCGATCACGGGCCAAACGCTCGCCGAGGCGTTTGCCGAACGGGTGCTTGGTCCGCTCGGTATGAACGACACGGGCTTTTGGGTCCAGCCCGCCAACGCGAGTCGGCTGGCGTCGAGTTATGCCCGCGGCGGTGACGGCAAACTCATGCAGATCGATGCGGGCGCGACCAGTCCGTACCTACAACCGCCGCCCATGTTGTCCGGTGGTGGCGGCCTCGTGTCGACACTCGATGATTATCAACGGTTCTGCTCGATGCTTCTCGCGGGCGGCACGCTCGATGGAAACCGGATCATCGGCCGCAAGACGCGCGACTACATGGCGAAGAACCATCTGCCCGGCGGTGCGCTGCTGAACGAGCTCGGCCAGTCGCTGTTTTCTGAAGTAGCCATGGAGGGCCAGGGTTTCGGCCTCGGCTTCTCCGTCATCATCGATCCCGCTGCCAACGGCACGGTGAGTTCGGCCGGCGAGTATGCGTGGGGTGGCGCCGCGAGCACCGCCTTCTGGATCGACCCGGTCGAAGAACTCACCGTGATCTTCCTCACGCAGCTGATCCCGTCGAGCACGTATCCGCTGCGACGTCAGCTGCGAGCCGCCGTCTATCAAGCCTTGCTGTAGGCGGGGTCAGCTGCGAGCCGCCGTCTATCAAGCCTTGTGTAGGCGGGGGTCAGCTGCGAGCCGCCGTCTATCAAGCCTTGCTGTAGGCGGGGTCAGCTGCGAGCCGCCGTCTATCAAGCCTTGCTGTAGGCGGGGTCAGCGGCCGCCCCGTTGCCGTCGGTGTTGCCCAGTGCGG